>Ga0307509_10009508_pt1 | contig 12132 bp, 15 predicted proteins | sample 10_EM_MG_FD_202245 | JGI IMG/M metagenome (GOLD analysis project Ga0307509, IMG submission 202245) | Populus trichocarpa ectomycorrhiza microbial communities from riparian zone in the Pacific Northwest, United States - 10_EM | ecosystem: Host-associated > Plants > Roots > Unclassified | place... | reverse complement strand
CCAAAAGTTTTATTAGAGCTCGTTTGGATTTATATTTTGAAAATTTTGATTTTTTTGATTTTAAATTAATTTTGATTTTAATATTTATATATTATTTTGATAAATTAATATTAAAAATAATTTTTTTTAAAAAATAATAAAATATTATTTTGATATATATAATAAAAATATTTTAAAAAATAACTATAATCACATAAAAATGGAAAAGAAAGAAAGGAAAAGAAGAATGTTTCTCGCACGCGCAAACTGCGAAAGTCCATGCAAAGCCCCACAGTTTCACTTCCCCGGTGGGTTGCAGAGTAACAGCTTTCCAATGTGTTATTGCCATTATAAATAAATAATTTAATTAATGTTTCTAGCTCGTCGCTCACACGGTGCTCCCTCTTTCTTTTCCAAACATCTCTTACTAGCCGCGCCTGCGTTATCTTCAACAACTCTCTCGTACATTCATCGAGACATCTCAACTCACGCCATGTCACGCCGTCCTAATTTCCAAGGCGGCCGTCGCGGAGGCGGAGGCGTTCCCGGTCGTGGTGGTGATAGAGGACCGGGACGAGGAGGACGTGGAGGAGGACGTGGTGAGCAGCGGTGGTGGGATCCTGTTTGGAGAGCGGAACGATTGAGACAAAAACAGAGTGAGGTATTGTTTTCTAAATTAAATTCAATTTGTATTCATTAACTGTTAATAACTATCTAGTTGGTTTTAGGGTTTTTAGGGTTCTAGACTCATTAAAGATTCAATTTTCGCTAACTAGATTTTTTTCTGCTAGTTATATTTATATTTTTTTAAATGCATTCTTTTTCACTGTGGTGGTGAAGATGGAGGTTCTTGATGAAGATGAATGGTGGAGTAAAATGGAGCAAATGAAGCTTAGAGGGGAGCAAGAAATAATAATGAAGCGTAGTTTTAGCCGCGATGATCAGCAAAAGCTTTCTGATATGGCTTTCGAATTGGGGCTTCACTTGTAAGTATGCTTAACTTCCTAATTTTTATACTGTATTGATATATATTTACAAGAAGTGAACTATATAAAGTAAATAGCTTGATTTGGTAGTGATGTGTTAGGAATTTAATATAGAAATGCTTAAGAAATGGTTAGGATAATTACACTGGGTAAGGAATATTGTCAGATATTCAAATTTGGTTATTTGTATTCACACGAAGTTTTTAGAGGACTATTAGGATTCGACTGTTGGTTGAATATCTTTTTGTTTGTAGGTGCATAGGGTGTGTTTATGTCTGGAAAAGAGCTTTTTTTTTTCAACATTTTGTATCTCCATTTTGTAGTTCATTTCTTCATGAAAACATGGTCAGTATTTAAAACTAGAAAAGTTTTTTCTGAGTTTGAAAAAAATATCGGAGAACATGTTTGCTAAGTATATTTTTTATTATAATATGGTAGCTGGTAAGTGGAGAAGTTGAGATACTGCTTTTTCTGAAGTCAAAAAAGAAAATTTGGAGATCAGTAAGACTACAAAAGGATACTTTTAATTTTCTGGAAAATTGGAAAATTTGAAAAATCTTCTCCAACGAAAAAGATTCTTGGCTTTTTATCATGTGTCTGTACTTACAATATCTTCATTTTGTACTTGTGGAAAGGAAGCCATGCATACAATAAAGGCAAAACCCTTGTCGTTAGCAAAGTTCCACTACCAGATTATCGAGCTGATCTCGATGAGCAACATGGATCCACACAGAAAGAGGTAAAAGCATTGAAGTTTATAAAACTCAAATGTCTTTTCAGGTAATAAGTTCTCATTTTTTAATCTTTCTGCAGATCCAAATGCCTACAGAAATCGAGAGGAGAGTTGGAAATCTTTTGAATAGCTCACAAAAAGCAGCGGCTGGAAATGAGTCCAATGCAACTTCTTCTCAGGGAGGCAAACATGCATCTCTTGGTGGTAAAATAGTGAAACCTGCTTCCATGTTGGAAACAGATGCTGCTAAGGAGAAACAGAGTATTGAACTAAAGCAGAAGCAGGATAAATTAAAGGTGAACGCATTAGGCTTTTTGTGTGAGGATGTTTTAACTTATCATATACTTAACTAACCAAAGGCATTATGCACTTGATTATTCAAAGTTGTTTACAAGTGGCTATGTTGAGATGTAAAGGTTTTTTATGTTATTGGTTTCACACTTTCAGGCTAGTAGCAGCGTGAAGGAAATGCAGTCTTTCAGAGAAAAGCTTCCTGCATTCAAAATGAGAACTGAATTTCTGAAAGCAGTTGCAGAAAATCAGGTGCATTTTTCTTTTACTTCATTTTGGCAATCTTTCTCTGATGCATCACATGTATGTGCAAAACAATGTGTTTTCCTCAGGAGTCTCAGAACATTCATTTATTTTCAATTTAACTAAGGCCATTATCTGGTGGAGTAATCAAAAGCAACTTGATTATAGCCACCATATGCTCTGAGTTCAGCCTTCAGCCTATATTAGTAATGTATCAGAACGCAATGATGATGTAGGGCCATGCTTCGGCATGATATGCTGTTAATATTCCTAATTGATTGTGGCAAAGGGATGTGCCTTTCGCACACCTGCTGGTTGTGCCTGAAGTTTGGCATATGGTTATTACACCTGTGGGCTTAATATAATATTTAATTATGATTAAAAAAAGCTTTGCTCTTAATGGAAGCTAACAGAATGGTGTAGTGTTTCTTTTCACTGACACCAATTGGTGGATTAACTATTTAGTATCCAATCAGAGTTAGTTGAATTTCCTCTGTTTTGTGGTTCATCTGCTTTCTCTCTCACGTTTTTATTCCTCTGCCCCCTCCTTTCAACTTTTTGAAGAACCATTTTATTTAAAGTTTGACCTGATGAATGTGTCATAAATAATTATCATTATATCTTATTTCTGACTAAATTCCTTGCTGCTTTTAGTGCTAAATTCTTATCTAATTTTCATTGTTTTTGTGTGGCATTGGCAGGTATTGGTAATTTCAGGGGAAACAGGTTGTGGTAAAACAACACAGCTTCCTCAGTATATATTGGAGGAGGGAATATCATCTCTACGTGGTGCTCATTACAACATAGTATGCACACAACCCCGCCGTATATCTGCCATTTCTGTTGCTGCACGAATAGCATCTGAAAGGGGAGAGAGCCTTGGTGAAACTGTTGGTTATCAAATTCGTCTGGAAGCATTACGGTCTGCTCAAACCCGGCTCCTTTTTTGCACCACTGGTGTGTTACTCCGGAAGCTGGTAATTGATGATACTGTGCATTTCCCATTTGTTATGGCCAAGCTTGAATAAACTTGTTAATAGGAATTTTATTCTTCAGCTTCCGTATCTATACTTACCCACTAACTACAGGTTCAGGATCCGAATTTAACTGGTGTGAGCCATTTGGCAGTGGATGAAATTCATGAAAGAGGAATGAATGAGGACTTCCTGTTGATTATTTTGCGCGACCTTCTTCCTCGGCGTCCAGATATGCGTCTTATTCTAATGAGTGCTACCATTAATGCTGACTTGTTCTCTAAATACTTCAGAAATGCCCCAACTATTCATATCCCGGTATTTTTGTGATTGTAATCTTCACTCTATAGCAGTGGAACACTTTTCTTTGAGGGTGTTCAATCATGTTTGAATGTTCCTATTATTCATTCAGTTATCGTGATATATTGGCAGGGATTAACTTTCCCTGTATCAGAGTTCTATCTAGAAGATGTGTTGGAGAAAACTCGCTATGAAATTCAAGAGTTGGACAGCTTTCAGGGGAATTCAAGACAAAGAAGAAGAGAGCAATATTCAAAGAAAGATCCTATAACTGAATTATTCGAGGCATGTTTAAACTCATTGAACTATATATTTTTTTATTTGTACCTCTCGCACTCTCGCTCTCACATGCTCACGAGTGGTAAATATACTGTCAGTATAGCAGTTCTGTAAAGGAAGGTTCATTTCGTCAGTTTTTTTTTTTAAAAAAAAAATTCTTATAAAAAAGAGGGATTTAATTAGTTTGATTTCAAGTCATGTGGTTCATCTTGTCCCAAAATGGTTGCTTAAGTGATATCACTGTTTCTAGCTTTGTATTCTTGGTGATTCTCATCACTATCCACACCCTACATGCATCCTCATTTTTTGTTGGTGGATCCCTTAAACTGCAATTGGAAACAAATTGTCAAATGTGGACAGTTGACCATTAGGTCTTCTAGGACACCAACTACATAGTTTTCCCATAGATTGGCATCAACTAGAATCAGTTACAGAACTGCTATACATAGTTTTCCCATAGATTGGCCTGTTTGGAAGTGTGGTTGCGGTTGCTTTTCAAATTGCTTTTCATTTCGAAATGCATCAAAATGATGTTTTTTTATTTTTTAAAAATCATTTTTGAGATCAGCGTATCAAAACAATCTAAAACATACAAAAAAAATTTAATTTTTAGCAAAAAAAAAAAAAATGAATTTTTTGGAAACGCGGGTTGGCCCGCGTTTCCAAACGCTCACTTAAACAGACAGAAAAAACACAACGAAAAACAAAAAGTTGTATTCTGGAGATCCTGCATTTAAGTAATTTTCTGCCAAGCATGCTTGTTGTGGAAGGCAGATTGGTCTAATGAGAGTCAATATTTGATATTATCTCTATGAATTAGGTGTGGCCGTTTATACATGCATTGAAATGATTACAACACTTGTATTAGATATGATTCTCCAATTGCAGCCATTGCTTTTGTGACCATTTGTAAGTTATTGTTGTTATTATTTCTGGTTTGTGCTAGAGAGGATATTCCTACACCATCTTGGTTATTTTAAGTGTTCATAGTTGAGGAATTAGTTCAGCTTAAGAATTCCTTTCTGTGGCTTTGTTATTTCCGACTGAGATATTGCTTTGCCTTTGTAGGAAGTTGATATTGGTTCTCAATATAAAAATTACAGTGCATCAACAAGACTTTCTCTGGAAGCTTGGTCGGGTTCACAGCTTGACTTGGGTCTGGTTTGTATTTTGAGAACTTTACTACTATATTAATGCAAAATTTATTGCGAACCGGAAGCTTTTTTCTCGGATATCTGTGCACATCTGGTTATTGTTAATATCGGAAGATATTACATGCTGTACTTACACCAGAACTGGTTCTTATTTTGCTATATCATTTGTTAATGCTATATATTTTTTGCTGGTCATATAAATCAATTTATAGCTTGGGTAATTGTAAATAGACTTTTATTTGTTTTTCATAGCATTATAATTATGTTTGAAACTTATATTCTAGGTGGAGGCAACAATTGAATATATTTGTCGTCATGAACGTGAGGGAGCTGTTCTTGTTTTTCTCACTGGCTGGGATGAGATCTCCAAGCTTCTTGAGCAGATTAAAGGAAACAAACTTCTAGGAGATCAAAGCAAGTTTCTAGTCCTTCCCCTACATGGTTCAATGCCAACCATAAATCAACGTGAAATTTTTGACCGTCCTCCCCCTAACAAGCGGTACTAATCTTTATGTTAATGGTTGCACTAATCTTTAGAATATCTGTTTGTTTGCCTGGTCCATGTAATTAGAGAGCATTAGCTGAACTGTTTGTAATTACTTGCAAGCATTTTTAAATTTTAAATGATCTTTCCTCCCCTGAATTCTGAACCTTCCCTTCTACCTTTTGCAGAAAAATTGTTCTGGCAACAAATATTGCAGAGAGCAGTATTACCATAGATGATGTGGTGTATGTTGTAGACTGTGGAAAGGCAAAGGAAACCAGCTATGATGCACTGAACAAGCTGGCTTGTTTGTTACCATCGTGGGTTTCAAAGGCTTCAGCACACCAGGTATTCACTTGGAATCTCGAAAGAGTGGTGTATAATTAATATTCTCTCATTTTTAAACATAAAACTAAACTCCTCTGTCACACCATGACAAATTAAAATCATTCTTGTTTTCTTGGTGTTCTGAAACAATTTTAGAGACGGGGGCGTGCTGGCCGATTGCAACCAGGAGTTTGTTATAGACTGTATCCAAAAATCATACATGATTCAATGCTTCAATATCAATTACCAGAAATACTGAGAACACCTTTGCAAGAACTGTGTCTGCATATAAAAAGTTTGCAGCTTGGAGCTGTTGGATCGTTTTTGTCAAAGGCTCTACAGCCACCAGATCCTCTTGCTGTGGAAAATGCAATTGAACTACTTAAAACCATTGGGGCTTTAGATGATAAGGAGGAGCTTACTCCACTCGGTATGTGCAATTTGACTATTTTGTGTCTACATCTTATATGCATGCCTTTGGGATATCTGCCAAGTCTAATTTATCACGCCTGACAGGTCGTCATCTTTGTAATCTCCCTGTGGACCCGAATATTGGGAAGTTGCTTTTGATGGGGTGTGTCTTTCAATGCCTCAGCCCTGCTTTAACAATTGCAGCTGCTCTTGCACATCGTGACCCATTTGTGCTGCCAATAGACAGGAAAAGGGAAGCTGATGCTGCAAAAAGATCCTTTGCTGGTGACTCTTGCAGGTTATTAAACATAGCCTGATACTTCTTTCTGATAGCATTTTATGTTTTGTGATATGATGGGCTATGTTTATGCTGTTAAAAAGAAAGTGACAATGTCTTTAATGCAGCGACCACATAGCACTTGTTAAAGCTTTTGAAGGATACAAGGAAGCAAAACGCAACCGAAATGAAAGAACATTTTGTTGGGAGTATTTCTTGTCCCCTGTTACTTTGCGGATGATGGAGGATATGAGAGACCAGTTTCTGAACTTGCTATCAGACATTGGCTTCGTAAACAAATCCAGGGGTGTTAGTGTAAGCTACTATATTTTCAATTATTCATGTTCCAGACAAAAACTTCCATTTCTGAGCCCATGATGTGACCATTGATTTATTCTGTCATTTGTGCATAATCCCCACTTTCCACTTCTTTCTTTTGCTACGCAATCCAATGTCAAGAGACCAGCAGGTTCGTAAAGTCAAATGCGTGTGTATGATTTTTGCAGGCTTATAATCAATATAGCCATGACATGGAGATGGTATCAGCAATCCTTTGTGCTGGTCTTTACCCAAATGTTGTGCAATGTAAAAGAAGAGGAAAGCGAACAGCATTCTTCACTAAGGAAGTTGGGAAAGTTGACATCCATCCTGCATCTGTAAATGCTGGGGTCCATCTCTTCCCTCTGCCTTACATGGTTTATAGTGAAAGGGTGAAAACAACTAGCATTTATGTCCGAGACTCAACAAACATTTCAGATTATGCTTTGCTTCTTTTTGGTGGTAATCTCGTTGCCAGCAAAAATGGAGAGGGTATTGAGATGCTAAGAGGTTACCTCCATTTCTCAGCATCGAAGAGTGTATTGGATTTGATACAGGTAACGTTTCTCAATAGGTTTCCCTTGAGTTTATGTTTCCTATTTATAATTTATATTAAAGTAAACACAATATTGTTTGGTGTGTCTGCAGAAACTGAGGGGAGAACTAGACAAGCTTCTGAGTAAGAAAATTGAGGACCCATGCCTGGACATTAACGTGGAGGGAAAGGGAGTTGTATCTGCGGTGGTTGAGTTATTGCACAGTTACAATGTAAGGTACTAAATTACCTTTCAACTGAGGACTTTCGACCTTTTTCATAGGATCCTGCCATTTGCATGTAATATTTTTGGTGATAATAATTGATATACAATTTTTGCTTGGCGAAATCAAACAAGATCTTCTTAAGTGCCCGTTTCAGTTTGCAATTTAGCTTTAATGTAACCTTGGGTCACCACCATTGCACAACCGTACTCGACACTATAATCCTGCTTGTTTGCCTGGTAGAAGTAGAGCTGATGATGTGCTTTGCAGTTGTTAAAACTATGGCCACGGAATAAACTGATTTATTTTAATCCTATTTTTAGATTGTTTTATTTTAGGAAAGGAAAACTTTTGCAACCTCTACTGCTGCTTTTCTCTCCCCATTTGCTTATTGCTTCGAATTTTCCTCATCACAGCATATATAATATGGATTCAAGCCCCAGCTTAAGTAATCCTTTTTAATCAGGAAGAAATTAAAATTTTAGTTTTCTATTACTATGAACTCACAAATTTTTACGTTTAGCTTGAAACCAAGGGAAGTGAATAGTCATTTTATACTAGTTTTTTTTTTCATTGGTTAAGGAATAAATCGCATTAGATCTTTGGTGGAGACCAAGGCTTGGTAGCATTGATAAAAAGGATAATGATATATGAAATATTTGGGTATCGTTCGTAAATAGAATATTACTTTATTTATTTTTATATGAAATTGGAGTAAAAAATTAAAGTTTTATGTTTAAATGTAATATTTCTTGATCCAGAAAGGTTTTTGATTTTTTCAAATTTTCTCTAAGTTTGAAAATCATACTAGTATATTGATTTGCTCTCCGTAACGGGTCAATAACAATTATTTTTTTAGATGTAAAAAAAATATGAAAAGTATAAAGAATATACTAAGTGTCTTGAGTTTGATGTCAATCCAACTCTATTGGGTCTTGCTTGGTAAGGCCTATCAATTTATTTTCTCTTTACTATATGAAAAAAAAAATTACACTAGAAAAAAGAAAAAAAATTAAAGGTAAAAAAATAAAATTGGACCTATCTAGGTCTACCTGAAAACTGGATTCAATAGCGTGGGGTTTGGCTGTGAGCTAGATTCAATACCTATACATGTTGTAAACAAGTAAGTTTGACAGATGTTTTTAAAAAGGTTTTTTTATCCCACATTAGAAATATTATATCTTATTCTATCTTATTCTTTTAAGTTGAAGTATTTAAACAAAAAAAAATTATTATCCCACATTAAAAAAACATAACTTTTTTATTGTGAACATAGAATATATATATATATATATATGTTAAAGGGCTTCAAATCTTACATTAAAAAAATAAAACATTCTTCTAGTATTTATATAGTGAACTTTAAAATGAGTTAATAACCAATTGAAAAATATGAAAAAAAGGAGTCTCTAGGTGGGAAAAAAAACACATTTGACAAAAAAAAAGGTCTCTACTGATTTTTTGCCGCGTCACCCGAGTTTGGGGTTGACTAGTAGGCCGACTGATTTACTCTGGGCTAATTACAGGGCTGGATTTTGAATGAAACAGGCCCGGTCAAGGTCTCGAGTCACTTGGAAATTTTTTTAAAAAATATTTGATGTTTTAATATTTTATATTAAAAAAATTAAGAAATAATTCATGTGTATATATGGTATAAATAATAGAGTTTAAAATATTATTTCAAAAGATTATTTATTTCACATTAAAAAAAAAATATTATCTTTAACATATTATACGGGGTTAGATTTATCATTTCAATGTTTTTGACACAATAAAATTACAACCTTATTCTTGAAATAAAAAATACATATGCTTTTTTCTTATGAGTATTTTAGTAATTTTATTTTATACAAAATAATGCAATTACTTTGGTAATCTTGTAAACAAAAAATATTACTCCTCAAAAGTTTTTTTTTATCATTATATTTTGGTTTGTTTAAAAAAAAAACCATTTAGAAGTTGCTTAGGGATGTTATTGTAATTATCATATATTAAATATTATTTTAAATTACATTGTTGGCACGTTGCATGCGTTATTACATGGGCGACTCCTAACCATTCAAAGGTCTTTTGAACAATAATCACGTGAAAAAGGCTAGCAATTTTTGGCCATATCAAATTTAATCTTATTTTTTTAATTTTATCTTTTGCAAAATCATTATGTAATTAAATCTTGAAACAATTTTTGACACCTAAGGCATGCTAAAAAACGAAAGCCAAAGAGAAGAAAAAAAACTAAGACACAAAACAAAAGAACTTTTAAGGACTAAATTGAAAGAATCTATATTTTGAAGATAAAAAAAACTTGAGGGACCAAGAAAGAAAATCAAGTGCAGATCCAGTGCTTAGTTTATTTGTTAATGATTTGGATTTGGATTTGACACCATGAAAAATCATTAAAAAAATACTTTGTTGTGTTTTATTTTTTTTCTTAAAAAAATGTTTATTTATTTATTTTAAATATTTTATAATGATAATGAAAATTTATAGATTTCGTAAAAAATCTCAGGAAGAAATATAAATATCTCGTTCTAAAAAAAGAAAGAAAAAAGAAGAAGAAAAGGCTTCAATTTCTCCCACTAATATTTTTGAGCATATAATTTCTATTTAATCAGGTCCAGTATCTCAAAGCCCATTGAACAAAGAACTACCCCGATAACCTAGAGGACAAAATCGTCAACCACAAAATCCAATCACCACTATATATAGATCCATCCCAAACCCTAAATGACCCTGTGGTAACTCACCCATTGCAGCCGTTCATAACCCTAAAGAAGCGATACCTCTCTTCGAAAACCAAAAATGACAACCCGCTTCAAGAAGAACCGGAAGAAGAGAGGTCACGTGAGCGCTGGTCATGGTCGTATTGGAAAGCACAGGAAGCACCCTGGAGGTCGCGGAAATGCAGGAGGCATGCACCACCACAGGATCCTCTTCGACAAATACCATCCTGGTTACTTCGGTAAGGTCGGTATGCGCTACTTCCACAAGCTCCGCAACAAATTCCACTGTCCCATTGTCAACATCGACAAGCTCTGGTCCATGGTCCCACAAGACGTCAAAGACAAGGCAACCAAGGATACTGTGCCCATGATTGATGTCACTCAGTTTGGTTACTTCAAGGTTCTTGGTAAGGGGGTTTTGCCTGAGAAGCAACCCATTGTTGTCAAGGCCAAGCTTGTGTCAAAGATTGCTGAGAAGAAGATTAAGGAGGCTGGTGGAGCTGTTGTTCTTACAGCCTAGGTTATGTTCCTTTCCAAGATTTTGACTTGTCCTTAAATTAAACGTGTTTAGTGATACTTTTGGATCCTTTTATAATTTTTATGTTTTTTCTGTTGGTAAATTGGGATTTTGCTTATCACATGGCTCTGTCCTTTGGCTCTTTTTGATCCTTTCATTTGTTTAGTTGCTTGGATTGATGGTTTGATGATGCTTGTTATGCTGTGTTTCTTGAAAATGCTTGACTATGCTTGTTTTAGCAATGATGTGTTCTTGAAAATGCTTGACTATGCTTGTTTTAGAGATGATAGACATGGTTATGGGTGCTTTTTTGTCACTTGATGACCAAAGGTTAGGTGTACAAATCATAGTCCTGGAGTTGATTCGTCACTGAATTCCTCATGGTAATTTCATCACTGGGACAGTCAATTGGTATCGATTTCCTTATTCCGTGCTAACATGTAGCTAAACAAGCTTCTGTAATTCGGTCCTATTTGTCTTTGCACCAGTATCCCTTGAACATTTGTTTCATACTAGCTTGCTATCTTGCAATTTTAATGTTAATAGTTGTTAATTCTTACATTTTTATTTTGCATTTTTCATGGACTCGTGTTTCACCCTTTGTATTCGATAAATGGAGATTGAGGGGTGGAAGTCGAGTAGAAGTTGCAATTTTTATAGCATTAGTTTTATTGGTTTTGTAAAAATTGTCCATTTTTGGTGTGAATGAGTTGTTGAAGTTGAAATCTCAAGTCCCCATTGCCCAGAGACTGAGGAGTAAAAGTTGCGAAGCTTTTAGTATTGGGTTTGTTAGGTTTATCAAAGGTTTTTGCTCATTACTGGTGGGAATGAGTGGTTGAAGTAGAAAATTTTACTAGCCATTATTCATAAAATATTGAAGAGCTAGACTGAGGCAATGTGAAAAATTATCATGCTGGCTCGTTCAATTACAGCGCTCCAGTGATCAGGGATTCCTTAGTGTTTGTGGATGATTTTCCTAGGAATCCACACATCACTTATCGATCCACCGCCCTAGGCAAAGAGTTCAACAAACTCATTTGCAAATCAATCTTCCACCCTTGGCATGGCTATTTCATGACTTGCACCTAGCAGGGCGTGTGTTTCATCTTTGTACTTGTTTCTAATCCTGTTACATCCAAGTTAAGCATCTGTTGCCACTGCAGAGATGGTGTGCCACGTTACTGATTTAAACGTCGCCCCTTAGAATTGTGTAACTGTTGTGAGCCATTTTTATCGGTGAATCCACCTGGGAAGTTAACTTTCACTTAGCAGTAACTCCCGCTATCCAGTTGATAACGATCTTGATTTATTCTCTCTCTTGAGAGAGTTTGATGTCTACGAAACTGATAACAAGGCTAGAGGGTTCAGAAAACCATC
>Ga0307509_10009507_pt1 | contig 12132 bp, 8 predicted proteins | sample 10_EM_MG_FD_202245 | JGI IMG/M metagenome (GOLD analysis project Ga0307509, IMG submission 202245) | Populus trichocarpa ectomycorrhiza microbial communities from riparian zone in the Pacific Northwest, United States - 10_EM | ecosystem: Host-associated > Plants > Roots > Unclassified | place... | reverse complement strand
GTCCTACTGACGGGTCATGAGTGAAACTTTGGAGGAAGGCACAAGGGTCTTCAATCTCCATCTCTCTGACCGTGCGAGGTATTTCAATCTCAAAGGTAGGGTCATTCTCAATGTCATATGTCAGGAGCTGCTGGATTGGCCGCCAACCTAATCTCTTCAGGTCTGCTCTTGCAGCGGCTCGAGATATTCCTCGCTCAATACCAGTCATACGCTCCGGACGAGAATGAGAGCACGACACAGGCATAGTTGAAGACATTGTTCTTTCCACCAGATGCTTCCTGTACCAGACAAGCGACTCGGAATCAAACAATGTCCAAACTGTAGGCTAAAAAACAACAATTCTCAGAAGAGAGTTAAGCGAGTGCGCTTAACTATATACTGTAACGGGGGCACCCTGTGGAGAGGTGAACTCTCAGGTTGCAACCGCACCAAACACTCAAAGTAGAAGATAAAGATGAGGTAAAATAATTCAGAAGAATCAAGGGTAAAACTTAATATAGTTAAGCTCAAAGCTTCACTCAATTTAGTTCTCTCGAGGAAAAGTGGGTAGTCGAAGTAGAATGCCAAACGCTTAAACTTAAGTAGATATCAGATTTACGCCTTTTACATTCACCACAACTTCCGACCTTGTGCGAGCACCCTGTCCTGCTTAGGGTCTGTCCAAGGTCTACCCTCCATGAGGATTTATCCTACCGGAAGTGTCGGACCTACTCGCGTACACTTAACTCCGTCAATAGGATATGAGTTTCTGCAATGCATCTCCAATACAACCGCAGGTGGAAAAACCCTTCCTATCAAAGTCATACCAGTGGCTAGCTGTTATGACAACAACCGGAGTCAATACCTAGGTGGTGGACTCACTGGCCCAGTGGCAGTTTCGTCTATACAAGCTATACAGTCTATCATTAAATCTACGCGACTATCCAATATGATAAATTGACATGCAAGCTCCCCCGGGGAGATGTAGCTGATGGTTGGCTAAGTGGGCGCTACCCATCGCCATCCTCTCGTGACATACTCTACCGTGATAAGACTCATACCTCTAGAGTCCAATAACAACCCATAGTAATGCTACAAATCAAGGGGCGAAGGTCCGGGCTGGTTACTGAGGTATTTGTCTTGAAAGCACCCTGGCCTTCTGAGACTCCCTGAGTACCACTAGGAAGACTACCCTACAACCCGTAGGCTAGAATAGACTCCTAGATGCCCGACAGACCATATATGGGCGTCCCCTATTTTGGCGGTTAACCATACTCCCCTTATATATCCTGCGAACGACATTTAGTCGGACGGACGGCGACGACTTATACACTGTTACGGCGGCTGCTCCAATGACCTCTTTTAACTAGCAAACGAGCAACTCCACAGCCGTCTGCCTATGATGTGCCGTCCCAACCCTGGGGCCAGAGGGGGGTGTTAGCTAAACCCGCCTAAGTTCAATAATATGTTCGGGACACCATTACACAGACGTGGGGCCTCCCCGTGCAGATGCGTGTGCGCCCAAGAACATCTAAGTGCCTATAGAATGTGAGGCAATCGACCTCTAAGTTCTAGGATGACTTTGCTGGTGAAGGTAGGGTAACTTGGACATTCCCTACTGAAGTATCCTTATGCCGTGTAACCATGTTTAGCGCCTACTTGATTCCTCTTGAATCTTTCACGTAATAAACATTCGTGTTACGCATAAAATAACTTTGCCGCCTTGGAGAGTTGAACATGTGACCTTCTACAACTGTCATGTGATCCTTACCAATTAGCCCACGGCTAACCAGCTATTTGTATAAAGTATACGAGACCATACCACCTCCGGTTACCTCTTGGTATACCATTTGGGGTAAGGTGATAGTGATTGTAGCTACCTATTGTAGGGTCGTTACAGCGACAGTCAAAGATTGTCTCTTGACTGTTCACTCGTCATGATAATATTTTTTGAAAGACGCAGCTCGGCGCTTCACAAGCAGGTCGTCTTTCAATGACACAGTAGCAAATGCAATTACCCTCTTCATTTTGGACTTGCCCTCGTCCCAATTATCGACATTGAACTGCCCCCCGCGCTTCCTGACATTGTCGATATCTTGAGTTAGAATCCAGATATGTTGCGACTGCCGATGTGCGTTCATCATTGCGTGGGGCTTAATGGTGAAAGGCATATGAAATCTGGGGGAACTGCCGCCTTCATCACTAGGAGATGTCATACTGTCAGTCCTGCCCTGAGGGGAAACTAAGGTGTCTGAAACTTCTGATAATGAGCTCGACCATCACGGAAGAGAAAGGGGAGAGTCTTGTTGGTTGTGAGATCCACTGGTCATTGTACCGCTTGTGAGATAAGCCTTGGCGTTCGGTTGATGTCCGGGGTTGACATTACGTCCTGCTGCCGCATTTGCCCAATTAGAGACAGCATCTGGTGCTAGGTATTTGTGTCTCAGCGCAGGAGGTGTTGGTGGTCTCGTTTGCGTCGCTGGATGATGACAACAGACAAGCACGTCATGCGGGTCCTCGTTAGGTTGATTTGACATGAGTCAGGTACATACGTTTTCGTCACTCAGGATGAAAATATAATTTGTATAATGTAACGCATACGAAAGGTCTTCACGAAACTTGTGCCGTCCTTCGCCCGAGGTGCCGAATATGTAGCGAATGCTATCTGAGGGTACACACCTTAAAATTCCCGATGACAACCCCCTAATGTCATATGAATTTAACTCTGCAAAATCCAGACCATGGATATGAGGATAGCTCCAATACAGGATGTGATAATTGGGTCGTGGAGCATTGCTATCAACCGGATCTCGTTGCCAAATAATGCGCAGTGCCTGTGGCCGTCAAAGTCGGGCGCTCTAGTAGGTATCTCATGTGTCAGTAAGTTACCACAGAAATCATATTGATAATTTTTAACATCACCTACTTATTTGCCTTATATCTGACAGATCCGGTGCAGCTTGTCTTACAACAGGCTGATTTGGCAAATGGCGAATTGCCAGGGCATCATAATTGGTGGGCGCAGGCCTACTATGGATAGTGAAGGTGGCGGCTTGTGGGATTTGCGAAGGGTTATTCACTAGGGGAGTACATCTTTTGGGGATTTTCAAACCTGACGAAAACAACCTTACTATCACAGGAGGAAGCACCAGGAGAGGCATATTCTGCGCTGCACTTCCTGAAGGACCAGGATTTCCAGACGCTGTCGATGGAGGTTCGATTAACACTTGCGTTTTTGCCAGGGGAGCCTGTATTTGGTGTCCTGACAGACCAGCATTTGCAGACACTTTCGAGGGAGCTTGGTTTGGCTCTTGGAGATTGGGCAGGGGAGCCTGGATTTGGTTTCCTGACTGACCAGCATTTTTAGGCACTGTCGAGGGAGGTTGGTTTGGCCCTTGGGGATTCGGCGGAGAGCCTGGATTTGGATTGCACCACTGGCTGTCTGAGGAGGATTGTTTATAGGCGTGTTATTCACCATGACCTGAGGAAACATTTGTTGTGGGTTATTAGCCGGAGCAGCACCTGATATTGTGAGTATGATACCTGATGAGCGCAACCGAAGTTTGAGAGGGCGTATTGCTGGGGGAGGAGGCAGATTCTGCCCAGTAGTTCCTGACAGACTGTAACGACCCTACGATAGGTAGCTACAATAACTACCACCTTACCCCAAATCGTATACCGAGTGGTAACCAGAGGTGGTATGGTCTCGTATACTTAGTATACAAATAGCTGCTAAACCTAGGACAAGATCTAGGGAATGGTTGAGTAGCCTTGGGTACTCTACAAGGCAGGGTAACCTTTCGGGAGTAAGTTTGCATAAAGTCAAGGAAGTTATGAGAACGTTGCACGGGTCTCCGAGACGACGTTTGTGGTCGACTGGAGTACTTGCGGAGTGGTTAAAGGCATAATAGGACAAAGTTACCCTACCTTGGGAATTTGGCCATTATACCCATGGATCTCAGTGACCCTACTGGAGTATCCAAGTTACCCTACCTTCACAGGCAAAGTCATCCTAGAACTTAGAGATCAATTGCCTCACATTCTATGGGCTCTTAGATGTTCTTGGGCGTACACGCATCTGCACGGGGAGGCCCCACGCCTTAGTAAAGGTGGCCCGAACATACTATTGAACTTGGGCGGGTTTCACTAACACCTCCATCTGGCCCCAGCGTTGGAACGGCGCGTCATAGGCAGACGGCTGCATAGTTGCTTGTCTGCTAGTGAAAAGATATTAGCAAAAAATTACCCTGTGTCAGATACGGCGCCGTTGCGTCCTGACACAGGCGACGTTGAATCTTCGTCCCGGGCGTCCTGTGCGTCCTGAGTTGCGTCCTTTGCGTCCCCTGCCTCCTGTGCTTCCTGAGTTGCGTCCCCTGCGTCCTGTGTGTCCTGAGTTGCGTCCTTTGCGTCCCCTGCATCCTGTGCTTCCTGAGTTGTGTCCCCTGCGTCCTGTGCATCCAGACTCATTCCTCAACACCATTGCTCATTATGATTTACCACTGAGAGATGCTCACCTCAGGGGTACCCCTGAGTATTGCTTGGCATAGTTCATCATGGTTTATCGGCACTTAGCCTCACGCACTTAGCCTCACACACTACCCGACAAACTATTCTCCCATCATCACCCTCAACATCCATATTCCCGGGCATCCGACATAACACTTCTCAACAACTACATATCCAATCCTAAATCAGACACTGGGGGGTTGCTGGGCTCGGAGCCAGCTACACGCCGGTATAGGGTACATCCCTGTCGCATGAATACTCATGAAATCGCTATCTACTCTATGGGGGGGGGGTTTTCGGAAGGCTGAGAGGGGATGCTGGCCATCCCAGAACTCGATGACAGATTCCTCCACAACCACTAGGCCGATTGTGGATCGGTTACCTGGACGTCGTTGGGCTTGACGTCAGCTTCACGCCGGTATAGGGTATGCCCCTGTCACATTAAAACTCAGGGAGATCGCCCACCCTTCTGATAGTGGTCTTTTGTCTCTACTAATCCTCAACTATATAGCGGATTCCTCCCCGACTGGTTAGCCGATTCTGAATCCGATACCTGGGCGTCGCTGGGCTCGACGCTAGCTACACGCCGGTATAAGGTACCTCCCTGTCACATCAATACCCATGAAATCGCTATCCACTCTGGGGGGGGGGTCTTGGGAAGGCTGAGAGGGGATGCTGGCGATCCCAGAACACGATGGCAGATTCCTCCACGACTAGTAAGCCGATTTTGAATCCGTCACTGGGACGTTATTGGCCTCGACGCCAGCTACACGGCGGTATAGAGGACGTCGCTGTCGCATCAATACTCATGAAATCGCTACATAGTCTGGGGGGGGGGTCATAGGAAGGCTCAGAAGGGATGCTGGCGATCCCAGAGCTCGATGGCAGATTCCTCCACAGCTGGTTGGCCGACTCCAGATCTAAAGGATCGGTGTCGTTGGTCTCAGCGCCAGCTATATGCCGGTATAAGGTACCTCTCTATCGCATCAATACTCATGAAGTTACTATTTACTATGCAGGGGGTCTTGGGAAGGCAGAAGGGGTAGTGCTGGCAATCCCAGAGCTCGATGTCAGATTCCTCCACAACCGCTTGGGCGATTCCAGATCTGAAGGCAGGACGTCGTTGGGCCCGGCGCCAGCTACACGCTGGTATAAAGAACGTCACTGTCACATCAATACTCATGAAATCGCTATCTACTCTGGGAGTCGAGTCCGGGGCAGGCTAAGAGGGGATGCTGGCGATCCCAGGGCTCGATAGCTGATTCCTCCACAACCGCTTGGCCAATTCCAGATCTAAAGACACAGCGTCGTTGGGCTCGACACCAGCAACACGACGGTATAAGGTACGTCTCTTGCCCATCAGGATTCATGGGGTTCGCCACCCTTCTGAGAGTGGTCTTTTGTCTCTAACAATTTTGAACTCGATGGCTGTTTCCTCCACAACCACTTAACCAAATTTGGTTCTGTCACCTGGACGTCATTGGACATGACACCAGCTACACGCTGGTATAAGATACGTCTCTGGCGCATCAGTATTCATGGGGTTCGCCACCCTTCTGAGAGTCGTCTTTTGTCTCTAACAATCCTGAACTCGATGGCTGTTTCCTCCACAACCACTCAACCGATTTTGAATCTGTCACTTGGGCGTGGTTGGGCTCGACACCAGCTACACGCCGGTATAAAGAGGGTTCTGAGGTGCCAATATTCCATGGAGCTTTATGGTCCCGGAGGAGGCACGAGGGGGGAAGGGGTGCAAAGGGGGGGGTCCAATAAGCTACATATTAGAAGAATAGAAGACAGTTAGTAGTACATTTAATACTTTTTCATGATGTGAAATATATTGTGACCTGGGTGAGCAAGGTGAGAAACAGGTAAAGGGGGGACTCTTCGCTTATTTCAGTTATCTCAGGAAGAGTAGGTACTGCGTCTGGTTGCGTTCTGAGGATTAGGTGCTGCGTCTGGTTGTGTCCTGAGGATTAGGTGCTGCGTCTGGTTGCGTCCTGAGCGTTAGGTGTGCGCCCGGTGCGTCCAGGGTGTTAGGTGTGCGCCCAGTGTGTCCTGATTCGCGATTGATGTTCGGTGCCTCAGGTGCGTCTGACGCACAGGGCGCACAGGACGCAGGCTAGTATTTTTGCTGATGGAGGTCATTGGAGCGGCTGCCTTAACACCGTATACGTTGTCCCCCTCCGTCTGACTGAATGTCGTTCGCAGGATATATAAGGCGAGTATGGGTAACCGCCAAAATAGTGGTTGCCCATATATGGTCTCTCCGGCACCTAGGAGTCTATCTTAGCCTACGGGTAGTAGGGTTGTTCTCCTAGTGGTATTTAGGTAGTCCAAGAAGGCTATGGAGCTTTCGGGACAAATACCTCAGTAACCAGCCGGGACCTTCTCCCCTTGACTTGTAGCATTACTATGGGTTGTCAATGGACACTAGAGGTATGAGTCTTATCACGGTAGAGTATATCCCGAGAGGCTGGCAGTGGGTAGCACGCATTTTGCCAACCATCGGCTACACCTCACCGGGGGAGCTTGCATCTCAATTTATCACATTAGATAGTCATGTAGATTTAATGATCGACTGCATAGCTTGTATAGACGAAACGACCACTTGACCAGTAAGTCCACCACCTCGGTATTGACTCTGGTTGTTGTCATAACAGTTAGCCACTGGTATGACTTCCATAGAAAGAGTTTTTTCACCTGCGGTTGGATTGGAGATGCATTGCAGAAACTCATATTCTCTTGACGGAGTTAAGTGTACCCGAGTTGGTCTGATACCTCCAGAAGTATAATTCCTGATGGAGGGTAGAACGCGGACAAGCCCTGAGCAGGACAGGGTACTCGCACAAGGTCGGAGCAGGGGTGAATGTCAATGGCTTAAATCTGATATCTACTTTTGTTTAAGCTTTTGGCATTCTACTTTGACAACCAACTTTTCCTGGAGAGAACTAAATTGAGTGAAGCTTCGAGCTTAATTATATTAAGTTTTTACCGTTAGATTCTTTTGAATTTTACCATATCTTTATCTTCTACTTTGAGTGTTTGGTGCGGTCGCAACCTTAGAGTTCACCTCCCTATAGGGTGCCCCAATTACACAGACCAGGATTTCCAGAGGCTGGCAAAGGAAGTAGGATTGGCCTTTGGGAATTCGGCGGGGGAGGAGGGTTTTGGTATGGACCAGCAGCCAGGGCAGGAGGATGAATTTGAGCTGGCCCGGGTGCATTGGCTAGTGGAGCATTTGGGGGCCCAGCGCCTGCATTCTGCACAGCAGGGGCAAGACCCCACTGGCTCCCGGGGGGGGATTTGCAGGGAGTACCATGTCTGGGACTCTGACCTGCGCCGGAGGGACCCCGGGCACCTGTGGAAACGGCTTATTTGGCCTCTGATTGTGTTAGTCAACTTCTTACCATAGTCCTTAACCAGTTGAACCACAGCCTCGTCAACATCCTGCATCCTAGGAATGTTGTTCGCTGCAGACACAGTGGCGAGTTCATCGCAGGCAGGTCTCAATCGCCTGACCCCGGTGACGATTTGCTGGAATTCTATGTCTGAGAAGTGATGAAGATCTGTAAGATAACACCTGGCTAACGTTTGATTCTTCATAGCGTCCCGCCATGTACCGTATATGGGGTCCCCTATGTGACCTGCCTGGTTACCCATTGACAACTTATGCTCACTGATTTTCCACTATCTGTGCATCGAGAAGAGATTTCTCCGATGAGAGAATTGGCAGGAGGTTGATATGTCTCACCTGCTGGTGCCTGCGGTGGGTCGCCAGCTAGCATCAGAGCGTATTGTATGTTGTTCATATTCTGCGCCATATCGATTGACCTTCAGTGTATATAGATTGATTAAACTTGGGAGACTAGTGATGTGCGTCTTGTGGATATAGGGGAAGTTCTGAAAGGCAGATCATTCTCGGTATGAAGTCCCGATGTGTGGATCTGTTCACACTATATAAAAAGCTCCGTGATCCTATAGGGCGGTTGAAAGATTCAAGTAATTTTACCAATTGATTAGAAAGCCTCAATCTGAAGCTCTACGACAGGACCTCCATTATCAGATTCAACTTGAATACATGACACTAAATAACGAAACAGGCATTTGAACATGAAATTCTCGGACCACGTTCAAGATCCTGAAACAAACAAAGCCAGTGCCACGTGACGTTCACGATAACCAATTCAAAAGACTCAATATAGTTTAGATTATCCAGGCCACGTGACCCTAGGCAGGATCCACATGCGATGTTGACATCACCCCCGATTGACTTATCGTGGAAAGTACACAAAGCTGACGTGACAATCTGAGAAAAACCCCCCGATACTTAACAAATGTCCATTCTGCCGATGGAAAAAGAGCCGGTCCGGTGCACATGAGAAGCACCTGCGAAATGCACATGCCAATTTGAATATCGTCCTAGCATCTACAGTACAATCTTGTTGAACTGCGATAAATAATCACGATGAAAGTGACATAAAGCGCCATGATGGGCATGAAGGCCCAGCTTCAGACTACGAATCTGATCCGAAACCCACTGGACATGAGTACAACCCATTCAATGACATTGGTCACGAGTGTGATAGAGAGGTACTCAACGAAACTTCAACTGTGTTACCCAGTAAACGGACCATTGATGAAGGCACCTGTTCTTCTATCGGAGAGGTCAAGGTTTTTGAGCAACAAGACAGCACTCTGTATCAGGATCCATGGTCGACATTCACTAGAGTGCACAGTTTCAAGCTAGCGTCTTGGTTGATCGAGGGTAAAGTACCTAAGTCATGAATCAATGAATACTCCTCGAGTGGCCTTGGTGATGCATCATTGGCCGGGTATAGTTCTATGCATACACTTGAGATTCACCTCCGCGCATGGGATCCTCACAGTGCATATATCCAATGGTACAAAGGACAGGTTGATGATGGCAAGCGAATATTACTATTCTTCTATCGCCAAGTCCTAGATTGCGTCAGATATCTCCTGCACCAGATCGCCTACCGAGATGACTTCGTTTACGCGCTATGCCGTGAATATGACCCTAGTAGATCAAGGATATATGCGGAAATGCACACAGCGCACTGGTGGTCGGATGTTCAAGTACTGCATCCTAACCCTTTTTAACCAGACAATAGCTTATGGATTCTAGGAGACACTTCCACAGAGTGCCACTGTTATTCCGATTATTGGGATGTCAGATCAGACCCATCTCACAAACTTCTCAGGCGCCAAGAAAGCGTGGCCAGTATATCTTACTCTTGGAAATCTTCCCTCCACCCGGTGCAACAGCCCTGCATCAATGGCAGTTCTGCTTGTCGAATTATGTCCAATACCCCCAAAACTATCAAAGTCCTCCAAGGCAGGTCAACACCAGAGACAAATCAATGCCGACACTCTACGAGATGTTTACAAATTCATCCTATCACCTCTACAAGACCTGGCACGTAATGGTGTACCAATTGATTGTGCCGATGGGAAGGTTCAGAGGTGTTTCTCAATCTTTGCAGGGTAGATTGCGGACCACATGCAAAATGTCGCTCTGCACGGAATAAAATCCAATGTCTGTCCTAGATGTGAGGTGCCCATAAAGAAATTGGGATCCAAAACCAAAGACTATCGAGTTCGAGATTACGCAAGGTATCAACGTTTCAAAGGTGAAAACCGGATTGCAGAAAGGGACGATGATATCACACCAGCTAGTCTTGGAATTTGTTTTCGTCAAAATGTTTTTTACTGGCTCCCCCGGCTTTCGCCGTCTGATCCACACAAACCAGACATGCCCCATACCATTTATCTTGGAATATTCAAGCACATGATGAAATGGATTCAGGGCTTTATGAAGAAGAATGGACGACTTGATGGATTCGACGAAGTTTGGAAGACATTACCACCCTACCCAGGATTCCTAGTGCCTAAAGAAGGATACCACAGGGTTACACAGTGGCAAGGGAAGGAGATGACGAATATGGGGCTCTGTATTTTGGGCATTCTCAGAGTGGCGCTGTGTCAGCCCAGGAGTTCCGAAGTTATACCGTTCAAGCATGCTCCCGAATGGGTCCAGGCACTTGCTGAGTTCAATATGATGGCGCAATACCGAAGTCACATGTCAGAAACAATCGCTTGTGTGGAAGATTATCTGGACAGGTTTCACAAGATGAAGAATATCATTTTAGAGTATCGAGTAACAAAATGCACAGAGGCGAAGATTGATGAGCAAAGAAAGAAGCTGCGACATCACAGTGGTCAGACGAGTGAACACATCGCACCTTCAAAATGGCGCCGGAACCTGGACGCAGACTGGGAAGAACATAATGAGCGACATATCGACATGATGTATAGTGAATCGCATTTCAACTTTATTAAGATACATCTGATAAGTCACTTTTCTGATGATATACGCCTGTAACGGGGGTACCCTGTAGAGAGATGAACTCTAAGGTTGCGACAGCACCAAACACTCAAAGTAGAAGATAAAGATGAGGTAAACAATTCAGAAGAATCAATGGTAAAACTTAATATAGTTAAGCTCGAAGCTTCACTCAATTTAGTTCTCTTGAGGAAAAGTTGGTTGTCGAAGTAGAATGCCAAAGGCTTAAACTTAAGTAGATATCAGATTTAAGCCTTTGACATTCACCACTACTTCCGACCTTTGTGCGAGAACCCTGTCCTGCTGAGGGTCTGTCCGAAGTCTACCCTCCATCAGGATTTATGCTGCCGGAAGTGTCGGACCAACTTGAGTACACTTAACTCCGTCAATAGGATATGAGTTTCTGCAATGCATCTCCAATACAACCGCAGGTGAAAAACTCTTCCTATCGAAGTCATACCAGTGGCTAACTGTTATGACAACAACCGGAATTAATACCTAGGTGGTGGACTCACTGGCCCAGTGGCAGTTTCGTCTATACAAGCTATGCAGTTCATCATTTAATCAACGCGACTATTCAATATGATAAATTGACATGGAAGCTCCCCCGGTGAGATGTAGCCGGTGGTTGGCTAAGTGGGCGCTACCCATAGCCAGCCTCTCGGGACATACTCTACCGTGATAAGACTCATACCTCTAGAGTCGAATAACAACCCATAGTAATGCTACAAATCAAGGGGAGAAGGTCCGGGCTGGTTACTGAGATATTTGTTTAGAGAGCACCCTGGCCTTCTGAGACTACCTGAGCACCACTAGGAAGACTACCCTACAACCCGTAGGCTAGAATAGACTCCTAGATGCCCGAGAGACCATATATGAGCGACCCGCATTTTGGCGGTTACCCATACTCCCCTTATATATCCTGCGAACGACATTCAGTCGGATGGATCGTGACGACTTATACTGTGTTACGGCAGCTGCTCCAATGACCTCTTTTAACTAGCAAACGAGCAACTACACAGCCATCTGCCTATCACGCGCCGTCCCAACGCTGGGGCCAGAGGGGGGTGTTAGCTAAACCTGCCCAAGTTCAATAGTATGTTCGGGCCACCCTTATACAGGCGTGGGGCCTCCCCGCGCAGATGTGTGTGCTCCCAAGAATATCTAAGAGCCCATAGAATGTGAGGCAATCGACCTCTAAGTTCTAGGATGACTTTGCCGGTGAAGGTAGGGTAACTTGGGTTCCTCAGTAGGGTAACTGGGACCCATGGGCATAATGA
>Ga0307509_10009506_pt1 | contig 12133 bp, 12 predicted proteins | sample 10_EM_MG_FD_202245 | JGI IMG/M metagenome (GOLD analysis project Ga0307509, IMG submission 202245) | Populus trichocarpa ectomycorrhiza microbial communities from riparian zone in the Pacific Northwest, United States - 10_EM | ecosystem: Host-associated > Plants > Roots > Unclassified | place... | reverse complement strand
GTGGTGACGACTCCACGTTTCTTTCGAATGCCCCACAGACCGCAAGGCGGGCGGCCTCCCATTGCTGGTCCGTCAGGTTGTTAGAACCCATGATCGTTTTGAATAGCTGGTAGCTGGCGTTGGAGACACCTTTGACCGCGAGTCGCGTGACGAGTCGGAGTGCGCGGAGAGCTGATGGTGTTTGTATAGATTTGGAGGAGAGGATCACCGAAAGAGCTTGGAAGACCTTCCCGAGGATGTGCATCTTCTCGCGGCTGGGTGAGAGGAATCAGTGGGTGGCGGGCAGAAAGATACAAAGTCCGACCTTTTGTCTCTGACGGTAATATCGCTGACGTGGAAGGGAACGCCAATCATCAGCCCGATAATGAACAGGCAGTCCGTGATGACGATGTCACTTGGCGGTCGAAGGGACATTGAGCTTTCCACGAAACCCATTACGACCTCCGACACTCGCCCCTCGTGCCATACCTGGTAAAGGAAGACATGCGACATCGATTCGTGATGGGGCGGTGTCAACCGCACCTGCTCCCAAGGAAACCCGTCAGCGCGTCCGAGTGTCATGTCGACCATGAAAAGAACGGTCGCAAGGTCAGGATCAGCGCTGTAGCCTACGGACGACAGGAGTGTGTGGCTCCCGCATAGGGCCGCCCAGCTATCCTGTTTGTGTTCCTCGTACTGGGTGATACAGCGTCGCTGGAGTTCGATGTGAACGAATGCCCTCGCGCTAAGGTACGCTACGTCTCGCAACTTTGGAATCACGGCCGACCTCGGGCCGGGGGAATCGAGGCAATCATGAGGATGTCGTAGACGCGTTTGAGTGGGACGTTCTTGATCCCGCCATGCCAAATGATTTCCGGAATGAAGTCCATGATCGATGTGACGAGGTCGACATCGGTCGACATAACGAACGTACGACTGATGCACCTGGCATCAAGCCTGTCCCCCTCTGCTTCCACTTCCTGGATGAAGAGGGGAGTAACCGACCAGGGAAAGTGGATCGCCGATGGGGCCATGCATGCGAGGGCAGTAATGTTGGCTTCTAACGCGTGTCCTTTCCCGACACTGTTCATCGAAAGTGGCAAATCCCGTCGGGCCCCGAGCGTTCTAGGTTGTGGAGGTTGCTGCTTGGGTCCGAAGGTTTGTCGGAGGTTTCGCCAGTACGGAGTAGCCAGGCTGATTAAGAAACGGGTCAGGAGGGAGAATGGAGTTTGGAAGGGACAGTCGAAGGAAAATATGGATGCCGTCGTGATGAGTAGGTAGAACAGGAACCCAAAGGTCGTGAACCCAATCAGAACCGACGAAACCGAACGGCTGACCTCCCAGAGGTATCGAGAGAGCGCGAATCCCAAAAGAACCAACGCACACTGGAGGATCAGCGGCAAAGATTCCATGACGATGTGAAACTTCCAGGTCTCAATCCCATCCAACTTCCTCTCACGGACCCTACTCCTATCAACGGCCGACCCGTGGGTTTCGCTCTGCCTGTACCGATTGAGCCACTGTTTCCCGAGCATGGCGAGGAACGACGCCAGGAGAGTAGCAGACAACGTCGCGTAGAGGATGCATTGTACCTTGACGACAGCGACATCGGGGCCGGACCACCGAGGCACGGAAGGCACAGAATCGGCAGGGAAAGTTCCAGTGGTGGCATTGAGGATCATCTCGAGTAACCTGTTGTTCATCTCCTCGTAGTCCGGCTTGAGTTCTGATTGGACGTCAATGATAAACACTGACGTCACGGCGGAGAACAGACCCGACTCCATGAAACCTCATGGTAAGCTTCAGGTCCCGGGCGGGTCCTTAGGGCCGTGACGACCTAACCCACGAATGGACACTCACGAAAATCAGTGTGGTGTTCAGGTCTTCATCGTATTTCTTCCCGAAGTCCCGATCATGTTCTTCCATTTTTCGTTGAAACTTGTTGTGGAACTCCATTCTGGGGTTAATTCCAGAGCCGGCGCCGCCCAGCACGGACTTTAAGGCACCGCGAAGGGCCTCCTCCAGTCTTTCATAGCTGATAAGAGATAATGCGGCGGGAGCTCAAATGGCTACTTACGTCTGATTATCCAACTTACCCGCCTCATGCGTCATCTTGCAATCGAAGTTAATAACGGGAACGGGAACTGTGGTGGTGGCAAGGCAAAATAGCAGTCAGCGTGGGCCTCGAGGTTTGGCCGCGTTAGCATCAGGAAAATCCCGAGTCAGATTGGAAGCGCTTCCAGTGTTGACAGTTGTTTCCAAGCCCGTCGAAGCTCGTGGTCGCGACCGAATCAATTTTTTTCTCACCCGCTTGCCCTGGGTGCACTGGATTCAGATGAGATGGACGGCGCTCGTGCTCGGAATAAGCAGCAATTTATTTGATTGTACGTTGAACAAAATTTCGAAGGAGCATATCGATGACCGGGAAATTCAACGGAAGCGCGTGGATCCAACTGTCAGTGATCGAAGCGCACCGGTAGTATAAAATCGAACTCTAGATTTTCCTGATGAGTTGAGGTCTACGTGCCCACCGGATCGGTCGTGAATTTATACCGGAATGGAGAGGAAATCGTTCGCGTGCCAGCAAATAAGATTTGTCCCCCATTATTTCTTCAGGAGTTTCTCAACGTGTTTGATATCCTCCGTCTTGAAGAAAATGGCTCACCCTTCAACGTGAAACCACGCAACGGGTATGTCTCTCGTTGCTCGCGGTGGGAATAAATTGAAGGGAGATCGGGTGCTCGACGGTGGGCTCATCGATCTCACCAGTGCGGCCGTGGGTTTGGTAATCAACGCGAACACTTTTGGGCACCAAGTACTACAACAACAAAACAACCCGGGGTTGCAGGACACAAAACAAAAATACACGGGAGTCGCAGGGCACTCCCGCGACAATCTACCGGCGCCGACCTGTAATCCGACCCAGCCTATCGTAATTCCCTTCCAGCGCAATCAACCGAGCTCTCAGCCCAATGCCAGGCCGATCCAACCTGTCTTCGTTGCGAAGCTCAGCCACCTCCTGCCGTGTCCTCACGACCTCTTGCTCAATAAGATTGTGGTATAAGTTCAGATCCGAGAGACCGTCACCCAACGACATATCCCTCGCGATCCTCTCCACCTCGTCCCGAATCGTGGTGTCCAGCTTGTCGTAGTGAAACCAAAGCGTGCCGTACCACCACTTCAACCCTTCACCATCAGGCAACCCTCTCGTAAACTCCAGCAGCTCGATAGCGTTCCGCAAACACCACTTGAACGACTCCTGCTCCTCGTCAGCCATAGCGCAGTAGGCAAGCATACTCCAGAACCTGGTGGCTATATGTTCCCTCCACTCCGGTGAGCGGAGCATTCCAAAGAGGATGGTAACACCACGCCTCTGGACGTGTGGAGCGTGGGTGACGTCGTCAATCGCGAACACGGCGAGGCGTTCACAGAATTCGGCCATCTCCTCTGGCTTCATGACGGGTGCTGGGGAATCGAACCATTGGTCGAATATGAGAGCAATCAAGCCAACGGCTCTCCCCCGGAGTGTGATGTGGTTGGTGGGACGTAGTATCGAACGCACCCCTTTCACGAAGGATGGGTTGGCACAATCGAATTTCTTGACGCATTTGACTACCAGAGGGTCGGGCCGGTTGCCGCGTGACTTGGCGAGAACCCCACCCAATGCGAATCTGATGGAAGATCCATGAGCCTCCCCCGCCCCTTGAAGGCCAAGATGATAGTCGAGGAACTTGAAAACTTCTTTTAGTTCTCCAGGCCTGGATAGCTTCACCCCGACGCCCTCTTGGAATGCCCCGTGAATAGCGAGGCGGGCGGCTGCCCAGTGTTGGTCTGTCAAGTTTTCGTAAGCCATGGTCGCATGGAACAGTTCGTAACTGGCTTTGGCGACGTCCGAAACCGCGAGCCGCGTAACAAGCCGGAGTGCGCGAAGGGCTGACAGCGTTTGTATAGAATTCGAGGAGAAGATCGTCGAAAGAAGTCGGAAGATTTTCCTGAGGATGGACTTCTCGCGGCTGGGTGAGAGGATTCAGTGAACGGGATTCAAAGAAGAATAAATGAGGCCAACCTTTTGTCTCTCACGGTAATATCGCCGACATGGAGAGGAACGCCAATCATCAGCCCGACGATGAACAGGCAGTCCGTAATGACGATATCGCTTGGGGATTTAAGTGACAACGAATTCTCCACGAAATCCATCACAACCTCCGACACTCGTCCCTCGTGCCAGGCGCGGTAGAGGAACGCGTGCGACATCCATGCGTGGTGGGCTGGTGTCATCTGCACTTGTTCCCAGGGAAATCCGCCGTCGTACCCAAGTGTCATGTCGACCATGAAAAGGACGGCCTTGAGGTCGGAGTCGGGCCCGTGGTCTGCGGGCGACAGGAGAGAATGGTTTGCGCATAGGACCTTCCAACCGTCCTGTTTGTGCTCCTCATATTTGGTGATGCAACGTCGCTGGAGTTCGATATGAGCGAAAGCCCTCGCACTGAGGTACGCCACATCCCGCAGCTTGGGAACGATAACCGGGCTCGGGCCCGAGAAATCGAAACAGTCCATGAGGATGCTGTAGACACGGCCAAGCGGGACATTCTTGATCCCGTCATGCCAAACGATTTCCGGTATGAAATCCATGATCGAAGTGACAACATCGGGATCGGTTGACATCACGAACAGGCGGGTGATACACCTGGCATCGAGCCTGTCTACCTCGGCTCCTGTTTCCCGGGTGAAAAGAGGGGGAGCTGACCAAGGACACTGGGCGACAGTCCCCAACTGATATCCTCCGTCACCACCGTTTATCGAAAGCGGCGAATCGGGTTGCGTCCCTGGGGTTCCGGGCTCCGGAGGTTGTCCCTTTGGTCCAAAGGTTTTCCGGAGGCTTTGCCAGTACGGGATAGCCAGGCCGATTACGAAATGGATCAGGAGGGAGAATGGTGTTTGGAAGGGGCAGTCGAAGGAAAATATGGATGCCGTCATGATGAGCAGATAGAAGAGGAACCCAAAACTCGTAAACCCAATCACGACAGACGAAACCGAACGGCTGACCTCCCAGAGGTATCGAGAGAGCGCGAATCCCAAAAGGATTATTGCGCACTGAAGGATCAGTGGCAAGGATTCCATAATGATGTGAAATTTCCACGTCTCGACCCCACTCAACTTCCTCTCGCGCACCCTACTCCTGTCCGCGGCCGATCCACGAGTTTCGTTCTGTCTGTACCGATTAAGCCACTGTTTCCCAAGCATGGCGAGGAACGACGCCAGGAGAGTGGCAGATAACGTCGCGTAGAGAATGCATTGAACCCGGACGATAACGGGATCGGGGCCGGGCCACCGAGGTACAGCCGCCGCCGAACCGACAGGGAGGGTCCCAGTGGTAGAATTGAAGAGCATCTCGAGCAGTCTGTTGTTCATCTCCTCGTAATCAGGCTTGAGGTCCGATTGCACATCGAGAATGAACGCCGACGTGACGGCCGAGAATAAACCGGACTGGTCAAACCCCCACGGTAAGCATCAGGTCCCCCACCCCAATGGTGAACAAACGCTTACAAAGATGAGCGTGGTGTTCAGGTCTTCATCGTATTTCTTCTCGAAATCCCGGTCATGCTCTTCCATCTCCCGTTGAAACTTGTTGTAAAACTCCATTCTGGGGTTAGCCCCAGGTCCAGTGCCTCCCAGCACGGACTTCAGGGCATTGCGGAGGGCCTCCTCCAGTCTTTCGCGGCTCGATGAGAAGATCGTGCGATCGTCGCTGGGGTGACAACGTACTTCTGTTTATCAAAGTCGCCAGCCTGTTTTTTCTTCTTGGAGTCGAAATCAGGCATAGGCATGAGGTTGGTGGTAGGGGGGAGCGTTGGTCAGCGGGGCGCTATGTGCGTTGATAACCACAGGCATGCCCGGCGTGCGGATGTATTGCGGTGGGAGGGATCAATGAATCGGGTTTACAGCGCTACAGGCGTCCGTTTTCAGCGGAACGTCTCAGTGAGAAATCGATTACTCGTGAGCCATTTGGTCGGCGCGCAACTCGTTGCCCTGCTTGGTGCCGGTGAACTCCGGTCTGAGGATAATCATCACGACGTATCGGTTCCGAATCAACCCATTGCATTAGCACCCGCAGGCTCAGTCCAGCCAAAAGGATAAATATATACGCACGCGCAGAAGAAGGAAACCTGCGCCTGATTTTGAGTCCCATGAGAAAAACGGCAACGAAAGCGAGAAAGAGGAAAACCGGCAGATAACAGATGCGAGAGAAAAACAGTGTGTGAATGATTGTTGTTAATTGTGGCGGCCTTGAAGCCGGGGGTAAGACGTATAAACACAGAAAGAAGAGACAAGATCTTAACGAGGGGGAGGGGATCGGAGATGCTATGAAACTACAAACGAGCGGATTGGCGCGTAGAGGGCCGAACGTCAAGAGGCAAGACCCGTGTGATGTACAACTGTAGGGACCGTAGAAAGGGCTCCGCTGACCTCCCATCTAGTGTGGGATAGTTTGGTGGCAGTGTGGATGGGGACAGAATACAAACAGAGAAACTCGACAACAGAACCGAGTCAAACCGCACGCGCGTTTTGAGGGAGCACACACAAGGGGAGGGGGAGAGGAAAGCACCAAGGAAGTGAGCGACGGAGCGTACTGGTTTTCCAAGATCCCAAGTGGAAAATGGGGCTCTACAAGCGACGATGGTCTCGGAAGTTGGTAAGAAAGGTAAAATTCCCCAAAGGATCCGGTACCGCGCGAAAAAATGTGGGGTGCCAGTACAATAATTGAAGGAAAACCCATTCCATGGATGCGAGGGAGGAAGGGGGTGGCGGCGAGGTAAGGAACAAGTGACGATCCACGCACGACGAGTCCTCGACCGCTTGATTGAACCCTTCCTTTAAGCTAACCTCCGATCCACCATTCAATGGGTCGAACGAACAGAAGGGCGGTGGGTGGACAAGTGGGTGTGTTTGGAACCGAACCCAGCTTGGCAAAGATGGGGTGCCGAGCAATGCCAGGAGGGAACACCGTGGTATCACATGGGGCGGCGGAAGAAGCAAGTGATAGTAGGCCGGTGGGGGGGGGACAGGAAGGGGTAAGTGAAGGTGAATAAAAAGAAACAACAACCATTTGTTAAACATTGAACCTTGTGTCGAGGTGGAAAAAAAAGGTTTGGGTGTGATAGTGGGGTGAGTGTCCAGACGGATGCGAATTAGTTCAACTCCTTAACGCGCCGTAGAATCAAGCCACCGGCTTTCCACTGAAGGGAAGGAGACGAAGCGAAAGGGAAAGCCAAGGTTTGTAGGTGAACGAGAGGAGACCCAGTTTAAGGAGGGGGAGCTTGGGATGTGGGTGAATGACTCGGCAGAACGGATGGGTCTGAGAGGGAGGAAGATGATTTCCTCTTGCTTTCTTCGTGTCGTGGGGGAGGCAGGATCAACAGGCCGAAAATAGCGAACGATCTTAATGTACAGTAGGGGGCGGGCGGGAGTGATCGAGGAGAGGATTAGATGCGCCGTCAAGGGACACGGGAGAGATTGCATGAGGAAAACGGGTGAGGCATTATGTCGATTATTGTGCGGGCTTGCGTGCATCGAGTAAACAACACAGAACAGAACAAGGAAGAGAAGATGTGACGAGTGAGTTGGATCACCGCCTCAACGCAGAAAGCATCTTAGCCAACGCGTTGATCTGTCCCTTTGGCACTTTCTTTGGACCTGCACCATCAAGCAAATCACCTTCCTTGCCAACACTCCCACCGTTGCCTAGGTCCGTCGTACTCGTAGAAGCATCCATGCTCGGCCCAGAAGGCCGTTCAGAAATCGTGTCCAGCTTGTTATTCTCCTTGGTTGCTCCGGTAGTTTGCTTGTTGTTCCTCGCGCCATTGCCATTCCCGCGCTTCCTCTGGGGAGGTGGGGAGCCGAAGATATCACCAACCGGGTTTGGATGCATCTGTCTCGGCATTTCGTTCAACTCCCATGGGACACCGGTCATCACTATACAGCACGATGTGTCAATCGGCGAGCAAGCGAGAGGATAGGTGGGGCACGTACGTTTGACGTTCGGAGGGGGGATGTTGTTGTTGCGGTGGTTATATTGCCCACTGCTGACACTGTACTTGCTTCCGTTCGCATTCCTCCAACTTCCGCTCGAAACGCTCGTCGCGACCGTCGAGGAACTATTGTTACTGTACCTCGTGAACGCCGAGGATGAAGTGGTCGCGCTCCTGATGCTGTTCGTCGTATTGATGCTCGATCTCCAGTTGCTGCTCGCCATCGAACTCGCGCTCGAAGCCAGATACCTCCCGCTCCTAGTGGATGTTGGTGACACGCCACGTTTTTCAACGTTGTCCGCCCACTTCTCGATGTGGGACTGTGACCCGGAACCACCGCTGTTGCCATACGGCGAGTTCTTTCTGCGACCGCGGGTGAACGGAGAGTCCTCGAAGGGTTGTAGAGGCTGCGTGGGTCCGTGACGGACGGAGGTCTGTTGTCTAGAGGGAGAGCGCGAAGACTTGGGAGGGGGAGGACTCAATCCCAGGACTAGGTTTGTTACGTTGCTCGCCGTCTTGGACATCTGCCTTCCATCAACGGTGACGGACTCTTCGACAGCAGGGCTGGGGGCGGGGACGGTGGGGCTGCGGTCTCCGCTGCTTTTGCCGAAGGTGAGCTTCCACTTCGATGGTTTCTTGGTGACGGTCGGGGTGGGTGGAACGGCGTCGCTAGGAATGGGCGGTACGGGAATGTCGGAGGGATCGATGACGTATCCGTTGCCAGATACCTTGGAAGTCCTGCTGATCTCCCTCGCCAGGGTCTGTGAGGCTTCGGCAAGAGTTTCGAGAGTCAGATCAACCTGCTCCGCCTGAGCGTCTTTGACCTTATTCTTCCGTGCTCCGCGCTTACGCCTCTTCACGCTCGTCGACGTGCGAGAGTCGGGTTGGGCCTCTTCCTCATGTGGTTCCTCGTGGACCTCACCTTCATTGTCGTTGTCCATGACAGTGGGCAACTCAGTCTCCGCATACCCATGGGCAAACGATGGAGGCCGTGAGGCGGACCTGGAGCCACGCCTTGCGACGGTGTTGTTGACGGAAGCTTGCCGGGATGCGGGCCTGGATTGAGGGAGACCGGGAGAGAGGGGATGGCCTTGAGTGGAAGAAATTGAAACTGCGCGGACATGGCCGGTGGCGGAGAAATGGGCCGGGAGGTCTTTGGCCCAAACACCGAATTCCTCGGCGGTCACACGAGGACTGTCATCGGAGGAATCGCCGAGAATACAGAAGACACGAGTGGCAAGGAAACGTGCGACCGGCATTGTCATCCCGGTGAACCGTTGCATGAAAAAGTTGATCGGGTGCTTGCGATAAAGTTCAAAAGACGAACAAGCCCCTTCGGCTGTATCAGTCCATGGGTTATAGTGATACAACCTATCCCAAAGGCGGTTCAACGTGAGTTCATGTGAAAAGAAAGAGGTTGAAACGCACATATTGATAAGCACGATTCCGAGCGACCACACATCGGCGGCACGAGGAGAGTACGTGGGGGCAACGTTGTTCCTGCACTCTATATCAAGGAACGGTAGTGCGGTTGTACTTAGTGAACGACGGGGTGCAGATGTTCAAGAACGCATACCGTAGCTCATATAGGGCGCGGACCCGCAATCCATATCAGCAGACTCGACGTCGTTGGTAGATAAGCCAAAGTCGGTGAGTTTGACGACGACCTTACGTTCCTGCCTGCCATCTGGAGACTCGACCCACCCATCGGTGACGATAAAGTTCTCGGGTTTTATGTCCCTGTGAAAGACATTCACCGCATGACAGACGGCGACGGCCTGACACATCTGAGAGAACATGGAGGAGATGAGGCGTAAGCGAGTGCGCGATAACAATTGATCCGGATTCAGGGAAGATAGAAGGCTCGGGGTAGGCGGAGTGTGAGACTCATTGGAGGAAGGAGGGGTGGGGGGTTCTGGTTCGTAATGATCGCATGACTGTTCCAAGAAATAAAAGAGGTCCTGGCCGGGAACGTATTCGAGAAGCAAAAGGAGGTAGGAGGGGGTTTCGAGGGTACGATAGAGCGTGACGACGTTCGGGTGGGTTGGCAGAGACTGGTGAATCGTTGCCTGAAGGTGACAGTTGAACGGAAGCGTAGGCAGGGAAACGGGAAGGCACTTACCTCGAACATTTGCGCGCTCAAAGCGTCCTTGTCAAGATCGGCCTTGGACAGGCATTTGAGAGCGTATTCACGACCGTATCTAACCGGGGTGGAAGAGGAGGGGATATCATCAAAGTCGACGGCGCTGATCGGCGAGAGATCTTCGGTTGCCGGCTGGTACCTGGATAAGATCTGACGGACTTGGTAGACGACAGCGTAACTTCCGGTACCAAGAGCCTTGACAACCTCAAACTTGATAGAGGGGGCATTGAGATCGTCGTCGCCGTTGTGATGACTGGCGGAGATGGGGAGAAGTCGAACCCTTTCGTCTTGGAAGTTTAAACCTTGACCGATAATATCACCTGGGAGGAGAATGTCTTGAACCGGAGACGAATGAGTGGAAATGGGCCTCGAGTGCTGGAAGGAGACATTGGCGCTGGGGGGGTCGAGGTAAGAAAGAACGGGAGAAAGTGGAATGGGACTTGAGGGTGAGATGCGGGAGGAGTATGGCGTAAGAGGAATGGGAGGGGACTTGGGAGAAGCAGTGACAGAGGGGGAAGGATAGACGGAGAGCATGTGGTCGTTTGCCCTTGCGGAACGATTTGTGGGCAGATGGCGACGAGTACGATCGGAAGGCTCTCTTGAGGGGAACGTCTGGGACTCCTTTGAGCGGAGGGAGAGGTTGGGCATGGGCATGGGATATTGCAGCATTGTTGAACTGGGAAAGGCGATTAAAACGTGGAAGGGCTTTCTCTAAGTTGGGGATTGGGACGAGGCCTGCTGATAGGAAAGAACTGGTTTGCCAGAACCAACGAGCATGCGCAATATCGGGGGTCTCTGCTTCAGGGGGAGGGAGGGGGTAATGAACGACGCCCCGTCCACGTCGAGTTGTAGCAAGCCTAGATAATAAGCTATTGACCTGTTTTTTGGGGGGCGAGTCAGCAAGAGGAGAGCAAGAAAGAGGGGAGGGAATAAGGGCGGCGAAGGGGAAAGACTGACGACTCGACAGAGGCAGCTGAGGCGGGGCAGACGGGGAGGATGGAGGAGGAGGAGGAGAGGGAGGAGCGAAGAAGGACGGGCAGTGATGATTGGAGAACTTTGACCATATGGTGCATCTGGATGACAGTATTTCTATTCTTGGAATATTGATATTACTCTCTCGACCAGCCGCCCACGTGTCTCGTCGTCAGTAAGCGGATACTCCGAAATGCCATCTGCTACGGTTTTGATGAAAGCATGGTTATCCCTCCCCATTTCTAATCTTTATTTTAGTTTCCGATAATAATAGAAAATAAATCATCCCCACCTTGGACCGCGTTCGCAATCACCACCTCCACGATCCCCCCACGGAGAACGTCGTTCGCGTCGTCGACGCCCTGCTCCTTCAGCTGCTGCACGTACCCCAGCTCCAGCCTCACCCATTCCACCCACGTGCGCTCGTCCTTCGGGTTCATCCGGATCCCTCTCTCCATCATCGTCCGCGCACCGGACATGTTCCCCGTCTTCATCTCCCCGTTTGCTGACATGACATACAGCCAGCTCTCGGTCGGGTGCATTTGGATCGCCCTGTGTGCAAATAAATATTCGTTTTCTTCCGCCGCCGATTGAGACTCACCTCGCAGTGATCTTGCTGACGAGTGACTTTGCCCCCACCTTCTCCGCAACTCTGATGTATTCCATCCACAGTCCAACGTCCCCCTTGAACTTTCTCACCGCCCGTTCGAATATTTGAAACACCCTCTTCACAATCGCGTAATCCGACAGCGACCGTGGTGATCGCTCTTCTGCAAACCAGACCGAACATATCCCATCAGCCTCCACTCCCGTTCGCATGCCGGCCTGAGCGCTAGGTCCACACTTACTGATCTTCTCTACACGCTTTCGCCTCAGCCGCTCCAAGTCCATCTCGTACGCCGCGTACCGCAGAAAATCGCTCTTCCTGGCGACCCGCCGCACCAGCGCCATCTCGAACTCTCGCCGTTTCTTCATGATCAGTTTTGCTTCCACCTGTGGCTTTACGTCA
>Ga0307509_10009505_pt1 | contig 12133 bp, 10 predicted proteins | sample 10_EM_MG_FD_202245 | JGI IMG/M metagenome (GOLD analysis project Ga0307509, IMG submission 202245) | Populus trichocarpa ectomycorrhiza microbial communities from riparian zone in the Pacific Northwest, United States - 10_EM | ecosystem: Host-associated > Plants > Roots > Unclassified | place... | reverse complement strand
AACTTGCAGGGCGTTCGAGGAACATGAACGCAAACTTCAAGAGGGTAATGACGGGGCTGCGTAAACGGTTTGCCTTCCTGCGTACACCAGTTGGTTTTAGCGTCTCGTGCATAATACTTGGCGCCCTGTACTTTGTGAAGTACTATTTCGAAGCTTAGGTCGACGATAGTATCTGTTCTGTTCGTGTATTGCTTGCCCACCTCGAGCTCGATCCTTCTGTAGAACTCGCTGGAGGTCCATAGTAAACGGATAACGAACCTGACACAGAATTTACCATACCTCTGTACGGTACCTGTCTTCGACTGACCCAGGAAAAGGTGCGGCCCGTCACCCAGGATTGAGTGTATTTTGGGGTGTGGTTGAGCTCCGCCGGCGGTGATCGTTGACCGTAATGTCCAAGGATCCGGTCCGGTCGTTCGCCTCTCCTGTAGGGGAGACGCCCATCCCTATTCACGTTCGCGGCCTTGAAATGTATAAGACTATGTAGGCTTGAGTACACGCACGCGCCATCCAGGTTCCCGTCGTAAGTTATCGTACGCGCTATGATGTCCCGGGGAGTGCGGTGGTTCGAACACAAACAAGTTCCGAAGGGACTGACAGGGCGGCCGGGTCCGCACTCGGCTGGGCGACGTGTGGTTGCGGGAGACTAGCCAGTACGATGCGGTGCGTCCTTGGGGAAAACAGGGAGTCTGTGAGTAGAGAGTCAGTGGGTGTGGGAAGTGGCTTAGTTTCCAGGAACTCACTCTTGATATTTATTTAGCGAGAGGCCGCCGACTGTTTCGTCGCCTCGTCAATCTCCCGGAGAATAGCTCTGCAGGCCTCCACGTCCTCCGAAGCCCCGACCCTCTCATAAACGTCGGCAGCACACAAAGCCTCGGGCTTTGCCTTCGCAAACTTGCATTCTTCATACCAGAACTCAGCCAGCAGCATCGCATCACCCAGTTTGTACGGGTCATGGGTCGCATGCGACTTGACGCGTTCAATGTGGGCGTGTGCGTCGTCAAACCTCTTCTCGCCAAAAAAAAACAACCACGCGAGGGAGTAGTGATTGAAATATAGCTGACCGTGCCAGCTGGGAGAGGTTATGACCCTGAGCACTGTCTCGAAGTAGTTTATGGCCCTCTCCGTCTCCCCCTTTGAGCAGTATATGTCACCGAGGACGCGGTAACATTGGCAGAACCGATATTCTTCGCCTTTGTCCGGGAGGAGATCGTTCGTTCGGGATATAGCCGCTTCTGCGGCATCGAGCTGGTCGTCACTATGCAACAACCGAGTGAGCCGTTGCCAAGACTTGCGGCTCATTACGAAGCCCTACTTTTCATACTAACTCAAACCCCGCATCCACTACACTTACTGTCACAGACAATACTCCCAACGGTGTGGTGACCCATATGAAATAAGACCGGTATGGGTCTGCATTCGGCAACGGCTGCATGCTGTCAGTAACCGACCATCGATGATCATTCTCATTCAAAGGTGCACCTGAAAACGGCGTACGCAGTCGCGGTGGGAAGTCCCGAGTCCGAAAAGAATTGAACAAGAAAGACAGTGGGCGGAGGGAGAGTGAATCGGGGCCCTGTGGTTTTCGTCTGGAGAAGGAGGGGTTATGTATGTTGGATGAGAATTGAGTCGATGGGGCAGACTCGTCAACCTAGCCATGGAATCCCCAGTGGGGGTGCGGGACGTGGAGAAGCCGCCCGAGGACGCCACCGGACTAACCAATCAAATCACTCGGATGTCATGGCGGAGTGTCTAGACGTGCAGGCTAGACAGCCACTAAGACGTCGCCGAATGGCGGAAGGATTGGTTCTATATTACAGCAATGTTTATTATAGCTAGTTTGCGTGTGTTAAGATGGCGAGCCCAAGATAAAGCTGGTGCAACGAACCCAGCCCTCTCGGACCCGAAGGTCGTGGCACGCGAACTTGACCCAATCAATCAAGGATGTTTCAATGTCGCGGGCCCACGGCTGAGGAGATGCCACTGTAGATATCCCTGGATCCTCCCAGAGCCCTCTGCTGAAAGAGGGCTCATGTGGTGGACAAATGTCTGTCCATCAGCGTGAATTTCGGCTAAAGAACTCTCTGTAAGGTACGAAACCCTACGGGCTTCGTAACGCTACGTAACGCTAACGAGATCCTCCAGCGAGAGATATACTGTGTGATCCGAGTGTTGGGCGACAAGTACCCTTAAGTATTGAGTGTGATTTCCTCCAGCCCGCGTCCCCTCCGGGGTTTTGCTATGACGCTGTCGGCCAGCTAGGCGACCAACCGAATAGACTCCCACCGCCTTCGGGCTTTGTCCCGTCGCGGCGTCGGTAAATCCGCAGTGGCAGGAAGTTTCCCCTAGAGGAAGCCGGGCGCATCAGCAAACCGTCCGTTCACTAAGCGAGCAGATTTTCGCGTTTCGGGGATTTTGGGTGGCAAAGATCTTTTCGGATGAAATAGCCGATTTTTCCTGCCCGTTTCTGACTTTGTTAGGCACAGAGTGTCATTATTCGAGGCTTACATAAATCGCTCAGGCCTCAGGGCCTAAATATGCCGTTCAAGGCCTCTACGTTGCAACGGCTGCGAAACACACCATCGAATTTTTCGAAATTGCTTCCTTCATGATCGAGAGGGTGATCGACGCCTGAAACACTCGGCAAGTACTACATAAGCGAGGCCAACCGGTTTGCTGATGTCAGTGTCCGTGCGACGAGTGAGAAGTGTCCATTATTGGGTACGTATAATACCATTTGGACTTGTGCGCATCGAATCCGAGGAACGACCGCACGTCCGAACTTTATTGCACGCACGCACGCGAATTGATCCGCTTTTGGCGTCTAACGTTAAATTTCAAATCTTATGCAACGCGCCCACCAGGAGGCACAACCGCGGGAGGTTTGAGAGGGGACGTGGGGAAAATGGACGTCCGTGGATCGGGTTCCGACACGCGATACAAAGCAAGAGAGAGCAAGGGACTGGGATAGAGCAAAACGGGAACAAGTGAGACGATAAAATGCTATACAAAGTTGGGGATGGTGGACACCGTGAGCCGGAAAGGTGTGTGTGTTCGGGATACAGTGATCGAGCAGTCCTTGAATGAGTGGGGTTCCTTGAATGATTTGACCGCCGGACCTCACAACCTTCATATTTCGTTTGGATATTCGGGTGGCCAAATAACCTCCGCACATGGAACCTTGTGTAAATAGCTCCTGAAAAAATTATATCGGGTTGCCGGAATATCCTGAGTTTACCTCGAAAAATGCGCAAAATCAACTACACACGATTTTATTCCACACGATACGATTCACTGGCCAGCTAGATATCTCGGCTGCGTATCCTACCCATCAATCACGGTGTCCCATAAAAATCTGGGACCATAAAAGTGTGTTCGTGCTGCCCCGCAACCAAATCCGTCGCCGGAGCAAGACTGCAGCGAGCCCCCTGTGACATTGCGTGACGTTCGGTGTCACGTACATCAACAGTTTGTTCCTTCGATGTTCGAACACAAACAACCCAAAACAGCAGGAAAATGGGCAGGACATGTTAGAATCGAGTGTGGGCGGCAAGGGGTGGCCTACGAATAGAAGGATTAGGGGTGCTTGCGCAACAAATAGTTGTATGCCGACTATGACGCGCGTGACGTTTGTGACGATCGAGCGTGACGCTACCTTCCAAATGCGGTAGCTCAGCGTCGTTCAAGTCGCTCGTTTTTTGGCCGACTCGCGCATGTCTTCCCACAACACAACGAGAGGAAAAAATGAAACCATGAAGTGGGGCGATTGTTTTCTGGGTCAAACACAATGGGCAGAAAAAAAATTGGCCCGAAAACCATCGAATTGCCAGCGCAGCGGCCGCGTGTCACAAATCTGCGTCAAGGACCACTCGATCACTGTATCGTCCGGGTAGACGTAATAAAAAAAGAGCACAATAAAATAACAAGACAGTCCTCGGTGTGCGGGTTGGAAAAACGAATATTAGGTGGAGGAGACGAGTGGCGGGGCCACTGCTGCGGGGGGCGGTCTGAGTCGAAAAGGAAGGGAAAGTATGGTAACGGGACAGGGACACGAGCGTATTGGGCAGCGCATAAATCAAATAGATATGTTATCGAACAATGAAACAAAACTTGAAATACACCACGGCAGAAATAGGGGTGGGAAGTCAGCGCCAAGAACCGTATGTAGTGCCCTAGGCCCCCCCAGAGGGGTGGGGCGGGGGGGCGAATGGCCTAAAGACGACTTGCGATTCGGTGACACTCAAAGATGGTTGGAAGATTCCATCTGTGCCGTTGCTCGATGATCAATATCAAGGGGGGTCAAAATTCGGACCCACCGTGTTTTTTCGAATCTGACGTTTCCTCGGAGCTGGAAGTGTTACAATTGACCTGGGAGGAAGGTGGCATGAGACCTTTCCAGCCAGCCGCCGCTTCCCCGAGGTGCGCCACAACCTCCCAGGCCTTTGGTCGTAATTCCATTTTACCGTCCCAGCAGCGTTGGGTAAACGCCCACAGCGGATTGGAAAACCCAATAGCCGAGGAGTTCTCTGGCTTGGTTGGCCGCTTTCCGCGAAGCACAAAGTGTCCCAGGGCCGGTATCTGCACACCGCGGAACGGGGTTTCACCCGTGAGGACCTAGAGAAGGCATGCATGAGAACAGCCAATGCCCATGACCCCGCTCACATACCTGGAAGATGACCAATCCAAATGCGTAGATGTCTGCCTGCTGGGTGGGCAGTCCATCTTTCTTACCAAACTCCTCGGGAACTAGGAGTTCCGGAGACTTGAACCACGGCGTGCCGCCCTCTGTTTGTGCGCTGGTCGACAACTTCTGGATAGGGTCAGGGACTGTGGTGATGAAATCGAAATCTGCAAGGCAGGCACGAGGAGGGGTGTCGTTGGACACGAGGATGTTCGACTGTTGAATTTCAGAAAGGGATCGGTCGCGAAACGGAGGGTCACCAACCCCTTTAAGATCCCCGTGGGTGAGATTGGCACCGTGTAGGTACTCCAGACCTTGGACCGCACTGTGTAACTACCATTGGACGTTAGCAAAGGAAGTGGTGAGGAGAGCGAAGTCACGGACCAGCATCAGTCTGTTCGTGTGATTCTCGTTGATGTACTTCATGATGTTCCCATAAACCATCCGCTCTGAGACAATAACGAGCTGCCGCTTCTTTGCGTCTTCCTGAGCTCCGACGAGTCCCAAGACGTTTGGATGGGATAGCGTGCTCCAGAGGATGACTTCCTTGTAAAATTGCTGGGGTAGGATGGTTGAGAGTGCGCTCGGGCAGCCGACATCGAGGCTCACCTTTCTTATTTTCCTGAAGTCGTCTTTCGCCGGAATCCTCATGATCTTGACCGCAACGGGGCGCCCTTCGTATGTTCCTGACTTAACATCTCCAAATCCACCCGAGCCGAGTATCTCATCCAAAACCTCCATCTTTTCTTTTATCCTTATCCGGTCTGGCAGTGGTCCGTGGCGCTCGGCGAGTCTCCTCAAGGCGATAAAGAAAACCCACTTCTCGACAAGTTTGAGGTTGTGCCCTACAATACCCTGACGAGCTGCCTGAGGGGTGGAGAATGGGATGATTGTGGATCACGACTTACGTTGTCCAAGATCTCAACACACAACTCTGCTTCTTTGCCGTCCAAACACGAGATGAAAACCCTACCTTCCTTATCGACCAAAATACCAGACAGGGTCTGGATAGCTTGAGCTTTGTCCATTGCGCTAACTGCGTCCTTCCATAGTTGCTGGTAATCTTTAGCCATGCCCACCAGTGAGGAGTTACGGAGTCGAGGGAAGGCGCCAAGCAGGCACAGTGGAAGGAGGGAGGATAGGAGGATAGGGGATGTTGACCACACAGCGGCCTCTTTATAGTTACGGGGTCCATTTTCTGCCACATGCCGACTGGAGGAGGGGCGGCCAGTGAGCCGAGAGCATGAAATTACCGACCAGATGCGGCACTCGTCCGCGTCTGTTCGATGATCGTCGGAACGAGGCAAGAAACGTAACTCACTGGTTTACCAACGGGTATCAAAAAATTAGCCCAAAACGGCCACTCATGTCATGAAGGGTAACGAAACTTGCACAGGCGACTCGCGAGGGCGTCCGAAGTGTCGCCTGGACGAGAACCCGTGATGGACCAGGGGTCACATCAGGGTTTCCTATGCAATAGCACCAGTTGTATCTTTCCATCCGTTGGTTGTAACCGGTTCTATGGACCCCACGGTAGTTTTCGGAACTACACTGAGCAACGGTGGTGGAGGCCATCCGTGTGGTGGTCGTGGGACGGAGGAATGTTGATGCTGTGAAGCCGGCGAGCCACTGACCATGGTCACTCCGAGCGCTTTCTCCGCGGGCTAGAATGTTGATACGTCAAACTACTGACCATAGTCACCGCTTCAGTGGATGATCTATCGGAACAGGTTCGAGCCAGAGAAGCGTGGAGGGGAACCGAATCGATACGGCAGCGGTGTGGTCGAAAATGCATGGAATCTTGAAAAGAAAAAACAGCGCCGTCCGCAGCCCACCCTCCTACCAAACGGGCCCATGCGCCCGTTCTGCGTGATTGGCCCAATCAACAATAATAAATGCACCCGCACCAGACAAGGTTCACCTATGAACGGCACGACGGAGGAGGGACCATCGAGCACAATCGAGCACCGATCCGGTGGCAGCGGGTCAATAGACGCCAATGAAAGCTGGCGGTTTCAGGCCCACCAGGGCGAATGTGACGGGAAATCTTGATCCTGTCGACGTGGAAGAATTCGATGAACGCATCGGGATGGATTGGCCCAGATATCGAGATTGCCGCCCATCCTCAGCGAACTTCCGGAGAAGCCTTTTAGCGCGGCCACACCTTCTCCGGATGGCAAGGTTTTAAATGGTAGGCGGAAACCGCACCCTGGCCGTTATGAAATTGGTCCCGATGTATCCAACCGCGTTTATCCTCGCAAAACCTACCCTCCCTCGCCCACTCCTCCCCGGGAACCCATGGCCAGAAATAGCCAGCGGCTATAGGTGACCGTAACTAACACAATCGACGAACCCCAAGCGATCCAGACCCTGGCCGAGATTTTGAGCAGTAAGGACAGCAAGGCTTTTATCTCGCGGTTAGACAGCAAGGATGAGTTATCCGTTGAGGTTTTTGGCAACTTAAGTCCAGATCTACACCTCCCTCGTTCGCAACCTCACCAGTTCGTCAGGGGATTGCCGCAGAACACAACCCACAACCCCAGACCCGCCGAGAAAAAGGCTTTCTTCGTCGCGCGGAGGAGACTCGCCGAACGCCACGGGCTACTGCCAAGCCGCGTGAGGATAGCGGGGAGGTTCGAGGTTTCGGACGGGCTACTCCGAGTCTCCAGTGGGTTTGCAGATCTCAGGTGTGTGATCGACCGATCGACCTCGTTTTGCCAGCGTTCCCACCCACCTCTGGCCAAGGTTGTCCTGAAGAAACGCCCGGCTCGTTGAGCGCTGTGCTTTTCCTGATTGTGTCTTACTCGGATTCTCCCCACCAGTCGCCCCGCTCAAGGCTCAACACCACTCAAACACAGGACCACCACATCTGAGTCTCTGCCCGTTTCTCACCCTCGATACCAGACGTGTCGTTCCAGACACCGGGTGAGCCCCGTTACAACCCAAACGGTGGCCGCACGAACATGGTTGCAAAGGGAGAGGAGATCTGTATCTCAGCTGGATGACTTGGACCCGTCAGCGTGAAACCCGGCACGATTGTTCGAACGGTGGGCGCGGCGTGGGGTTACTCGGGTTTGTATCGGGTGATTCACCTCAACCTCGTTTCTCTCAACACCAGATTTCAGCCGCCGAATGCGATTGCTCGGCCCGCACCTGGAGCGAATCTGCTTCACCTGGCTCGTCACACATTCGCAACCCCCCCGACGTGGTCCTACTGTACACCTTCGTTTCCTACCGCCAATAATGAATATGCGTGCACCGCGCAAGGCGCCCTTCCTACACAAGCCCACGAACGTGTGAATGAGGGTCACCTAGACTACGTCGACTTGGATTTAATCAACCCAGCCATAATATCAAAGCTGTTCCCGTCGGGCTGTAGATCGACGAACGGGCTTGATTGGCGGAACCCGTCATAACCGCTAGGATCACTCCGACCAACTGGAAGAGTACGCAATAAACCGTAATCGGGTGTTATCCCCACTATCTTGACTCGCTGTGGTGGGGTCACAGTCGTCACTTCGACGATCTCGTTGCTTAACCATGAATGAGCATGATTCTTCGGGCGGTCGAGGACAGGGGGAAACGTACGAGTGCATCCACCTTCTCAGATAGAGATCTGTGAAGGAGTCAAACAATCCTCCATCCTTGATCCACTGTTCAAGCAGAGGCTCAAGCTTCTTCATGATCGTAGCTGCCACCTTCTCCATCCTGAGCTCCAAGGACACCTCCGGTGGAATGAGTCGGAGGAGGGAACACATTGGCGGGGGACAGAGGACATTCAGACCACATCCTACTATATGGTAGTCAGTCAGATACCCGACCGCGGGCAGGTAACGTCCCCAGACTTACCGATCACTATCTGAGAATTCTTGTTGAGTATCCCAGTGTTCACCAGAACCCCACCAATTTTCTCAAACTTCCTCCGTCCTCCTTCACCGAGGTCGGCATAGATATCGTTCGGCCACTTGATTTTAACAGCTTCTCCATAGCTCCCCAACACAGCTTCGTCCCTACATGCCTCCACGATCGCCAACGAGAAGAGGTATTGTAAGAACACGAGCTTGTTCGTCGGTACCTTCGCGAATGGGATCCTCAGAGCGAGTGAGAACTGGAGACATCCATAAGGAGATAACCACATGTTTCCTCCCCTCCCCCTCCCTTGGAGCTGGTAAGACGCGAGGCAGAGGAGTGGGTTTGGCAAGTTCGCCAAGAACTTGGGATTCCTATACGGTTGTGTGGTTAGACCCTGCAGAAGGCCAGCGGGTCCATAACAACGTGCCTATCAAGCATGGTCTGTGTGCTTGTGACCACTTCGCCGTACATGAGAGCCGCTCCAATCTGCCATGGGTCCGAATCATCACTGAGATCCCTGTTCCTCTGTTCACCCTTTGCCAACTCGTCCAGGTATAACGCAGTATCGAACGTGGGGGTCTTCTCTCTTGGCGGGAACGCGCCGCCGGTCAAGGCGATGACGCGCTTCGGCTGTAATGCCGTCGCATCCGGCTCCGGGAGATCTGCCGAGACGTCCGAGGGGGGGTGAACGATAAAAGTGTCGTTCTGGTCCTTTAGTTCGTTTGTCGGCTCTTGTATGAAATCGACGGAGAGCCTAGAGAGAATCGTGTCGACGATCGGAGCCGCCCCCACGAAATACATCGGAGTGGGGACCCGAGAAGACACGACTTCCGCGCTGGGAAGCTCTAACCCACACTCCCGCAAACTCTCTCTCAAGAGTCCCAACTTCCGCTTCTCTTCGTCTGGATCCGGTGAAGGTACCGCGGCCAATGGCTGATCTAACCTCGGGGCCCACAGGGTAGCTCGTCCCGATCCCAAAGTCCCAAACGAAAGGCTAACTCCCGCAATCTCTCCATCCCCGAACCTTCCCAATACCCTGACACTAGGACGATCCGCGAGATTCGCGAAAATCGGACGCGGGACTGGGGATTGGGCAGAAGTCAGGATGCCCCCGATCGAACTCTCCACGGGCACCATCTCCACACCCCCGTTCGACAGGCCCAGCCCGGGCGAGGGTTCGAAATCGACCGTCACCGAATCAGGGAGGTTCAAACTCCCTGAGGATCTGCTCGACCCCATTTCATAAGAAGCCGGGAGTGCCAGAACGTCCCTTGTTGGGCCTCTCGCGCCAACGGAAAAAGCCAAAAGCGAGCCTCCATCATTCACGAACTTGGAAATCCTATCCGCAAAGTTCGATCCGCTGAGTGTTGACGAGAAAGATGGGATGACGAGCAGCGCGCAGTTATGCGCCCAGGGGTGATTGATCAGCGCGTGTTGGGTGATGCTCTGCACGGTGTAGTTCGGCAGGAGCAGGCTCCGGAGGGTACTTGTAAGAATTGGGAGAGAAGACTGGATGACTTCAGGTCCAGAGTAGACGAGGACGTTCATTTTTGCCGTTATGGTTGGAGCAAATGGTATCGTCGTACTGCAATTAGATGCCGGATTGTCTCAACCTTATCTCAGGTGATCATAACCGTGGGAACGCAACCGTTCTTTGACGATGACCCACCCTCTCAAAAATTGTGGATTCGGTTGGATTGAACAGTCTACCAGAACCACGATATACATGGAGCAACAAGAAAACCGAGCAGAGTGACAAAACCGAGAATTTGAGGACACCGATTCATCCAAAAGTCTTTTCCACACCCTCGAACCAAGCAGAAACCTGCTTAAACTCGTGCTAATCATAAGATAGAAGGCGAAGAAAACGGCAAAATGGTCAGGAATTCACCTTTGTTATCTTCAACTCGCTGCAGACCTCTTCACGAAGCGTAGGAGCCCTTTCAGCAGGAGCGATAGAAACCAGGACGGAAGCAGCGAGCATCGAGATCGGAGCAAACAACACATCCCGTTCTAGACGTCCCTTTAGTCCAGAAAGAGAAGATATTCACCCCAGATCGTACGTAAGAGAGCGTCAAACATCCGAGCCCAGAAGCGTTTGTTCAAGTCCTCCATCGTGTCTGGCACAGCTAGCTGTTGAAGCATCGGGAGAGAGCAGCGGAGCTCCTCCAAAAATGGTTGAGGCGTATTACCTTGAAGAGAATACGAAATCCCTTCCAAGATATCTCTTTGGGCTTGCTGAAGCAACGGATATCAGTTATCGGCGCCGATCGCTGGCATTCCCGGGAGTTCACCTCTAAATCACGGACGGTCATATCTTGAGGCGCCAATAAGGTCAACTCCTTGTTTGTAACAGGGTGCAACGGGAGGAGGAAGTCCCGTTGCATCTATTTCAAAATGTAAGTAAGAGATCATTCGCGGTCGGATAGACTAACCCTGACGCAAAGCGCAACACACGCGATCGCGAGTTGCCAAGTGTAGGCTAGAAATCCCGAGAATTCTGGAAGACGATCTCCGACCTCGGACAAGAACCAGAACCGTGTCATCAAGTAGGCTGCAGCGAACCTCGTGTCCAACGATGTCGAAAGCTGATCGTGGAGGTCATCCCTTCCACGGTGAAGAGAAGGGGGTGGGGGGACCTGCAAAATCGGTGAAGTCGTGCGGGGCAATAGTAGGGCTAGCATACAGTCAGGATATATTTGACCATAATGCGTCGGATATTTTCGTAGTGACCGAAGGTCCGGTCGCTGCCCAAGAGCCGTCGGTCTATCCTGGGGTGGATGCCATCAACAGATCTTTGTTCTGCCTCTTTGGCCAGGAGGATTTTGAGCCTAACTTGAGCCGATACACCATCAATACTGTGGAGCGCTTACGAAGAGACGGGAGCCTACCATACAGCCTCGGAGCGGGAGCGGGCTCCAGAAACTGGCTTGCAACACCATTCACCTAGAGCACATCCGTACTGAGTGGATTTTACAGCGCATATATTGGCCCACGAGGCAACATACCAGTTTCCGATCCCGCTTTGACGAACCCCCGGGGGGGTCTGGTGTCGTGCCACCCTTCTCTCCTGAGAAGTTGGTCGCGACTGAGTAAGACCGAGAAATGCTGTTGGTGATTGTCCCGCGTCCCTTGTGTGGGAGCGTATAGCTCTTGGTTTGGCGGAGTCGACGATCCCATGCCTTGGGAAGATCTGGGATGACGGACTCGTGTGATCTTGCTGGCGGCAATTCGTGAGCAGTCCGAGAAACGGTAGGACAAGACCCGAGCATGGTCTTGGGTCCACAGTGTATGCAGCCCGGAGGCGTCGTAGTGCAACCCATATCGTACGGAGTTGGGAGGAATCCTTCAAGCCGCTTCGGTAAATACCGATGCGATCGACCTGTGCTTATCACTGTACACCAAGTACGAGCAAAGTATGTTGGAAGAACGGGCGTGTCTAATTACTAAGAACAAATACCGACTGAGAGACGGCGACGAGTCATTAGAGTTGTATGGTTACACGGGGTACGTTCGCCCCGAACAAAGAAACCCAAATGATGAAACGAGCACAATGAGAAGGGTAACATGCAGATGAGGGTACCCCGACCGGGAGATATT
>Ga0307509_10009504_pt1 | contig 12133 bp, 13 predicted proteins | sample 10_EM_MG_FD_202245 | JGI IMG/M metagenome (GOLD analysis project Ga0307509, IMG submission 202245) | Populus trichocarpa ectomycorrhiza microbial communities from riparian zone in the Pacific Northwest, United States - 10_EM | ecosystem: Host-associated > Plants > Roots > Unclassified | place... | reverse complement strand
TGAGAGTCAAGATCATGTTCCTCCCATAGTTATTAAACCCGGCCCGACGGGTCGACCCGTGACCCGGTGGCTGAACCGGTTCGGGTTTGTTAAAAGACAAGCAGGTGCAACAACCCGGCAAAACCCAAGCGACCCAGGAGAACCCGGACAAAACCCGGTTCTTCTTCAAATGTGGTTTCTGTCATTCGGCTTCTCTTCTTATTTCTTCATCTTCTCTATAATGAGCTGTTGTTTGCAAATGCTCCAGTTGTTCATGGAAGTTGGCCCGACAGAGACAAGCTGGCTGAGAAGTTTGTTGCCATGCGCGAGGCCAGTCTTCGAAAAGAAACACATAAATAAATGGTTTATGCTGTTTGATTTTCAAACCTTTAATGCTACTAAAAAATAAAAATAATGCAGAAAACAAGCAAATCGCCATTGATAGTGATTCCTGCTATTGTTAGTTAATTTTTTGTGGTGAGTTGTTGCTTCATCCTAAAGAGTTAGGTCTCTTGGTTTGGCCAATAGATGGCTAGGGAAAAAAAGGAGGGGCTCTCTAGTTTTAGCTAAAAGGACAGGAGGATGATTGAGAGAGAGAGAGATGAGAAAAGTTGTGGCCGGGTCTATGTGGCAGCTGTTTTGGCCAAGTGAAAAGAAAAGCTTTACTGGTTCTGGAAGAGAAAATCCAAAACAAGGGGGGCGGCGACTTGTTTTTATTTCTGGTAGAGATAGGGAAAATTTAGGGTTGTCTGTGCCCTTCTTTTAATTTTTTTTAATTAAAAAAAATAACATTATTTTGAAATAAAAAAATTTCAAAATATTTTTTAAAATTTTATTATTTATAACATATATAGCCTATATTCACATAGATGTTTTCTTAATTTTTTCAAATGAAATATTAAAAATTTAATATTTTTTTTAAAATTTTTCGGATTGACCCATAAAACCCAGGACCCGGCTCCTTAATCGGGTCAATTCCCGTACCGGGTTTAATAACTATGGATCCTCCTACTTCTTTGATATGAAATTGTATCCTCTCTATCTCGAATAACAATGGCCGCTCCCGCGGACCTTGCAGGTGATGGGATTGTTCCTCATCACGCGCTACTGGGTAATATACTGGGGTTTTTAGAGACTCCCACAGAGGAAAAATATCATGCTTATTTTTATAAAAAAAAAAAAACTCCTTGGATGCGTTCAAATTCTTTACTGCTCAACCAGAGTTATATAACAAGGATCCGTTTTCAGCTTAGTTTCACTCAAAGATATGGCAGGGGGGGAGCTTGCTTTCAAATGGAAATAGGTTATCATCATTCTAACATAATTAGCACAACCACCCATGGCATCACTGGCTCCTATCATTAGCGGACCGTTTGAAGCTAGAGAGATGGCTGTTGCAACAGAGAAGAAAATCACCCCTAATTTACCAAGTGCATCAATGTATTTCCTTTCACATTTTTATTCTGAGAACATTCAAAAAAAAAAAAAATATTACAAATCTAACAGCATGATTAACTTTATCTATCATCTGATGCAAACTTCGACTCCCATGTTGGCACTGCAAAATCTATGAATTGACACCTAGCAAACAGGACTGTGTTGTCAAACATTTTAACACCTACTTGAGGTTGCACATTGCATAATATTTCCTTTGGAATATAAGAATTTCCTATTAGGAAATCAATCTTCCCAAACATGCAAATCATTATCTGTACTAACCATAACAAATTAACAATGACGATATGACATACCAGGATGGATGAGTGTGCATTTGTTGGAAAAAAAGAACCAGGATCCCAAACTCAAGCTCTCTGAAGAGATTTCATCCAATTGGAAGACTCCAACTGGATTATCCTTTTCAAGTCTCCAGAAAGACAAGGTCCAATTAACAACAACGCATCCTCCCATAGGGCAGAGCAATGATACACTGATTAGTAAGTGCATCCTTCAATAACTGGACCTGGTTTCTGCAAAATATTTACCAGCAAAGGGAGCATTATTTACTCGGCTCAGATGGATTCCAGTTTATTGTCTCCCATATCAGTTGTCGTGAAATGAGGTTTAGAGGGGAAGACGAAGACAGTAGATGCGGCGATTGCGGGTTGAAATGTAGCTGAATATCTTGCTGAGGTCACTGTAACTCGAGGCAATTGTTGTGAACCTGAAGCCAATGGCACAAGCTTGTAGCTAAGGGTGTGCTCAGATTTTGGAAGAACAAAAACTGTGTCACTGTGAGACCCAGATAACACAAAACTCTGTGCATCTGCCAGTGAGAACTTGACCTCTTGAAGCAACCGTGTTTGATTCCGAATTTTAATCAAGTACATAATGGGATCTCCAAGAACAGCATAAGGAGGACATTCCAGACTCAATACCAATGGGGGCGACTCTACTTTTATGTCGGGAAGTTTATGTTTGGTCAAAACCCAATCTTTTTTTGCATCAGAAGTGGACAGATCTTCCTTTTCAGAATCCCTCCTCCATCTCAGAGACACTGACCCCAAATCAAGACTTACAGATTCCACTTCAGGAATGACAGTGAAAACCTTTTTGAACTCTTCTCCAGGAACTAGATGGGCAGGACTTAAAAGATCCATGCCACTATGTTGCAAGGTACACGGCCTCTCAACGCCATCATCCACTTCAATAGACATTGACTGTAATAGCAAAGGAACCTCACTGCTGTTCTTGGCACCAATGACTAGTACACTAGTTTCATTAAGAGGAAGTGCCGCCAACTGATCTGATCCAGGGACAGACTTGATTCTTGAGAGCAACAGTGGATCCTGGCGGAATGGCAGCATAAACTGATGGCTAAACACAACAGCAGTCTTTCCTTCAATTTGCAAGCTCTTGTGGACATGGATTCTTTGTGAAGTTGATTCATTGCTATCTGGAAAATAGCCTAGTGATACAAAGAGCATAACCGGTTTGGGTCGATGCCACTTAATTTCTAGCTTGCAGGACCATGATTCTCCATCTTTTAAGACCGGAACAGAAACCAAACCAAAAGACTGCTGAATTTTCTTAATTTTGTCAGGACCCACTAGAGATTCATCTTCTCCTTCTGGCCCAGAAACTCCAAGAAGTTCAACATGATGGCTGTCCATAGAGAATGGTTCCTCTTCCCTGGGACTAAACAGCCCACCTCCTTTTACATCTACCAGATTGATTTTCAACTCACCAGAGAATATGGCATGATCCTTGGAGACCACAGTGACAGGAATTTTGAAGCATTCCCCAACTAATGCTGGCCCAGTAGCTCCTAAAATAAGATCCACTTGTGGTTCTGGTTCTTCAACCTGGGCAGCCTTCTGACCAGAAAATGCAAGAGCAGGATCCTTCGTTGGAAAAGTTTCAGCACAGTCTTCAAACTTCCAAAGAGGTAGATCCTCCATCGAAGCAGGACTTTCAGCACCACAACATATTGTGAAGTGGGGTCTCATTTTTGCAATGACATATATGCACTCTAGCTTCCCACTTTGTTCTGCATTAAACCAAACGTGGATATTATTAGTATATGATCTCACCAATCATGCTGCAAGGAGATTGTTAGACAAGAAGATAACATGATAAGAAGCTCCAAATATTCAAATCTTCAACAGGATCCATCATCTTTGTCAATTAGGGTAAGGTAGTGCCAATTCGACCCAGTCAAATTGCTAAATGAACTGTGTAGGGATTTGAGATTCATAGGAAAAGGAGCACACAGTAGCACCAACATGTATGGACTATGGAAATATTTTATAAGGTAATTTATATTCAAAATCAACAATGAATTCATGACAAGTATTAAGTAAGTCCCTCTCTATCTCTCTCACATAAAACCATGCACAAAGATTAGGCTAAAATTCAAAATGGGAGGAGAGGGACACACCACCAGATTATGGAGGCACAATCAATATACAGCAATGCCCAGACCAAGAGCATGAAATGGATCACCCCTACGTACTACTCATTATAGGAAATGAAATAGGAGTTGGGGGGTAGAGAAGAGAGAGGGAAGTGGGAGAGAAGAAAAAAGCAGGGTGATAGAAAAACGAGAATATCATTAGAGAGAGAAACAAACTTTAATCTCAATCTCAATGCTTAAATTACAACCGCAAAAATCAGGGTGATAGCTGCTCTTATTTAGGGACCCTAATAGATAAAGGGAATCCTAACTAGGAAATGGAATAGACGCCTGATTGATACATACTTCAAACACTAGATAGGAAATAAAACAAATTTCAAAATCTCAAATAACAATTAAAAATCCAATGCAAATCATCAAATGGTCAACTAATAAACCCCAGAAGTCTGGATTTGTTCTCCTTCACCACCTGGTTCAAACTTCCCAAGTGAAACCATTTCTTATTTGTGTGAGATATGACTTGTGTAAACTGTGATGAGAATGTAAATTTCATAAAATAAATCAACTGACCTGGTTTGACGTCATACGTTAACCTCAGCCATTTGTTTGTAACAAGTGCCAAAGAAGGAGCACTTTCAATTCGCCAACCTTGTTGGCCACTGGATACTGCAGCTGATGGGCTTTCAGAATTTGTGATGACAAAGTTACACTCTGATTGATTAAACTGTACTTCTAATTTATCTATGTCAACAGGTAGAGGTAATTGTGATAGAAGTGACACTGTAATCGAGGTGGATGCTCCTGGCTTAATAACTGGTTCGTGAAAAGCAACTGAAGCAAGAAGTACCAATCTAAGGGGACTAACGAGATCAATTTCAAGATGCAGTGGATTTTCTCCATTCACTTTGAGATCACTATTGCCTTCAACTGATTGTAACCCGGTTTCTCCGCTAACAAGCTCAAAAACCTCCTTGTGTATAATTTCTCTCTGCGCAAGACTTGCAGGACCAGCAGGACCACATTCTTTATACCTGAGAGACTGGATCCCAGAATCCGATGATACAGGCAATGCAGCCAATTCAAGAGAATACTCAACGAACTCTTTCACTCTACCAGATTTCCTTGAGCACTCTCGCAAATAACCCAAGACTTCCCACAACAAAGTGACCCAACCCTCTTGTCTGTATAGAGATGCAACAGCATCAAGTAATTGCTTTGCGTTACTTAAATCACCTACCCCAAAGTATTCCTTTGCCATGTGGAACCCACATAAGTGGGCCATCCTCTGGGCTTTGAGATTAGAGAATGTTTCATAAGCTTTTTTAAGAAGAGCAATAATTTCAAAGGAATCTTGAAATCTTTTTCCTTCTGCAATAGCATAATGAGTGTACTCTTCATCAGTAAGGCTGCAGATTGAATAAACAGCACAAATAATTAGTAGAAGTGGAATACGCAAAGCAAACATCTTGAATACTAATCAGTCAAACTTACGATTGCATGATTAAGGCATCCCCTTGCTCAAGTAACCGAGCAAACTGACCGACATAAATAGAAGGTGCTACAGATTCAGCATTACTATCAATTTCATCAGCAGTTTCAGACATTGTAATTGAAAGTTCCAAAGTAGTTCTCTTCTCCTTCAAGTAGTGTGCAGCTAACTGTTTTGAGATCAAATGTTGTGTTCAACTCAGTAAAAAGTAGAGCCTGATTAAAAAGTACAAGTTTCTAGATGGTAAACAAACATTTAAAAAATTAAATAAATAAAGCAAGAATGAGATTAAGCTGGCTCATACATTTAATTTGCAAGTTATGCAACTAGAATCTTCAAAATGAAGATGCAATCTGAGAAGTTAAGATATAATAAAACCAACACCGCTTGCCCAGAGATTGGACTGACTAAAAATCCATTCAAGTGTAGTACCTTTTCAATGCGAGGTGCATTTGTAGATAAAAATATTGACAAGATATATAAAAAAACATCATTGTCCACGTCCTTGGAAAATGTTAATACAATACACTGACAGTGTAGTCATGGTTATTAGATTGTTATGGTGACAACTATGGGTTAAAGTATAACTTCAGACTGAAATAAAGAAAATAGGTTAATATGCATGGCAAATCCATGAACCATCAGCTTAAATTTGAGATTTAAGATAATATCAAAACATGACATCAAGACTATCATATATGGTCACACAAGAAACTCCACTATGTTTATCTCCCAAGTGGCATCAAAGCTCATAGTTTGAATGAATGCATGCCATGATGGCACAAACACTACCCTGGTTACTAGGTTTTGCATGGTAGAATGATTAAGAATGAATGGTGATTCTCATGGTTTCTCCTCCCTTGGTCGAGTAGCCTCTTGGTGATCCTCAAAGCAACAAATCATTATCGAAGGATTTTGCTCAAGTTGGGTAGTCCCCAATGTGAATGGCACTAATTCTTGAGGGGGATCTTTATTAGCAACAGGTATGAGTAAGGATTCTACATTAATTAAATGTCAAGAAAGTTAAGACATAAATGGATCCATGACACCTTTGCCCTTTATGCTCAAGGTAGTGAACGAAAAAATCATTGAGATTCTCCTACATTTTCTCGTAAGAAACTTTCCAGTGCTCACCTCTCCATAAAACTACATGCAGGACAAGCACAAAACATGAAAAGAAAAGTACCCCCTCTTCAAAAAAGAGAAAAAAGAAAAAGAAAAAAGAGAGAGAACAAAAAGGAAAGGAAAACAAAATAAAAAAATATGTCTGATTAATTAACAATTCAGCATTGGTCAAATCTTGGACTGCAATAAGGACTGCAATAACCAGTCCCCTTAGGATTTCAAAATGAGTATGCCAATAAGATGCTAAAACTTTTGGTGAAAATCATTTCTCGTCTTTCCTTTTGCTGCTCCTTTTTAATTAAAAGACAGGGTGAAAACATTCATATATCAATTGTAATATGGGGAAACAGCAGTTGCTCCCAAACACAATAAGAAGTTAAAATATCAGGAAGTTATAGAAAGTCACTCACCTGATAATAATAAGCTGGTAGAAATTCCCACTCAGTCAAAGCCAGGTCTGCAGTGCCTAAAGTTGTATTTGAATTGCTATGAATAGTTTTTGAGCTTGTCTCGAGCAATTCAGCAAATACCAGAAATTGTCTGCTCATCCATTCCCAGTGAAGAAATGCAACATCTGTGGGTCCTACAAGCCTCCTGTATGAAACATTATGCTGGCGGAACCATGTAATTGCTTCTACCACCTTTCCACCATGCAATAACAGGGTTGCTATTTTGAAATGCAATTGCTCTGCAACAGTTTTTATCTGAACCAGGCGTTGAATCAATGGCAACTTCTTTGCTGTCCCAACCATCTGATGACAAACTTATTAGTCCAAGTAAAGGAATAGTATCTATGAAAACATTATGTAGCATGAACATAGATAAACGAAAAAAAGACGTGTTTGGAATTGTATGGGTAAATGAATATACCTCCCGCAATATTTGATATGCATCCTCATAAAACCTCAAAGCTTCAACCCAATCTCTCCGGAACTCTGCATATACAGCAACCTAGCAATTCAAGACAACAAAGTGAGCAATTTAAACTGACTTGCACATTGACTGATATTTAAAATGACAGACCTTGCATATTGTCTTTTGTGGAAGTACTAGATTATATACATTATCTATGCTTACACAAATTCATAAGAACAAGCAGCAAAACACTGCAAGCTCATTCCAAGTTAGCAGTGAATCAAAGGTTTGTGTTACATTTACTGTTAAACATAATCAAAGGATTCTTCATTACTCAAAAGAGGGTTCACTAGCATGACACAATTAAAGTCACAATATAACCATCCAGGCTTCACCAGCACAATTCAATAATCACATAACAAGTTTTAATCTCTTGATCAAACAAAAATGAAAACCCTTACTTTAAAGCAATAGCGAACATTCAACTCATGAGAATTGAAACTCTTCTTTTCAACACGAGTTTTAATCTTCCGCCCTTCATCTTTATAATACACATTCGCTAATTCCGCAAACGTGCCTCGCAGCCTGAAAAATCCGCACTCCACATTCACATTGACCATAAAAACACATAAATCACAAACAACAAGACAACAAAACATGCCTGTCAAGTGATTGTTTCAGTAGCAAATCATCACTAGCATTGAAAATAACAAGATATTTCGCATCAATTTCCGCACGCTTGCGTAACGCAATCATTCGATCCTCACTGATCTCATCTGCATCATGATCAGTAACAATCTAAAAATTACCAAAATCATCAACTTTACCATCTCAATTAATTAGAACATTACAGCATAAAGAAAATTACCATTCGAAGAAGATTGCACAACAACAACAATCAATTTAATATTCTTCGGCCGAGTCGCATTTCTGCTCACCAACAACACAACAAAAATAATTAGCAAGACGGAGCGAAATTAATAGAAAAGAAAAGAAAAACTGCATATTAAGATATTATTTACTTGATATTTTCAATGTCAGTACAAACTTGAAGCCATTGAGCAGGATCGCCAGAAACATGACCGGAGCTAAAAAGAGCAGCGACGACAGACGGAACTCGAGTTCGATGTTTAAGTAGCCAATCTCTCTTTAAAATTCCTCCATTATTAGCTGGATCAGATTTGGTCGGCTTGGAGAGGAGGAGAGTGATTTTGGAGAAATCGGGTAAGGCTAAAGTGTTTATCGGCGGTTGTTCAGCGTTGAGAAAAGAGGAGATTAGCGAGTGGTGATCCGTGCAGCCTACTAGTGAAACCAGTGCTACCGGTGGCGTGCGTAATTCTTCTGGATATTCTTCCATTGCTGTTGAAATGAATTGATTTGGATTTGGATTTGTGTCAAAATCTTCAGTCTGTTTTCTGCCGGTGACGATTTGAAGGGAAGGCATGGACATTTCTTTTTTTCTCCTTTCACATCTTTAGTGGGCTGGATCGGACTGGACCATGTGATCCACCAGAAGCGGATCTGTTGACTGTATCCAGCATTCCGGCCCACTAACTTCTGGTTTTTCCTCTCTCTCTTTTTTCCCCGATATATTTTGCCTACATTTTATTTTTTGTGTTAATTTTATATATATATATATATATATATATATCTTTAGAAGAGAGCGTTAGGAGAATCCTATTGACTGTAGCTTTCTCCCTGCCTCAGGGAAAAGCATGACCTCTGTCGCCCAGCAATCTCACAGTTACTGGTCTGTGAAGATACATTGCCAGTTGCTCCATTTTATTTGACAAAGCTAAACATAAATTTATGCTTGAGAGGTGATTGTCCATGTACTAACAAGAGGGAGATTCTAAAAAAAAAGGAGTGATGATAGCCTTCTAAACTGCTTGATTCTCACAAGTGAACAGAAAATCTCACGTGAGTGAGACCCCATATATCCTCCTTATGAGAAGTTTGGTTTCGAACTCCGATTCAACTAGGAAAAGCATACCATGCCATTGTGCCTTGAAATATCCACATCTCAAGTTGACATTGATTGATAGAATTTTTTGATACGTGTGAACACTACTAGTGAGGAACATGGACTAGAAGCAGAGCTAATATTTGCCCGCTCTAGACCAGTCTCAGGTTCTTCAGTTAAAACAGATAGCACGCCTCCTGCATACTTCACGTAGCCAGAAATGAAATGTTTAATCCGCATCAAAAGCACCATGCGTGAACAGTTGGGTTTCACACTTGAAACAGATACAAAGACCGAGAGTACTTGGATTTTGGCAATCAAGCATGGACGAGCAGGTTTGAGAGAGTTAGTTCAGTTCAGGATAGGGGCAATGGGAAGGAGCATAGCTGCTGGGACTTGGGAGTTACCTTACAAATAATTCAAAGCAATTCACTTTCTGAAACAACTTTAAACACGGACAGCACATAATTAACAACCTTTCATTGTATCAGAATGTCACAAGCACAAACTTTTAATCTTCATCCATTAACAAGTTGCAAGGTCTAACAGAAACACTTCACAGTATATACGGTTCATATGATTCCAATACTAAATCAGCTATACTGCTGGTGGTCTCATGAAACTAAAAGGCAGACATAACACATCCAATACGCCAACCATGCCTCGATGCTGATTCAGGCACAAAATGCACATCCCCATCCATCCCTCAGCGTGCCTCATATTGCACAACTGCAAGAAGAGAATTTACATGTCAGACACATACCTAAGCACCAATTCCTTAAAATCATCATGTGCAGGGGTTGTGGATTGCAGTTCCAGATACAAATAGTCAGAATTATTGATGGCAAAACCACACAGGATAAAAAGAAGCATATGATAGATAGGTAGTTAACAGCCACACGTCAAAATCATCAAGAAACAACACAAGTCCTAGGTAGACCAAAGTGATATATCCTAGCTACTAAGTGCATAGACTGGCATTGCATCACATGAATTTAGGAAAAAATTCTGAAGTAGGGTTTCCAATGCTTTTTCGACCAATGCAGCATACATTGATGAATCATTTACATATAGAGACATAAATGCTTAGCCAGTCAACCAAATTATTGTGCCTTGCACACAATTTTTGAAGTCACCACCTTTGCTCTTCATTTGCGTCAATTAGACATATTGATTTTGAACTCCTACCATTAATTCTAAATACAACACACAAGCATAATCTTTAAAGTTCTACCATGACGAACTATCTAAAACAATATAACTTGATGTGTACATCATGCACAACAACCACTGAAAAAGAAAACAAAAACTGAGCTGCTTCACATGAATTGTGTGAAACACTACCGACCACCACCATGATTGAAGTTAGCAACTATTTAGGAAGCAGAAACAACCAAACAGCAATGTGACCACATCAACGAACCAAAGCTCCTTAATTTCTACGCTAAAATGTACATTCATGACACCACCAAAATGCAATATCTACAAACCACCACCCTCACCAAAACCCGCAAATTAAACACAACTAACTATTTCATCGGAAAAAAACATTGCAAATTCTTAACCAACAGGAACCCCTCAAAAAACCAAACAAAACAGTGAGTGTTCAATCCCCCACCCAAAACAAAGAAATATTACAATAACCACCTCAAAAACTTAATCTAACTAACACAAGCCCACATAAAAAACATGAGGGAAACAAAAAAATCAATCAAAAAAATAAAATAAAAACGTACTTCTACGAGTACGCTTCTTGTAAAGAATACGGTAACCGCACTCTCTGCACTGAATAACATCTCCTGGCTTTAAAGTATTCTCCATTCCACAATCTACAAAAATTAAGAAATATATAGATAAAACATGATCAAAAGCAAAATTTAAAAGAAACCCACGATTCTATTTCATTTTCTGTGACAGAACGTGAAATTCTTGCCTCCACAGATGTAGCTGACAGGTTCTGGTTGAGGATCCATAGCTCAGCAGAGAGGGTTTTAGGGTTTCTCTTTTTTTTGGTTTGACAATTTAACGACCTGGCGTGCGCGTTTGAGTTTTATTTCATATTGCCCATAAGTTAGTGTATTTGTGGGGAAGGTTCTAGACTTGGGCCTGTACTGGATCACAGTTACTAGACTTTGTCTAAATAGTTAATTTGGAATTTGGCTGATCCGGCCTGATCCCGAGCTAGATTTCAAAAAATTAGTCAACTCAAAGTTTAAAGTTGACTTAATCAGCTGGACGGATCAAAACATATAACCGGTCAAAACTTAATTTAGCTTTTTTTATTTAATTTTTTTTTAAATAACATCATTTTTATTGATCTATATTAACCCAATCAACGTATATTTTATATCAAATCATGAACAAAATCTGATGCAATAACTTCAAGATTTATTACTTTGTATTGTTTAGAATTTAAAAATTATTAAAAAAAAATTAATTTGTTCTTTGAAAAGCAAGTCATGAAGTTTCACCATGTTCCAAAGTAATTATAATTACAAGAAACTCTAAAATGTATCATGTTTTTAATATAGCAATTCATGATGAATTTTTTTTACAATTTATTCCTCAAATTTTATTTCTCCAAATCTTTTCTAAAAACCAAAAAGGATGCAAATTATATTTTAGCCTTCCAAGATGAGCTAATCAGTTTTAAAAAAATGATGTGCGAGGACTGGTTCTCAGACCTAGCAATTAATCTATTATATGAAAAAAATGAGTTTTTAGAAACAATGTTGATAAGCATGGGACCATAGTTAGAAACAAAACTACACTAGTTGCAAAGAGTTATAACCAAGAAGAAGGCATTGACTATGAAAAAACCCATGACAAATTTAAGTTAAGGAGGGACGAAATTGAAATTGAGGGGACC
>Ga0307509_10009503_pt1 | contig 12134 bp, 9 predicted proteins | sample 10_EM_MG_FD_202245 | JGI IMG/M metagenome (GOLD analysis project Ga0307509, IMG submission 202245) | Populus trichocarpa ectomycorrhiza microbial communities from riparian zone in the Pacific Northwest, United States - 10_EM | ecosystem: Host-associated > Plants > Roots > Unclassified | place... | reverse complement strand
GGCCTCAGCTTCAGCCCCGACGGCAAGATGGCGCTGGTCGCCAATCGCGCCGACAATTCGGTCAGCGTGCTGTCGGTCAACGGCACCGACGTCAAGATCACCGACACCGTCAGCCTGCCCGACAGCGTCGCGCATGTCGTGTTCACCCCCGACGGCAAGCGCGCGCTTGCAGTGCGTTTTCCCGCCCACAAGGTGTCGGTGCTCGACATCGCCGGCGACAAGGTCACCTACAGCAAGATCGATCTGCCGACCGGACAGTGGCCGTACAACGCGGTGGTGACGCCGAACGGCAAGATCGCGCTGACCTCGGACAATGGCGGCGCCGGCTCCTCCGACGGCAGCGTCGACACCACCAGCGTGATCGATCTCGAAGCCACCCCGCCGCGCATCATCGACCGCGTCGTGGTCGGCGACGGTCCGGAAGGACTGGCGATGAGCCCGAAGGGCGATCTCGCCGCGGCCGCCATCCTGCGCGGCTCCAACATGAAGAAGGCCTTCTTCTACCAGAAGAACGGCTCGATCTCGGTGCTCACGATCGACGGCAAGAAGGTGACCAAGACCCAGGATATCGAGGTCGGCGGCCTGCCGGAAGCGATCATGTTCACGCCCGATGGCAAATATCTGCTCGCCGGCAACTACATCACGCAGGATTTCTCGATCCTGAAAGTGGACGGGACCAAGGTGAAGGACACCGGCAAGCGCTTCAAGGTGCCGGGCCACCCGGCCTCGGCGCGCATGGGGCATTAACCAGCAGCAGGATGACGGGCGGTGAAGGCGGTTTCGCCGTCACCGCTCGCGCACTCACTGGAACGTCATGTCGACGCATTTGGAGATGTCCGAGCCGAGGCCCGAGGCGATGGTGATGCAGCCGCGCACCTTCTGCTGCGTCGTATCGGCTGCCCAGATCGAATAGCCGCCGTTGCCGAAAAATGAATTGGTGTTCGACGGCTCGGTCTCGGTGGCATCGAAGGCGTAGTTGGAATCGGTATCGAAGATGCGCGGCTTTTTGGCGCAGCCGCCGTCGGTCTGCACGTTGATCACTTCCTTGCTGTCGCTGGTCAGCGACAGGCTGACCTGGCAGCGGAAATAGTCCGAGGTCTTGGCGTTGAAGACATAGGTGTAGGACGTGCATTTCGCCGTCTTGAGCTTTCCGGCCGACAGCCCCCGGCTGCAGGCGATCCTCTGGTTGTTGCTGAGCTTGAATTCATCGGCATAGGCGGATCCCAGCGTCAGCGACGACACCACAAGCCCCAGCGAAATCTTCATGACCTGGTTCATCCGAATTATCCCCCATCAATATTTTCTGCAAAACGGCTTCTGGACCTGAACCTCACGATAGTCGCAAGCTCGGTCGCGCGGAATCACAAAGTCACAAATCACGACGTCACCGGCAAGACGTGATGAGCCGCGAAGCCACCGCCGATATTGACGGACAAAGCACGTTCGTGATTTGTTCAAGAGGCTGGTCTTGGGAGGATGAGGAGATGAGAATGACAGGAATAGCAGTAAAAGCACTCTTCACCATGGCAGCGCTGGCAGCACTCGGCGCGTCCGCGTTCGCCCAAGACTCCGGCGCGACGCCGTGGGAGCTGAAGCCGGACATGGGCTATGGCTACGGCAAGGACGGCAAGACCTTCGCCTACAAGATGGGGACCAACAATGCCGGCGATCTCCTGAAGGGCGCCAAGAAGGTGCCGAAGGGCACGCTGTTCTTCATCGGCCAGAACGGGCAGCTCTACATGCGGACGGGGCCTTACCTCGAAGGCGATGGCAGGTTCAAATTCGGAGCGGAGTGAAGCGCCAAACGCCGATGTTTTCTTACCCTCCCCTGAAGGGCAGGGTAAGAACCGGTGAGATCTAAAACGCCGCCGCCAGGTCACGCGCGCCAGGCAGGGCGCTGTTGGCATCCATGCGCGCGTCGGTAACGGCGAGCAGCTTCGCCACCGTATTGTTGCGGCTCGCCACCGGATTGCGCTCATAGCCGGAGCGCTGGAAGAAGTTCGAGGTCGGCACCTGCTCGCGCATCGCCTGCGGCATCGTCACCATGTCGAGCCCGGTGCTGTCGCCGGTCAGGTTCATCATCTCGAGTTCGGCGGCGGTGAGTGGGCGGGTATAGCCCTTGAGGCGGGCGAACATCACCGAAGTCAGGAGCTTGTGGGTCTGCAGCAGCGGCCCGACATCGATGTCCAGTACCATGGCATGCATGGCCCAGCCCTGCGGCGTGTCGCCGATCTTCTCGTGCTCCGACCACTCGTCAGGCACCGACTTCGCCAGCGCCACCATCCGCTTCAGCACCGCGATCTTGTGCTCCATCGCCTGCCGCGCCACGCCGGACAAGCCTGCGGCCTTTTCGCTCAGCGCGCGGAGGAACTGGTGGCCCTGCTCGGCGAGCAGATCGACGCTGTTGGTGGTCAGCAGCTGATTATACCCGACCGCGGTCGAGATCGCGCGTGCCCGCCGCGAGTACTCCAGTCCCGATTGCATGTCGTGATCGCCGTTGCCGCCGGTTTCGAACGCATAGACCCGCACCGCCTGGTCGCGCGTGAGTCCGGCAGCGGCGGCAACCCGGGCATAGGCCCGCTTGAACTCGATTTCGTTCGCGGGCCGCTGCGGCGTCCACTGGAACTGATCGGCGGCCGCCTTCAGGAAATCCGCGACGACAGGAATATATTTGCGCTCGCGCGGCTCACCTCCCGGCTGCGGCTCCGGATTCACCGGCCGCTTCGGTCCGGTATAGACCGGCGGCTGGGTCAGCACGTAGTCATCGAGCGTGATGGCCTGATGGTCCCGGCGCTTGGCATTGCGCCCGCGCCGCTTCTCGGCGATCTGGCTCCAATAGGCGCTGGCCTCCGCGTCGAAGCCGGCGCGCGCCTCCTGGTATTCGGCGAGCTTACGGCGGTACTCCGCGATCGCCTGCGGCGAGGCCGCCTGCGCCATCGCTTCCGTCACTGTGGATGGCATCCCGCTGACGTCGCGCGCCAGCGTCTGCGGCATAGTCAGCACCATGCCCAGCGCGAGAACGGTCAGGGGATCGCGAATCAGTCGCAGCCGCATGCCGCCTTGTAGCAGGCATGATGGCCAAATTAACAACGGCCGGGCGCCCTTCCGTTCCCAACTGAAACGGAACGGAAAGGCGCCCGCCTGCATTTTGACGCGTTTTCTTGACGCGAACCGGAGCCCACCCCGCATCAGGTGCGGGGCTGGCTTTCGCTTGAAAACGCTATTGGTCACTTCCAGGCGAAGACCGGCTGTTCCAGGTCGGCGACGCGGGTATCGCGCCCGGCCAGCACTTCGCGGAACTGGTAGATCAGCGCGGCCGTCGGTGCGTGAATCAGCCCGCCGTCATGATGGAACCGGATCACCCGCCGGGTGCTCTCCGGAATGGCCGTGAAATCGAAGGCATCGGCGCGCTCGACGATGCCGAGCGCGATGCGATGCACCGAGGCGACTTCCTGCGGATTGGGCAAGAGGGCCGCGCGCGCCGCTGTCCACACCACGACGGGGGTGATCAGATAGCCCGAGCGGGTCGGATAGTCGTCGAGCAGGCCGAGCACATGCTCGTCTCCGACATCGAGACCGAGTTCCTCCCGCAGCTCGCGCAACGCCGCGACGATCGGCGTTTCACCTTTGTCACAACGGCCGCCCGGCAGCGCCCACTGCCCGCCATGGGCACGCAGATCAGCGGCGCGCAGGGTGAGCAGCAGCGCCGTTTCGTCGGCTTGATCGCCATTGGTCAGCGCGAGCGCGACCGCCGCGCGCTTGAGCCGGGTTGCGGGCTCGCCGGCCGGCAGACGCGTGAAAGTGGCGCAACGCGCGGCGATATTCCGTCTCGTGGCATCGTCGAAAGGCCTCTTCATCCGGCTTGACTACAATGCTTCGGCGACCGATGAAACGGGTTCCAACGAGACCGTGGGCGCATGAAGGACACCACCGAAAAGGCGGCGAAGCTCAGATCGCAAGGCTGGAGCGTCGTCGAGACCACGGGTTTCCTGCAGCTTGTCGGGCCGCTGTGGCAGCGCATCGTCGACGGCACACACGAATATGCGCTCATCACCGAGGACAAGCACCACAATCGCCGTGGCCTGGTCCAGGGCGGCGTGCTGATGACCTTCGCCGACCGCACCTGCGGCATGACGGCGCGCCATGTCTCCGGCAAGCCGATGCTCGCCACCGTGCAGATGGACACGCATTTCGTCGAGGCCGGCAAGATCGGCGAGATCCTGATCTCGCGGCCGCATGTGGTGCGCTCGACCCGCAGCCTGATCTTCATCACCACCGAAGTGACCGTCGACAAACGCTGTATCGCCATGGCGAGCGGCGTGTTCAAGATTTTGAAGAGCGAGTGAGGGGCGGCGGCGCACTGACTCTCTTGTCCTTGCGGGGAGCGGAGCGACGAAGCAATCTAACCGCTGTCATTCCGGGATAGTCCGAAGGACCAGACCCGGAATCTCGAGATTCCGGGTTCGATGCTACGCATCGCCCCGGAATGACAATCCCGCCGGAGCTCCCAACCAAAATACCAAAAACAACCCCATGCAAAGTAGCCTGGCGGTCGCTGGCATGCGCGATCTCGCGACAACATTTTGATACGTCGGGCAAATCACCGGCAAGAGTCCATCATCGCGCCATTTGTAAAGGGTGGGCAAAGCGGCCGGAGCCGCGAATGCGCGCAGTCTCCGTGTGCCCACCGTTCCTCGCAAGAGGTGGGCACGGCGCGAGATGCGCCTTTGCGCCACCGGCACCGGCGAGTTTGGCACCCGCCTTCGGTCGACCCGCTTGGAAGAAACGGGACTCGTGTCCCCGACGCGGTGCAGCGTTCTTTCACGCTGCGCCGCGCTGCCGGGACCCATCAGCCCCCGCAGCCCGGGCCCCGCTCTGCAGCGCACCACGCCGCAAGGCATAGCGCGTCTAAGACGCGCGTGAACGCGCTGATGGCGCTGCGCGGCGTCCGGGGCACGAAGGCGTGCGGGCGGCCTTGTTTCTCCCTAGTCGCACGCTTCAACTTATCTGAAGGGTTCGAAATCCTGTCGAGCGTCTAGGTGCCTCGCGGAGGCGTAATGCTCCGGAAACGTCCGCTTCCGGAGCACAGCACACATGGCTTGACCTCATCTCGGCCTGACCAAATAGCGAATGACACGAAGGCGACATCGACCCTGATGCTTCGCATGCTTGGTCACCGCGTTGGCAGAGCGTGTTCGCGTCAGCGTTGATTTGAGTTGGGGACTTGTGCATCGAGCGCTGCGTCAAGGGCGACCGTAAGACACTCTATTGGCCCGATAAATGTACTCACCCGCGGCCGGCGAACGACTCTAGGCCAGGCTCGGACTTTCGGCTCGAAGTCCTCCACGGGAATGATGCGGCGGGCTTCGCGCATCGGGCGACTTTCAATCGCAACCGTCAGTCGAAAATCAACTTTTGGATTGAGGGGCCAAAGGTCTTGGTTCGGAACGGAAAAGGAGGAGCCCCTGTCGAACGCCTTATAGCACCAGAGGCCAGCGGCAACCTGTGGGCCTTACCGCAACCCGGGTGATGGCTCAACGCTCTCAGTGCGCGGCCTGAAACTGCGACAAGACAGATTGAATCCTACTCGGCATGTCAACTTTCTCGGCGAACTTCTTCAATATATCTCTGTCGTTTACCTCAAGCTCGCGGTTAACCTCGGCCCATTGGGGTGATGCCGGGCCGTCCAGCCAAGCGTCAAGTCTTCGTCGTGACGAAGAGGAGAGGGTCCATCCGAGTGGTGCGTCGTCGTCGATGGCATTAAACTCGACCCAGGTTCCGCCCATTTCCTCGATTTGCTCGCGAAAGTCCTGAACGAGACTCTGTCCGGCAGCAGCTAGCTGACTCATTGCTGTCGAGTAGATTTGATCCAAATTGTCTCGATCAGGCGGAGTATTCTTCTCGTGGCTCGCGATAACGGGTGAAGCCTCGGCCGACAAACGGATCACAATTAGGCGATAGGCCTTTGTGAACTTCGCGGCGCCGCCATTCAGGTCAAGTAACTTCGCAAGCACCTCGCGCATTGTCACGATGCCTTCATTGTCGATAAACCCGCCGTCGACGATCTCCTCCCAATCTCGGCATGACGTTCGGGCCTCGTCCGGCTTAGGTGAGGATGGAGGCAAACGCAGCAGACCGGGTGGAGTGATATAGGGAAACCTGGCGCTGGTAAGGATAGCGGACGTTACCGGCAAGCGAAGATATTGTGCGGGATTCACGATGCCGCGATCGACAATGCAACCAGGCTTGGATTGCTCGCTGCCATCGCTCGCTGTTGAATCTTTCGTTTTAGCTGACTGCTGGGGTTTGGGTGGTTTGAGCGTCGAAACATCTAGATTGGAGGTTATGACCCGATTTCCACTTTTGGCCGATGTCCCGTTTAACAAAAGAGCAGGCAATCCAGCGCTTTTGAAAAGATCGTCAAAAGGGCCGTCGAACCGAGGTCCTTTCGGCACAATGTCGCTCCATTGCAGCATCCAGCCGTCTTCAAGTGCCTGGTCACGGGGGACCATCATCGAGCTGAGAAATCCGCTCGTCACAAAACTGAAGACCCCTCCGCTGGCCACCGCGGCGATGTTCGCTCCAATAAAGTCACCGGCGAGAAATCGGCTTGAACAGGTGGTGTAAGTTTCACTATCCGGGCACTCTGTTGTTTCCATTGTTGAAAGCGCCTTAAAAACGGACGTCCCAAGTGCCCCGCCGGATACAGCGCTAATCGCAAAGACGTGGTTCGCAAAGTCTTTTTGCCCGTCTTGCAATTTCGAGAGAACGCGAGCTGACCAATAAGCGGCGCGGATTCCACCGCCGGCGGCAGTGACCAGCACCAACGGAGGACGCGTTTCTGTTGAGTGGGATGCTTTAAAAAGGTCCATTGCGGCGTTGGAGGTCAAGCGCTCGGTGTCTGGCATGGAAGGGGTTTCGTGTTCGGACGATAGCAGCGTAGGCGCAACCGTCATCCACGACGGCTCCCCTGGCCAAAACCAAACCCGAGCAAAGTGTATTGCAACGAGGATGATGACAATCAAGGTCAGTTTAAAGTGTTGCCCCAGAAATGAAGGAGAGTTTGCGGACAAAGTATCATGTCGAGACGCATATATTGCAAAACTAAAGCCGAAGAATACGACCAGCCATAAAATTGCAACGCCGACGCTTAATATTTCGATTCTGAGATAGAAATTGAAAAAAGCCGGTCCAACGCCAACCGACGTCAGGCACGCAACACCAAACAGCAAGGCGATGTAAGACCAAGCTGTCAGGTGAAGCACATATTTGACTGCGAGCCGGGATATCTTCCAAACTATGAATGAGAAAAACAACACCGCGAAAACGAACAGAATGATCGATCCGGGTTTCCATGCGAGAGGAGTAAAAGACGCCGTAGCCAGTAGCGCGATGGGCATTCCTATCGCTACCACAATAGGCGCCCTAGCTGCGCGTAGTACGTCATCGCTCTCGAGGTTATCCAGCTTCCTAGCGGTATCCGGAATTATTGGCCGATAAAGATACGGACGCTGAAATCCCAAGCGCGGATATAGCCACGCCGCTATCAGAGCCGTTGCGCCAAACGTTGCAACAGCGCAGAGAATAATAAGCATTCCAATGAACTTCACCGCCGATATGCTGTCGGAACTTAGCTGGGCGAGCAAGTCCTTCCCTTGTGGAGAGAACGCCAGGGCGACCATCAGTAGCCAGAGAGGGGCCCACGCCATGAAAATAGCAGCGATACCCCGATCGATTTGTAAGATACTGTCGCTATCGTGAAGATTCGACAGATATCTATTGAGAGAAAAATCTAGGGAGCCTGCTCGCTGCAAGAGCTTCTGCAGCAATCCTGCGCTTATTTCACGGGCCGCCATCTTTGGCATGTTCTTGTCGCTAGTATCGTCCATTACCCCTCCTCCCGATCCGATCGTCAGATCATCGCGTGGGCAAAGCAGTCAGCTCTTGCAAGTTGCCGGCATTGATAGATTATCGCGAGAGTGCGATGCGGTTTGTGACATGGTTCACAAGTTGCGCCTTCGCGCGGAATGGAAGGCGCTCCCGCATTGCTGCATATTTGAACTAAAATGAGTGAACCCGGGAAGCCTGGGCGTGCCCGCGTTTGCGGTTATTTTGTTCGAATTGTTTGCGAGCGAAGAATCCATAGAGTTGTAGCTCTCTTCGCGCGTTGCACCCGCGAGCCCGGCTCCGCGCCCGCGGTTGGCAACTGCCAACCACGGCTGCATCCCGGAATGACGAAACAAAGGGGCGGTCCCGTTCATCCAAGCGGGTCGGTCGAAGGCCGGTACCGAACTCGCAATGACGGCGCCGAGCCGCTATCCTGCTCCCGCCCATCGCCGCCATATTCGAAGGAATGATCGATGCAATATCGCCAACTCGGCCATAGCGGCCTGAAGATCTCGCCGATCTGCCTCGGCACCATGATGTTCGGCGGGCCAACCGACGCGGCGACGTCGTCGCGGATCATTGCGAAAGCACGCGAGGCCGGCATCAACTTCATCGACACCGCCGACGCCTATTCCAGCGGCGGTTCGGAACAGGTGGTCGGCCGCGCCATCGCCAACAGCCGCGACAGCTGGATTCTCGCCACCAAGCTCGCCAATCCGATGGGCGACGATCCCAATCGCGGCGGATTGTCGCGGCGCTGGGTGCTGCAGGCGGCTGAGGAAAGCCTGAAGCGTCTCAGCACCGACACCATCGACATCTATTATCTGCACAAGGAGGACCACGCGACGCCGCTTGAGGAGACGGTGCGCGCCATGGGCGATCTGATCCGGCAGGGCAAGGTGCGCTATTTCGGCGTCTCGAACTATCGCGCCTGGCGCGTCGCCGAGATCTGCAACATCTGCGATCGGCTCGGCATCGACCGCCCGGTCGTGAGCCAACCCTATTACAACGCCATGAACCGGATGCCCGAGGTCGAGCATTTCCCGGCCTGCGGTTACTACGGCCTCGGCATCGTGCCCTACAGCCCGCTGGCGCGCGGCGTGCTGACCGGCAAATACCGTCCCGACGCTCCGCCCGACAAGGAGACGCGCGCCGGCCGCAACGACACCAGGATGATGCAGACCGAATGGCGGCCGGAATCGCTCGCGTTGGCGCAGGAGATCAAGCGGCACGCGGAGGCCCGCGGCATCACCGCGGGCCAGTTCGCGGTGTCATGGGTGCTCAACTCGTCGTTCGTGAGCAGCGTCATCGCAGGTCCCCGCACCGAGGAGCAATGGGACGACTATATCCGCGCGCTCGACTACCGCTTCACCGCCGAGGACGAGGCGCTGGTCGACCGCCTCGTCGTATCGGGCCACCCCTCGACACCGGGATACAACGACCCGGCGTATCCGATCGAGGGACGCCGGGTGCGGACGGGACACTGAGCCATGAGCGCTGCGGACGCGAGGCACCCGGATCGCTACGGTCTGCCGATATCGACCGTCTCATCCGAGGCGGCCGAGGCCTATCGTAGCGCGATCGACCTGATGCTCTCGTCCTGGCCCGGCGCGGCCGAGGCCTTCGAGGGCGCGATCGCGGAAGATCCGGACTTCGCGCTGGCGCATATCGGGCGCGCGCGGATCCATTCCTTCTACCAGCAGGGTGACGCCGCACGGCAGCGGGCCGCGACAGCGCGCGACCTGGTCCGGCAGCGCGGCACTGAACGGGAGCGCAGCCATGTCGAAACTCTGGCGCTCGCGGTTGAAGGCAGGTCCGCCCCGGCGCTGGCGTCTGCGCTTAAGCATCTCGAATCCTGGCCGCGCGATGCCGTGGTGATGTCGCTGCCGCTCGGCGCGTTCGGGCTCTTCGCGTTTTCCGGGATGGCGGACCACAACCAGGCGCGCCAGGATCTGTGCGAGCACTACGCGGCCGACTATGGCGACGACTGGTGGTACCTCGCGAACCATGGCTGGGCGATGACCGAGAACGGTCAGGTCGCCCGAGGGCGCGCCATGACCGAGCGGGCCTTCGCGATGCGCCGCGACAATGCCTATGCGGTTCATGCCCTGCTGCACGCCATGTTCGAGGACGGATCGGTCGCTGACGCGGATGCGCTGATCGCGCAATGGATCGGCAGCTACGACCGCTCGGGCATTCTCTACGGCCACGTCTGCTGGCATCAGGCGCTCGGCGCGCTCGACCGGGGCGATGCGGCGAAGGCGCTGTCGATCTATACCGATGTTCTGCAGCCGACGGTCAACGCCGCGCCGCCGCTCAATGTGATGTCGGATTGCGCCTCGCTGCTGTGGCGGCTGTCGACCGATGGCCATGCCGTCGACGACACGCTCTGGGCCGACGCGGAGGCTTATGCGCGGCGCTATTTTCCGCGATCGAGCTTGCCCTTCGTCGAGGTCCATATGGCGTTGCTCGCGGCCGCGACCGGCGATCAAGCGGCGCTGGAGCAACGCCTCGGCATGATCGAGCAACGTCTGGCCGACAGACAGTTGGTCGCCGGGCCAGCAGTCCCACGGATTGTCCGGGCGCTGAACGCCTTTGCCGGGGGCAATGACCGGACCTGCGTCGGCGAGCTCGAGCCGGTGCTGGCCGATGTCGTCCGCATCGGCGGCAGCCACGCCCAGCGCGAGATCATCGAGGACACCTTCATCGTCGCCGCGATCCGAAGCGGCGACCTGTCAAAGGCGCGTAGCATGCTGGACCAGCGGCTGCATCGCCGTCCCTCGTCGCGGGATGGGCGCTGGCGGGCGGTGGCCGGCGGCTGAGCGACGGGCGCGTTACCCCTCCGTCTCGAGCCCGGTCGGCATCGGCACGTTCTCCGGCGCAAGCTTCACACCGGCCGCGAGCGCGACGGTCTCGATCAGCGCCGCAAAATCCTTGTCCAGCTGGGCGGGATCGTCGTTCGCCAGCAGCGCGCCGACATGGCCCTGCAGGGCTTCCCGCGTCGCTGCCGTCACCGGCATCGCCACATCGAGATCGCGCGCGGCCTTGAGCCCGAGATCGAGATCCTTGCGCAGCAAGGCCGGCGTGAAGGTCGTGGTCCAGTCGAGATTGACCAGCGCATTGCTCTTGTACTTCGTGAACGTCGAGCCCATCACGCTGGCGTTCATGAAATCGAGGAAGGCGTGCCGCGGCACGCCGGCCTTTTGCGCCAGGATCGTGATCTCGGCGAGGTTCTGGATGACGACGCCGAGGAAGACGTTGTGTGCGATCTTGCAGATGCGGGACAATTCGCCCTCGCCCACATAGGACACGCCTGACGCCGCGATGGTGGCAAGATAAGGTTCGACCTGCTCGAACGCCGCCTTCGGCCCCGACACGACCGTGGAGAGCTTGCCGGCCTTGACGCATTTGCCGTTGCCGGAGACCGGCGCGCTGACGAACTCGCAGCCGAGTTGCGTGAGCCGGGCGCGGATCGCCTCCGACTGCTCGATGCCGATCGAGGAGCAATCGACCAGGATTTTCGGGCGTGGACCGGCGCCGCCTGCGAGCAGACCGCCCTCGCCGAAATAGACCTGTTCGAGATCCTTGCCCGTCGAGACCATCGAGAACACGATGTCCCGGCCGCTGAGTTCGCTCGGACGATCGACGATCGTGCCGCCCTTCTTGGCCAGCGGTTCGGCCTTGGCGCGGGTCCGGTTCCAGATCGCAACCGAATGGCCCGCCTTCAGGAGGCGCTCGGCCATCGGATAGCCCATCCGTCCCATGCCGATCCAGCCCAGCGAATGATCCGCCGTCATCGTTCTCTCCTGTTGTTCTGTCGTGTTCGTCGGTTCAGGCCCGCCTTCGGGCGCGTGATGAAAACCCGCAAGCGCGGCAAATAGCGCTTTCCTTCTGGTACAATCTCTAGTAGCGGTTGGCGATCGGCAGTTCTTCGCTAGGAAACAGCGTGATCACCTGACAGCCCTTGTCGGTGACGACGACTTCCTCCTCGATGCGCGCCGCCGAGACGCCGTCGGTCGCAGGGCAATAGGTCTCAAGCGCGAACACCATGCCGGTCTTGATTTCCATCGGATTTTCCAGGGACACCAGACGCGAAATGATCGGCCGCTCGTGCAGCGCAAGACCAAGACCGTGACCGAACTGCAGGCCGAACGCCGCCATTTCGCTGGGGAAGCCGAACTCCTCGGCCTTCGGCCAGACCTTGGCCACCGTATCGGTCGACACGCCCGGCTTGATCAGGGCGATCG
>Ga0307509_10009502_pt1 | contig 12135 bp, 10 predicted proteins | sample 10_EM_MG_FD_202245 | JGI IMG/M metagenome (GOLD analysis project Ga0307509, IMG submission 202245) | Populus trichocarpa ectomycorrhiza microbial communities from riparian zone in the Pacific Northwest, United States - 10_EM | ecosystem: Host-associated > Plants > Roots > Unclassified | place... | reverse complement strand
GGCACGAGTGGGACGCCTGGCTCGGCGAGATCCGCAAGCTCGGCTACGAGGTGCGGGTCATCGCGTTCAACTCGATGCACGCCCAACCGGTCCGGGCACGCCGGGCACCGCAGTCGCGGAACCGGGCGTTCGTCGCTTACTGGCACAGGAGTCTCGGCCGCGCCCCGGACTGGGACAAGTGGCTGCGCCCGGCGGCCTGGTGCCCGTCCTGCGACCGGCAGGTGTCCGCGGTCCAGGTGTGGAAGAAGCCCGGCCGGGACATGGGCACCTACGGCACCCAGTACCTCTACCAATGTCCGCAAGCCTCCTGCCGAGGCCGTCAGGTGTACCCCGAGGTGCTGCCCGCCCTGGCCGCGATCGACCTCACCCTTCCGGGCATTCGGATCGGTGACCGGGAACAACACGGCCTGGACCCGCTCGAGCCCGCGACCCTGGGCCGGATCCGCGCCGGGATCGACCGTTACTGGGCGCCGCTGATGGTGCCGGTGGAAGGCCGCGACGGCAAACAGGCCGCCCCGGCGTCAACGCCGCTGCGTACCCAGACGTGCCGCAACGAGACCGGCTACGCGCTGCCGCCGTTCCTCACCCCGGCCGGCGGCACCTGGCGCACCCGCCCCCACCCGGGTACCGAGCCGATGCCCGCCCGCACCACCCGCGAATGCGACGGCGTGGCCGCCCTGCCGTTCATCACCCCGCTGCGCGGCGGCGGCGACCGGGAACGTGCCCGCCCGGTTACCGACCCGCTGTCGACGGTCACCGCATCGGGAAACCACCACGGTCTCGCCCTGCCGCCGCTGATCACCCGGCAGAACACCGCCCGCGACAACGGCGCGTACCTGTCCACCCCGGCCACCGAACCCGTGCGCATCGTCACCGCCCAGGGCAACCAGTCCATGACGCTCCCGCCCGACGAGCAGATGCTGCTGGTGCCGTACTACGGCACCGCCACCACGGCCTATCCGGCGACCGGGCCGGTCGGCACGTTGCCCACCCGCGACCGGTACGCCCTGGCGCACCCCGACCACCGGCCGGTGGTCGACCGGATCGACGTCGAGGACGTGTTGTTCCGGATGCTCGAACCCCACGAGATCGCCGCCGCGATGGCCTTCGACCCCGGCTACCGCACCGCCGCGACGTCCAAGCGCGCCAAGGTCCGCCTGTTCGGCAACGCCGTCACCCCACCGGTTGCCGAGCTGATCGGCTCCGCCCTGGTCGAGTGCATCACCGGCGAAGACCTGCCCCGGCACGCCCACCCGCACGACCCGCGGGCACGGCTGGCATGACCGTGTCGGCGCTTCCCGTGGTGCCCGAGTCCACGAGCTCGGGCGCTGCGGCCTGCGCCGAACCGACCACCGTCCCCGACTGGTGGCGACGCTCTACTGACCTGCGCCTCCAGGCGATCGCCCGGGCCGCCCGTCCCGACTACGAAGCCTGGCTCGCGCACGTCAAGACCGCGTCCGCGTGCACGCGGCCGGTCCGGCTGGCCGGAACCATCGCCACCGTCGAAACCGCCACCGGCCGCCTGCTTGCCGAACGCGCCACCGCGGACATGCCGGACGGGGTGATCTACAAACCGTGCGGCAACCGCCGCGAGAGCGTGTGCCCGTCGTGTTCGAAGCTGTACCAGAACGACGCCTACCAGATCGTCCGGGCCGGGCTGGTCGGCGGCAAAGGCGTCCCGGAGCAGGTCGCGCAGCACCCGGCGGTGTTCCCGACGTTCACCGCCCCCGGCTTCGGCGAGGTGCACACCCGCGCCGTCAAGCGGCACACCTGTACCCGGCGCAAGGACTGCGGCTGCCGCCCGGAGCCGTGTCACGCCCGCCGCGACCTGTCCGTCTGCGAACACGGGGTCCGGCTGGTCTGCTACGCCCGGCACGAAGGCGACGATCCCCGGCTCGGTACCCCGCTGTGCCGCGACTGCTACGACTACGACGCGCAGGCCGTGTGGAACGCGATGGCCGGCGAACTGTGGCGGCGCACCACCATCACCATCAACCGGTACATCCGCGCGCTGGCCCGCCAGCGGGGCATCCCCGAATACCGGGTCTACACCTGGGACCGCGACGGCAAGCAACACAGCAGGCTGGTCCCGGCGTGGCGGCTGTCGTTCGGCAAGGCCGCCGAGATGCAACGCCGGGGCGTCGTGCACTTCCACGCCATCATCCGCCTCGACGGCTACCACCCCGACACCCCCGACGCGGTTCTCCCACCCCCGCCGCAGCTGGACGCCGCCGACCTGGTCGCCGCGATCGACCACGCCGCCACCCATGTCGGCTTCACCACCGACCCCCACCCGGCCCGGCCCGACGGCTGGCATATCGGCTGGGGCGAGCAGGTGCTGTCCAAGGTGATCACGGTGGCTGCCGAGGGTGAGGTCACCGACGCCCAGGTGGCCGCCTACCTCGCCAAGTACGCCACGAAGTCGACCGAGGTCACCGGGCATACCTCGGCGCGCCTCGACTTCGACACGATCGGCCTGTACGCCGATCCGCACGGTAGCCACACCGAACGGCTGATCGCCGCCTGCTGGCGACTCGGGCAAGCACCGGAGAACACCAGCCCCGACCACGGGCAGGGCCTGCGCGCTTTCCGCGCGTACGTCGGACCTGTCGACGCGACCTTCGGGGACCTGCGCACCGACCCGGATTGCGGTGGCTGTACCCGCTACCGGATGTGCCCGACCTGCGCCGCTGAACAGGCCGCCGCCGCTGCCGCACCCCCGCCGAAAACGCGCGCTCGCGCCACCGATGCCGCCGCCCGACTACGCCGCTGGGCACACATGCTCGGCTACGGCGGCCACTTCCTCACCAAAAGCCGCCGCTACTCGATCACCTTCGCCCTGCTCCGCGAACAACGCGTCGTCTTCCGCCGGGCCGAGAACAGCGGACCCGAGACGACCGCGACCGACACCGAACCATCCACCCTGGTCGTCAACTTCCTGCAATTCGTGGGCGCCGGCTGGCACACCACCGCCGACGCCATGCTCGCCAACACCTCCGCTGCCATGGCCCGAGAGCACGCCGAAATCGCCAGGCAAGCCCTGACCACCTTGGCAGCGTGAACGGCCGTCAACCGTCAAGCTCGCCTTGACGCCAAATCGATGGAGAGGACTGATGGCGACACCCGCACCGGAGTCCACCTGGACAGTCGCCGAGGTGGCCGCCTACCTGCGTGTTCCGGTAGAGACGCTCTACGCCTGGCGCAAGCGTCATTACGGACCACCAGCACGCAAGGTCGGCCGTCACCTGCGCTACGACCCCAGCGCTGTCCGCGCTTGGTTCCACGCTGAAGAGGCGGTGTAGCAGTGGGCCACGTCGAAGACCGCTGGTTCAACACCATTTCTGTACCCGGCGGCAAGTCCCGCCGGGAGCGGACTTCCCGCTATGGCAAAGGCATGCGGTATCGCGTCCGCTACATCACGCCGGACGGCCGCGAACTGAGCAAGTCGTTCCCCGACCGAGCCAAGGGCGACGCGGAGGCGTTCCTGGCCTCAGTCGAGACTGACAAGCGGCGAGGTACCTTCCTCGATCCCGCCGGGGCGCTCACCCCGTTCGACGAACACGCCGAACGCTGGCTACGGATTCACCGGGTCAAAGCGTCGAGTCGTGAAACCGCCGAGATCCGCGTCCGCACCCACATCATTCCGTTCTTCAAAAAGCGGGCATTAGGCTCAATCAAGCCCAGCATGGTGACCGAGTGGGACAACGGTCTGATCGGAGTCCTCGACGTCTCGACTCGCTCGGTAGCCTTTTCCTTCCTCAGCTCGATATTCACACTGGCGGTCGACGACGGACTCATCGCCAAGAACCCATGCTCGGCCAAATCCGTGACCCAGCCTCAGCCGGTTCCGCGCAAGGTAGTGCCATGGACGATGAAGCGGACGGCTGCTGTGCGGGCAGCGCTCCCTGCCCGATACCGACCGATGGTGGACCTCGGCGTTGGCTGCGGTCTACGACAGGGCGAGATCTTCGGGATCGCTCCCGAGGACTTTGACTTCGACGCAGGCTGGCTCACCGTCCAACGACAGGTCAAGCGGGTCCGGTCCCGGCTGGTCTTCGATCTTCCGAAGAACGACAAAGACCGACAGACGCCCCTGCCCGACTCCGTGGCCAAGGCAATCAAGGCCCACATGAAGGCGATCCCGCCCGTTCCGGTGACACTGCCGTGGGAGGACCCGTTCACGGGCGAGCCGGTGTCCGTCCCGCTGGTCTTCACCACGTTCCGGGGTAACGCGATCAACCGCAGTACATTCGACGACCTTGCCTGGCGCCCGGCGCTGCTTGCGGTCGGAGTCGTGCCGACCCGGCAGACAGGCATGCATGCGCTGCGTCACCGGTTCGCGTCCTCGCTCCTCGACGCCGGGGAGACGATCAAGGCGATCGCCGAATGGCTGGGTCACTCCGACCCCGGGTTCACGCTGCGGACCTACACCCACCTGATGGAGACGAGCCAGGGCCGCGCCCGCGACGCGATCGACAGCCTGTTCGACGGCCCGGACGGCTGGCACGGCCCCGCGACGGCCCAGAGGGAGGAATGATCTACAGATGGCCAGGTCACCGTATATATGGGAGACTAAGTCCGGCGTACAGGCCGACTCGTCCGCCGCCCATGACGTCAGGGCAGTCATCCGTATCTTGAACTGGCGATATGGTCGGGCGTCAATTGCGAGTAGCGGTCATCTTCGGTCACCGCTTGACGGCCCGGAGACTGCCTGATCTTGGCCGTAACGACGCAGCTTGAGCGACCTGAGCAGCAGCGACGGAAGCCTCGCTGGTAAGTCCTGAGCGACTCGTCCGGCACCGTCCGTGCGTGGCTGTTACCTTGGAGAGCCGTCCATCGGTGGGTCGCTTCGGCCGAGATTGTCCGGGCCGCCGCGACTGCCACGTCTCCTTCGCCTCCGGGACGGTCTTCGCGCGCAGCGTCGACTAGGAGTGCAGGAGGATCGGGTTGGTGAGGGCAGCCATACCCCCATCGGCGTGGCGCACCTCAATCCGGATAAATCCGGATTCGTCGGCGCTGGTCGGCAACTCGGCCTTGCCCGACTTTTCCTGATGAACCCGCCCACGTTCGGTGTGGAAGCTGACTATCCCGTCCGGCACGCCGTGGACCTCCACCCGCGCCACGACCGCTTCGCCCCCGGTTGACAACAGCTCGCCGATCCCGGCGGTCCGATCACCCGCGTGTGCCGTGAACGACAACTGGACCGACGCCGACTCGGCGATCCAACTGCGCCCGGCCCGCAACCCGGCGAGCAGCGCCGACGCCTCCAACTCCGCGGCCAGCACCACCGTCTGCGGCGTCCCGATCTGCCCCTCCAAGTGCACGTCGCTGTTGCCGACCGCCGGCCGCCACCTTCCGTCGCGGATGTCAGCAGCCAGGCCGCGGCCCCACTCGGCCAGCGCCGCCTCGTTGTCCGCCTGCCATGGCACGCCCGAGCGCCACGCCCCGTTCCACACCTCCACCGCATCGAAATGCCGGAACGGATACATCAAAACCCCTGATGGGTACGGTGCATGCGGGTGCGCCGCGATGCACAGCCCGCCCGCTCGACGGACCGACTCGACCGCCCGCTCGATCAGCCCGTCGCGGACCCCGTACCGCCAGTCGACCACCTGCCCGGGCGCGAGGCCGACCGCCACCCAGTGCCCCGTGCCGGTGACGACCTCCTGGCCCGGGATGACCAGCACATCGGAACCCCACGAGTCGTACGCGTCCGCCGCGTTGTGCTCGGTGATCGCGATGAAGTCCAGTCCGGCTTCACGAGCCGCTTCCGCCACTCGCGCGGGCGTGAGCTCTCCCGCGTGCGAGCGTCGCGTGTGGACATGGCAGTCCCCCCGATACCAACCGCCGTTAATCACATGGCCAGAATCGGCTGCGAGCGTCGCCATCATGAAGCCCATCCTGGTAGTGGCGGCTACCGCCCTGGCCGCCGTGCTGGCCGGCGCGCCCGCGTCGGCGTGCGCCGAAGCCCATAACTACACCACCAAGACGCCGTACGCTCCGCAGCAGAGTCTTCGGCAGTACGAGCCGGCGCCGCGCGGCTTCGTGCCGATCTTCACGGAGAATGTGGCCCGGCACGGGTCGCGGGCGATGAGCGACAGCGAGGACGGCGACGCCGTGCTGGCCGCGCTCGCCGCCGGGCAGGCGCAGGGCGCGCTGACCGGGCTCGGCGCCCGGCTCGGCCCGCAGGTCCAGGCGCTGCTGGCCGGCGCCGCGACCATCGGATACGGCAACCTTGCCGGCCGGGGCCGGCAGGAGCAGGCGCAGACCGCGCGGCGGCTCGAGCGGCGCCTGCCGTCGCTGTTCGAGACGATCGCCGCCCGGCAGGAGCCGATCGAGGTGCTGACCTCGGGCGTCACCCGGGCGACCGACAGCGCCAACGCGTTCACCGGTGGGCTGGTCGCGGGTGATCCGGCGCTGGCCCCGCTGATCCAGGCGCCGGTGACCAACAAGGACCTGCTCTACTTCCACAAGCAGCCGCAGAACGCCGCCTACCAGGCGTACGTGGCGAGCGACCCGGACCTGCTCGCCGTGCTCGCCCAGATCGACGGGCGGCCACAATCCGCCGCGACCGCCACCCGGGTCGTGTCCCGGATCTTCAGCCGGTCCTATGTGACCACCTTGGCCGAGGACGACCGGATCGCCTTCGGCGCCAACATCCAGTGGGACCCTCTACGCCGGTCACGGCCGGTACCTGGTGCGGATGCTCTACAACGAGCGGCAGACCGCCTTCAAGGCCGGTTGCCGCCCGGTCGAGCCGCGCAGCTACTTCTACGACCTCGACGAACTGCGCCGCTGCTACGCCGTCGCCTGACTGATCCGGGTGCTCCAGGTGGCGATCAGGTCGCCACCTTGAGCCCGGTTCTTTCGCAGATGCTCCAGCCAGGACGGACCCAGCTGGGTCAGCTCGACCGTGTTGCCGTCCGGGTCGCGGACCGCGGTGATCCAGGACTGGGCGCCGAACTCGGCCGGCGGGTAGAGCAGCTCGACGCCCCTGGCCGCCAACCCCGCCACCGTCGCGTCCAGGTCGAACACCATCAGGGCGATCTTCACGGCGCCGGTGCCGGTGGACTCGCCCGGGTAGTCGGCCGTCGAGTGGATCGCGAAGTGCACGTCGCCCAGCTCGCAACCCCAGTGCGGCTCGGTGTCGCCGTGCTGCTCCGCCGCCAGCGGCACGCCGAGCACGTCGCGGTAGAACTCGGACAGCCGAGCGGCGTCGGCCGACACCAGGATGATCCCGGAGAGAAAACGCAACGCCTCGGGCCGGCCGGGGGTCAAATCGTCGCCAGCAGTCACCAGTCGAACCTACCGGTATGAATTGCCCTGCCCATTGATTTAGCCGCCAGGTGCGTTTAGCTTCCTCAATTAGGAAAGTTTCTTTACTGCCCTGGAGGGCTCATGCGCGGTCTCACCCGCCGCCTCATCGCCGTGGCTGCCGTGGCCACCTCGATCGTGGCGGTCTCGCCAGTCGCGGCACAGGCGCACGGCAAGTCGTACGTCAAGGTCGGTTACTTCACCCAATGGGGTATTTACGGCCGTAATTTCCAGCTCAGCAAGGTACAGAATTCCGGCGCGGCGGCCCGGCTGACGCACCTGAACTACGCATTCGGGACGGTCACCGCGGACGGCGTCTGCGCCTCGGCGGACCCGTGGGCGGATTGGCAGACGCCGTTCTCCGCCGAGCTGAGCGTGGACGGGGTCGGCGACGTCGCGGGGCAGCCGATCGCGGGCAACCTGAATCAGCTCGCCGAGCTCAAGGCGAAGAATCCGAAGCTGCGCGTGCTGATCTCGCTCGGCGGGTGGACCGGTTCCGCGTACTTCTCGGACGCCGCGTTGACCGACGCCTCGCGCAAGAAGCTGGTCAGCTCCTGCGTCGACCTGTGGATCAAGGGCAACCTGCCCGGTCTTGCGCCCGGCGTGGCGGCGAACATCTTCGACGGCGTCGACCTCGACTGGGAGTGGCCGGGCTCGGAGGGCAACGCCGGCAACGTGATCCGGCCCGCGGACAAGCAGAACTTCACCCTGCTGGCGGCCGAGTTCCGGGCGCAGTTCGACCGGCTCGGCAAGAGCAACCGGAAGCACTACGACCTGACCGCGTTCCTGCCGGCGGCGCCCGCGAAGATCGCCGCCGGGTTCGAGGGCAAGATCTTCAAGTACCTCGACTTCGGAACCGTGCAGGGGTACGACTACCACGGCTCCTGGGAGTCGCGGACGAACCAGCAGTCTTCCCTGTTCGTTCCCAAGGGTGCACCCGACAACCCCGACTTCTCCGCTGATAACGCGATAAAGGCTTGGATTTCGGTCGGCGCGCCGAGGCAGCAGCTGGTGCTCGGGCTGCCGTACTACAGCCAGGGCTGGACGGGTGTGAGCGGCGGCGGGAATGGGCGTTTCGCTCCCTCGACCGGCCCGGCGCAGGGCGTCTTCGCGGCCGGCACCGAGGACTACAAGACCGTCAAGAACCTGCCCGGCTTCAAGCTCTACCGCGACTGGCAGGCGGGCAACTCGTGGCTGTTCGACGGCACTACCTTCTGGACCTACGACGACCCGGCGCAGTTGCTCCAGAAGACCCTCTACATCCGAGCGAAGGGCCTCGGCGGCGCGATGATGTGGTCGCTCGACGGCGATGACGACAATGCTTCGCTGACGAAGGCCGTCAATCTCGGCTTGATCTCGTAAGACTGAACTTTCACCAAAGGATGGCCGGCGAGGCGGTGCCGTTGAGCGCACCGCCTCGCCCGTTCGGCGCACAGTGATCGACTCAATTCGTCCCGCATCGTTAGCGTTCCAGTGGGCCCAATCCCCGGCCCGTAACGAACGAGGAGGTGCGGCTGATGGCCGAGCCCGAATCTCCCGAGGCGGTGCCCGCCGAGCGAGTCAAGAGGACCGATCGCAGTCCATGGAACTGGTTGCTCGTCATTCCGATCGTCGTGCCGCTGCTGACCCCGATCTACAACCACGACGCACCGCGTTTTGCCGGCTTCCCCGCGTTCTACTGGATCCAGTTCCTGTTCATCCTGCTCGGCGTGACAACCACCAGCATCGTCTATCGGATGACGAGGCGGTGACCCGATGAGCGACCACATCACCGAAATCATCATCTTCACCGCGCTCTTCCTGCTGGTCAGCGGCATGGGCTTCGTGGCGGCCCGGTGGCGGGCGCCGAAGGACATGGCGCACCTCGACGAGTGGGGCCTGGGTGGCCGCAGCTTCGGCGGGTGGATCACCTGGTTCCTGGTCGGCGGCGACCTGTACACCGCGTACACCTTCGTCGCCGTCCCCGCGCTGATCTTCGGAGCCGGCGCCGCCGGCTTCTTCGCGGTGCCCTACACCGTGATCATCTACCCGATGTTCTTCCTGATCCTGATCCGGCTCTGGTCGGTGTCGCACCGGCACGGCTTCGTCACGCCGGCCGACTTCGTCCGCACCCGGTACGGCTCGCCGACGCTCGCGCTGGTGATCGCGATCACCGGCATCGTCGCGACGATGCCGTACATCGCCCTGCAACTGGTCGGCATCGAGGCGGTCCTGAAGACGATGGGTGTCACCGGCGACAGCCTGCTCGCCCGGCACGCGCCGATCATCATCGCGTTCGCGATCCTCGCCGCGTACACCTACCAGTCCGGCCTGCGGGCACCTGCCTTGATCGCCTTCGTCAAGGACTCGCTGATCTACATCGTCATCCTGGTGGCGGTGCTCTACCTGCCCTACAAGCTGGGCGGCTGGGGCGGCATTTTCGACGCGGCCGACAAGAAGTTCCAGGCGACGCCAAACCCGGGCGACGGCATTCTGCTCACCGCCAACAACCAGCTTCAATACGTGACGCTGGCGCTGGGCTCCGCGCTCGCCCTGTTCCTCTACCCGCACAGCATCACCGGCGTGCTGGCCGGCCGGAACCGCACCGTCATCAAGCGGAACATGTCGGCGCTCCCGGCATACAGTTTCCTGCTCGGCCTGATCGCGCTGCTCGGCTACATGGCCATCTCGGCGGGCATCAAACCGCTGCCCGGCGCGAAAGCGGGCTCGACCGACACCAACACGGTCGTGCCGCTGCTGTTCGACCAGAAATTCCCGTCCTGGTTCGCCGGCATCGCCTTCGCCGCGATCGGCATCGGCGCACTCGTGCCGGCCGCCATCATGTCGATCGCCGCGGCCAATCTCTTCACCCGCAACATCTACAAGGAATACCTGAAGCGCGACGCCACCCCGGCCGACGAGTTCAAGGTCTCGAAAATCGCGTCGCTGGTCGTGAAAATCGGCGCGGTCGGCTTCATCGTCTTCCTCGACCCGCAGTTCTCCATCGACCTGCAACTCATCGGCGGCGTCATCATTCTGCAAACCGCCCCGGCGGTGGCGTTGGGCCTCTACACCCGATGGCTCCACCGAGGCGCGCTCATTACCGGCTGGGCGGCCGGCATGGGCTTGGCATTGTGGATGCTCTGGCAGATCCCGAACGCCGCCACCAAACGAGCGCACTTCGGCGGCTCCGCGTTCCCGCTCAACAAGTTCTGGTTCTTCGACACCCCGAAGACCATTTACGTGGGCTTCGTAGCGGTCGCGGTCAACCTGGTGGTAGCCATCCTGGTGACGTTCCTGCTCCGCGCCATGAAGACACCGGACGGCGTGGACGGAACCACCTCGGACGACTACTTCGCCGACGAGGGGGACCCGCGGGTGGACAAGAGCGTCACCACGGTGGAAACGGTTTCCTCCACGTAGTTGCTTGACCCGCTCCCGGGTCGGACCGCCGCAACCCCAGCGTTGGGTTGCGGCGGTCGCTTTTGTTCAGCGTGCTTTTCGCGTACGCGTTTGGGGCAGTCTGGAGGCGGGCCGCTCTCAGGGGCCGCTCTCAGGGGCCGCTCTCAGGGGCCGCTCTCAGGGCCGTCGAAAGGACGAGACGATGGATGCCGATGCTCAGGTCAGGGCCGCGATCGAGGAGCACTGGCGTGCCTCCGAGGCCGGCGACACCGAGACCGAACACGCCATCTACGCCGCCGACGCGATTCTCGACTATCCCCAGTCGGGCGAGCGTTATCGAGGCCGCGCGGCGATCCAGGCCCAGCGCGGCGGCCACCCGGCCGACCGCCACTTCACCGTCCTGCGCATCACCGGCGGCGGGGGCCACTGGGTGAGCGAGTGCATCATCTCGTACGACGGCGCCCCCACCTACTCGGTGAGCATCATGCAATTCGCCGGCCGGCAGGTGGCCCACGAGACCCAGTACTTCGCCGACCCGTTCGGCGCCCCGGCTTGGCGAGCAGCCCTGGCCGAGCCCATGCCCGGCCGGACCATAGCCACAGCCTGAGGGCCCGCCGCCGGTCAGCTTGAGGGCGCACCCTGGTCGACGCACATGATGTTGCCCTCGCTGTCCTTGAACCAGGCCGCCTTTCCCATCCCAGGGATGGTGGCCACCGAGCCGTTCCACTCGACGCCGGGCATGTCGTAGACCTCGAAGACGACGCCCTTGGCGGCCAGATCGCGCACCTCTTGATCGACGTCGTCGACGTGCCACTGGGCGATCGTGTGGGCAGCCTGCCCGGCGTACTGCGTCCGATAGACGTTGAAGAAGGTCCCGTTGGCGGTCTGGTACCGCAAAGCTTCCCCGCCGAACTCGGCGACGGGTGTCAGCCCCAGCTTGTCCGAGTAGTACGCCCGGACTCGGTCGAGGTCGGCGGCCGGAATGTTGGCTTCCACTACGCTGTGGCTCAGCATTGTTCCTCCCGATGCGGCTGCGGCGCCGGTGCGTCAACGCCCCCGGAGCATACGCCGAAGACAACCCGCGCGGACCGTTTGACCTGCGGATTCGGTGGTCCGGGTGACCGCTGGTACCGAGTTGGCGGAGAGGCGAGCGGCGGCCGAACAACGACCAACTTCGACGAGATCTGACGTACGAGACGCGAGCTCGACGACCCCCAGGAATCCGACGCCCATTGGCTCTATTTCTAGCCCAAGACTTCCTGGAGTACATCAACTCCCAGCCAGCATGCTGCCGCCCCGGGTGGGACCATTGTCGACGCGCGCAACGCGGCTGGGACCTGCGTGCCGTTCAACAGGTCCTTATAGGGAATGCTTCCTACGGAATTGGATGCCTTGTCGAATGTCTTGACACTCCACCACTCGTCATTGGTGTGAAACTTC
>Ga0307509_10009500_pt1 | contig 12138 bp, 8 predicted proteins | sample 10_EM_MG_FD_202245 | JGI IMG/M metagenome (GOLD analysis project Ga0307509, IMG submission 202245) | Populus trichocarpa ectomycorrhiza microbial communities from riparian zone in the Pacific Northwest, United States - 10_EM | ecosystem: Host-associated > Plants > Roots > Unclassified | place... | reverse complement strand
TGCATCGATGCCCTCGATGAATGTGTAGCTGGATCTCGAGTTAAAGTTCTTGATTCGCTTAATCAGATCCTCCAAAGGTCTCCAGGCACTCGGGTGTTCGTGACTGGAAGGCCGCAGATCCAAGCTGAGGTCGAGAAACGCCTTTCTACAAGAGTAATAGTTCTACGCATCACACCGCGGAGACATGATATTATAGGTTACCTCCAGACTAGAATGGACGAAGACACAAAGCTAAACGCGATGGACGATAGCCTAAAAGCAGACATCCTAAAGAAAATTCCCGAGGATGTATCGGAAATGTAGGTAGAAGCAACTACAGCAGAGAAGCTAATTGAAGTTGTCAGTTTCCACTAACAGATACATATTTAGATTCCTGCTAGTCTCGCTGAATATCGATTCGATCCTTCAAGGAACCACAATCGGTCGTAGGCGCCAAAAGCTTCACGCAATGACTGACGGATTAGGATTAGAGGGTGTTTATGGCGAGACGCTGAGTCGGATTAAGGGGCAAGATGAGGAGGAATCGAGGCTCGGCATGGCCGCATTGATGTGGATCACTCATGCAGAGCGGCCCTTGAAGGTCCGCGAACTGTGCCATGCCTTAGGAGTTGAAATAGGAGCAGCGGATCTCGATAGCGACAATATTCCTTCGATAGGCACACTACTAGCCTGTTGTCAAGGACTTGTTGCCGTAGACAAGGAGGCTTCCACGGTCCGGTTAATCCATTACACTCTTCAAGAGCACCTCCGGGGCCATCCCGATCTTTTTTGTAGAGCTCACGCGACAATGGCAGAGACCTGCTTGAGTTATCTAAATTCCCATCAAGTCAAGGCTCTTTCGACCACTCCCTCTACCGATCTCGGGGGCAAACCCTTTCTAGAATATTCTTCTCTATATTGGGGAATGCACGCAAAAAACCATCTTTCTGCCTATGTCAAACAGCTTGCGCTAAGGCTATTTGAGGACTACAGTAACCACATATCCATAAAACTCCTATTAGACGCAGAGAAATCGTGTCCCTCCACCCTTGGCTGGGATGAACATCCCGGGTTCAGTAGTTTACATTGTGCATCCTTCTTCGGGATTGTCGACATAGTAACTGATTTGATAGAGGTGGAAGGCTGCGATGTCAACCAAGCAGACTGCATGGGTCGTACACCTCTGGCGTGGGCTGCTTGGAATGGGCATGAGGGGGTAGTGGAGCTATTGCTAGGACAGGACAACATCGACCCTAACAAACAGTGTTTCTGCGACCGAACACCACTCTTGTATGCTGCTTGGAGGGGGCACGAGGGGGTGGTTAGGATGCTGCTCGGGCGGGAAGACATCTACCCCGACGAGCCGGAATTCCTCGGCCGAACGCCACTCTGGTGTGCTGCTGAGTATGGGCATGAGGGAGTTGTGAAAATACTACTCGGACGAGACGACGTCAACGCCGACAAACCAGATTACGATGGCCGAACACCGCTCTCTGTTACTGCTCGACATGGGCATGAAAGAATAGCGAAAATACTACTCAGGCGGGACGATATCAACGCCGACAAACCGGATATCTACGGCCGAACACCTCTCTGTTGTGCTGCTTTCAGTGGGCACGAGGGCGTGGCGAAAATGCTACTGAGGCGGGGCGACGTCAACCCCGACAAACCGTCTAACGCCGGCCGAACACCTCTCTGGTGCGCTGCTTCCCATGGGCACGAGGGCATGGTGAAAATGCTACTGAGCCGGGGCGACGTCATCCCCGACAAACCAGATAGCGCCGGTCAAACACCACTCTGGTGTGCTATTGCGAATGGGCACGAGGGGGTGGTGGAAATACTACTCGGGTGGGGCAACGTCAGCCCCGGCTGGCCTGATAATGGCGGCCAAACACCTCTCTGGTGTGCTGCTTGGAATGGACACAAGGAAGTGGTGAAAATGCTACTGAGGCGGGGCAACTTCAACCCTGACCAGCCAGATAACGCCGGCCGAACACCACTCTGGTGTGCCGCTTGGAATGGGCACGAGGGGGTAGTGAAAACACTACTGGGATGGGACGACGTAAACCCCAACAAACCGGATATCTACGGCCAAACACCGCTTAGGTGCGCCGCTATAAAAGGGCACGAGGCCGTGGTGAAAACACTACTCGGACGGAGCGATGTGAAGTCCGACCAGCCAGATGAAGATGGCCGAGCGCCACTCTGGTTTGCTGCTTTCCAGAGGCACGAAGGAGTGGTGAGGATACTACTAGGACGGGACGACGTAAACCCTGATAGACCAGATAGACACGGCCTAACACCCCGTTTGTTGGCTGCTAGTTCTGGCCACCCCGGAGTGGTTGCTCTACTATCTCCCCCAGCATCTGGGACTCCCGGCACGGCATAAGAGTGTGGAGGCATTGTTCCCCTCACCGCTTCCAACTACGGATAACCTATATCCTATCCCCCCAAAGACTTCAACAGCTCCATAACCACGCCCGTCAGGGCCTCTGCCTACCTCCTCTTATCCTCTCCCTCCCCCTCCCGTAGTTTTAGACACAGCACTATCCTAATTTCCATCTTTCCTCTCTTTTTGGAGCAAGCCTACCAATTTCTATTCCATTAAGATAGGCCGCGCATCTCAGAACTTCCATCATATCTACTCTTTTTTCCTTTCCTAGTTATAAAATCCTCTTTCCACATCTATTCTTTATTTATTTATTTTCTAGAGTTTATCCTTTTCCCTTTCCCTCCCCCTTAAGCACGCCATGGGGGTTGTTTGAAAACGATTATAGAGAAAGAGCAACAAATAGAAGAACTTCTCACGACCCAAAGGCTAAGTTAGCTGTTAACTATGGCCGAGCGGTGATTGGCGATCAGTATAGACATAGTTTAATGAAGATCATATTTACATACCAGTTTCCCCCTGGTGTATGCTCCAGGGTGTGGTTAACTTAGGGGGCTATCCGTCCAGCATTGATACGATAAGGGGAACTTCACCAATGAGGTGCAACACCCAAAGTCTTTATCTTGCAACCCTAAGATCCAATACCGGGTAGCGGTATTTCTTTTCCGGGGGTCCATGCCCCAGAATGTGCTAGCTAATTCATTAATCTTCCCTATAATAAGCGGACTTTAGATTGCAAATCTGTAGATTGGGTGCTGTTCAGGTATGATTTAAAGATGAGGCTTTGGCTAGTATATGAGGGCGAGTAAAGAATAGAAAAGTTGGGTAAGCAAAGTTTATCTGCGATGCCGGCGGTTGGCTTCCTATTTAAAACTCAAGAGTATGATCTCTCTTTCTCGTCTGCATGTCGTGGACAGATTCTCTCTCTCCCATCTCCCTCTTACATCTCCATTGGTATTGAAAGTGCGATTTTACACTAGTCTAGTTTATGGAGTTTGGCGGGGAGGGGAGGTCATAGTACTGTTTTGATCAGAAAGTGAAGGTTCTATTGCTACGAGGGATCAATTGACCCTCCATAATATCTAATGCACCGAAGAATCAGGAAACATAAATATATATCCCACTCGGTGCCCACAATAGTCGATAGAAAGCCAACACCATACTGTTTTCCAATAAAACTAGTCGTTTAAACGAGTGACGGTCCGTGATGGTGGCTTAACGACGGAGGGTCACTACATTTAGCTTACCTTCTCGGAGGTAATAGAGCTCAACTATAGCAATGTGTGTGAACGGACTAAATCACAGCCGGGTTTCTTGTTTTGCTCGAACTCTAATAATCATGCTAGTTTTTGTTTATATTTTTGGGCAGAGTACCAAGTTGGTAGGGGATTGTTTAGGTGCTCGGAATGGCAGCTACGCTATAGCTAATGCCTCCTCAAGCACCAAATTCAGGTGGAAATAGCCATAACCCACTTCCCTAGTCAGGGAACCCACCTTCCAATCACTTTAGAAATCGTCGAGCAACGTAAGAGCATCTTCTGAATGGCCCTCTCTTGTAGAGTTCGTCAGAGATTTAAATTGTTGTTTCGGCCACAATGGCACCTCTCTATCATAGATATCTTTGTAAGAAAAAGTTCGCCACTACAAAATCCACCCTCGGCAGCTCAAATGCACTCTCCAAAGTCCGCCGTTGTAGCCAAAACTAAATACATGGTGGAGAACACTCTATAACGAATCTAGTGTTGAAACTGACTACGGCTAGACCTAGTGTTTCTCGCTCTCACTGGAACCGTCTGGTGTTTTGAAAAATCTTTTGCGTGTTTGACTAGTTTAGCAGAAACATGAGATGTTGGATATAAAACAAACTAGCACTAGCTATCAACTATGACACTCAATTAATATCGGGATTGTTGGAGATGCGAGACAGTGGAGGATTTCCTACATTTCCTTTTCGTCTTTCCTTTTCTGTCTCTCTGATTCTCACTGATTCTGTCTCTATAAGAGACCCTATTGTTCTTGTTTCTTTTCCATCATCGCTCTCTCATATCATTGTCTTTCTTTCACTCGTTAGATACGAATCTATTCTTTTCGCGCGCTTTGTTGCTCTCACACCGAAGTGAATAAACCGATAGCCCACTATTCGCTACCTAAAAATTGTCATCTAGAAAAAAATTGAAATTTTAGCCCCCCTGCCCGCGTATATACAGTCATGCCTCGTTGTCCCGGATGGATGAAATCCAAAGAATCTGTGCGGGAGAGCGGATTATCTGGGACAACAGGTTAGGTTTTAGTGAAAAAGAGTTTCAGATTCAGGGAATTTCATCCGGGATAGCGGGGAATTCGGTAGAGCGAGGTCCGGGAGAACGAGGTACGACTGTAGTAGCCGCTATGTGTTTTTCCTTTTTGTAGATTAGCTCTACTAACAGTATCCAGGTCAGCAGACAAACATTCTATAGAAGCAGGGGCAACACTTCCTAAAATCTTATACAAGCCCGAAAACCCCCTTTTCCGGTTCAACAGGTAAAATTCAGTGAGATTAGATATGTTAAAGAGGGCTTCCGGTTCAGCGGGGTATCCTGTTCAGCGTGATCCGGGAGAGCGGGGTGTGAGTGTATTGTCGATTTCGAAGGGGTCGTCGACTTGTCGATTCCTCAACCTTCTCACCCCTTTCTCTCTCAATGCCACGGCAGGGATTCGGATTGGCCCGGTAGCTGACAGAGGCAGAGCTCATAGCTGAAAGTATGAAAGTGGGTTATGGGAAATTGCGTTCGAGGCAAACAAGGAAACCGTAGAGAAACCCCAGCACCGATGACCTTTTCGAAATCGATAATATTATTCGACGTAATGGAATCTCATTATCGCGAGAAGAGAAAATCCGGACTCTCGGCGTGCGTTATAGCGGGGTGTAAATCTTGGATCCTGAATTATATTAGGCTTCGGTAGAAGGCCATTCATCAAATTGAACAACTTTTTGATTATGATCATGAGAGAGAGCGGTCTTACATATAACATGGCGCTGAAATGTTGGACGCGCCATCGTTACCCGGCCAGCCAACTGAGCAATGATACATAGAAGAGTTACGGTACTCCTAGGCCCTGAATTGACCTTTGCCACTACTAAATTCAACAACAACCCGGCCCCGACAAGATTTTTAAGAGAAAAACCCTTGATGGCTCTAACCAAGACTGGCTGCTCATTAATCCTATTGATTTTTGGGGTATTGGTTGGTAGGCATTTTGGAAGAAAGAAAATTGAACCTGAACGTTCCACATTTATGCGGGGGCACCACTCTTGTGGTATCTATTACTAAGCGAGATAAAGCTAAACATGAGGCTCTTAGCTCAATAAATTTTATGCTGCGGAAACCTCACAACTCCAAGAACCCGCGCCTATAAGAAAACCCAGGGGCCAGCAGGCATACCGTACGGCAATCCCAACTGAACCAGAACTGCTTAAATATAGCCCCGCAAAACCTCCTCCACAGCACAGTACTCGAGCATTGGTAGACAACCTGTGATACAATCTAGCTGGATCCCGTATTGTGTGAGAGCCGCCCCCACCAATGCCATAGTCAAACATGGCCCGTCTGTAACCTCTCCCCTGCTGTCTCTGCCTCATCTGGCAGCCTTAAACGTTTTCCCCCCGCCGCCACCACCACCCTGCTGTGTCAATAAGAGGCTCGATTTTGGGAGTCTGGTGGCCCCTCATGTGTTCCTTTCCCGCAATCTAGCATTTAAGGCCTCACACAATTTCCACGCCGGATGATAGTCACGGTGGGTTCACTTGTGGAGTGTATTATGCTACTCGAGCAGATGCATAGGCTCGATTTTATACGATGCGGAACTTGGCACCTTCGCCCACATACGAGTAGACACCACTGAGAGGTACGTCGCGATCCTGTGCTCCTAATAGGCTAATATTGTCGGCACCACAGCACAATATTGTGATTGGAACGGGTACTGTATGCCACCCATATCCGGGCAGAAAGGCTTTAATCTCACACCATTATCATATGGTGCCGGGTATTTGAAATCAGCCCTCATGGGTAATTCAGTTTGCTTCATAATACATATAAAATAGTGAAGCTTAGCAAAAGTAACTTCGAAAATGACAGATACATGGGTAATCTGGAATTTTACTATCTCTACTAATGTTGCTCTGATTGAAAATCGGAAAACATAGAATCAAAGAGGAGTGTCTTCTGAACACTTCTAGGAAGCCATATCTTCTCAAAGATGTGGTGGCGGTTGAAATTTTTCGAGGGTTATTCTTGTGTTAGTTTTCGGTTGATTTCATGTGCCCGGGACAGTGCCAGTATCCACAAACTACAAGGACTCCTATGATACAAACCCATCCAGCGTCCGCCCTAAGCCGCTGCTTTCCCTAGGGCAAGGCAGCCCAACACACACCCCGTCTATCCCACAGCCTAGCTAAAATATTGCGGCATGCAATGCCAGCAGCGAGATTGACTCCTGAGCCAACGTTCGCAACCACAATTTCCCACCATCGTTATGCCACATTCTTTCACCACTGCTTCACCACGAAAAACGCCTGAAGCCTTGGAGAAAAGTGAGGAAACCCACCCCATGGGTAGCCTGTATTTTTAGTAGATTTATTAGCCATTACAGTTGTGGTCATGATTATTGTCACCGTTATGGCTATCATAATGATTGAATTTTAGATGGAATCGCTGTTGCTTGCCGGCGCAAGACCTATATACCAGTAGGGCCAGTTTACCTAATCGTGCCAAGGTTGCGGCGTGCGGCCGCAACCCAGGATATTCGCGGGCTCACAACCTGGGCACTCCTCCAAAGTGCCTGACAGCTCAACATGAGATTGTGGCTCAACATGACTTTGTGGCTCAACATAGCTTTATGGCTTAGCACAGCTTTTTAGTTTGATGTAACTTTACTGCTCAAGAAAACATCTAAGATAATAATACCAAGTATTAGATAACTAGGAAGGTTGTAAAGAGAGATATAAAGCAGAATAAGATATTTCATACATTTCTCGGGTCACGTTTGGCCACAAAGTTACATTGAGCCACAAATTTAGTATGATAAGCCACAAAGTCATGTTGAGCCACAATCTCACGTTGAGCTGTCAGGCACTCTGGAGGAGTGTCTAGGTTGTGAGCCCGCGAATATCCTGGGTTGCGGCCGCACGCCGCAACCTTGGCACGATTAGCCTAGGTGATATTTGAAGTTCCCGAGAGATCCATTCATGGGGCTTGGCTTACCTGCCTATTAAGGCAGACGATTCCACCCGGAGCCCACTACTGTTAGGCACTGTTTGGTTTTGCTGGGCCAACTCCGTTGCCACATACAACCGACAGTTCCCCTTCCATTCCAAAATGGGAGAGCGGAATGGGCGTTTGGCGCGTTTGGCAACAGTAAAAGGCATCTACCATTCCATTTCCAAACAGCCCTAACAAAACAGTTGCCACGTACTCGTAGAAACATGATAAGCAAATATTTATACCAATAAAATAATTATTGTCCTCTAGAATAACTCCTTTATAATATGATATCAACAATACATCCTTGATTCTCATTTTTATTTCCAACAATTCAATGAGTACTCTAGCAGATAATAGCAGTGGGAGAAGGAGCTGGATCTACAAGCCAGAGCTGGAAGCCAGGAGCAGAAGTTGTGAATTCAGGAAAGTTGTAGGTAGAGTGTCGAAGGTTTAAATTTGAGAAGCATTAGAAACACTAGTAAAATTTCTTCATGAGGCTCTAGGGTGGCAACAACCGTTCCTACAGGTCCGACCGTTTCCCACTGGAACGGTCCTGAATGGGCCCAGCACAACCAAACAGGGCCTTATAAGTGTTTCGTTCGTCGCGGCGACGAGTCCGCGAGGCATTTTTTGTTACACAAGCAGAGGGTGGTTTTATTAGACGGCCGGAAGAGCCCGGCGAGGGCCATAAAACCCCCTCTTTTTTCCGAATTCTTGCGCCTATAGCGGACTGACCTCATCTTCCACCATCTACGATATTCTAACAGCAAAAAAACGGAAAATGTCCCAATCACTCAGCGAATCTTTCGACACTACTGTTAATAACTTTACCGGCGCCGGTGACCGATCTAATATCCTAGCCTGGCTATCCCCACTCAATCCGAGGATACGGCATCAGAATATTCAGGACCGTCGGGCTGAAGATGTGGGGAAATGGCTCTTGCGAATCGAGGAGTTTGGAAGCTGGCGTGCTAGTGTTGGGGGATGCGAACTCAATAACGCAGTCTTGTTTTGCTACGGGGACCCGGGGGTCGGGAAGACTTTTATTAGGTAAAGGGGACGAAGCTCGAGAGGGAAGAAAGGGGGAGATGCTGACAAGCTGTGATGTTAGCTCATTGGTGATAGATGAGTTGTGTGGTCAGGATGGGGAGCGGGGTGCCACCGTTGCATGTTTTTATTTCGACTTCGCAGCCCGAGAGGAGCAGTCTCCCACGAGCGTGATGGGCGCCCTACTAAAACAGGTTGTGAGCGAACTGGAGGAGGTACCCGAGAAAATAGTGCAGGAATATGAAGACCAGAAAAAAACCATTGGTGGACGGGGACCACAGCTTGCCGATATTGTTGCGATGCTGCAAACTACTACTTCCGAAAGGCCCGCGTTCATATGCATGGACGCTCTGGATGAATGTGTGCCCGGATATCGAGTCAAAATCCTTGATTCGCTTAATCAGATTCTAGACAGGTGTCCAGGCACTCGGGTGTTCATGACAGGAAGACCGCACATCCGGGCTGAGGTCAGGAAGCGTCTTTCTGGAAGAGTAACCGCGATACGCGTCACTCCGCGGAGACATGATATCATCAGTTATCTTCACGCCAGACTGGACGAAGACACAACACCAGATGCGATGGACAGTGGTCTGGAGGCAGATATCCTAAAGAAAATTCCGGAAGATATTTCAGAAATGTGGGTAAAAGCAACGCCATTGGAGAAGCCACCTCAAGTTATCCGCTGACAGATACATATCTAGATTTCTGCTAGTCTCGTTGAATCTCGATGCGATCCTGCAAGAAACCACGGTCCGCGGCAGGCGACAAAAGCTTAACGCAATGACCGACAGCCTGGGGCTGGAGGGTGCTTATGGTGAGACGTTGAGCCGAATAAAGGGACAGGGTGGGGAGAGATCGAGGCTCGGCATGGCCGCATTGATGTGGATCTCTCACTCGGAGCGGCCTTTGAAGGTCGATGAACTATGTCACGCTCTAGGGGTCGAAATAGGATCGGCGGATCTCGATGGCGACAATGTTCCTTCGATAGGGACACTGCTGGCTTGCTGTCAAGGACTTGTTACCGTAGATGACGAGGCTTCCACGGTCCGATTAATTCACTTTACGCTTCAAGAGTACCTCCTTGCCCATCCCGATCTCTTTTGTCGAGTTCACTCGACAATGGCAGAGACCTGCTTAAGTTATCTGAATTCCCGCCAAGTCAAGGCTCTTTCGACTATTCCCTTTCCCGATCTCCAGGACACACCCTTTCTAAAATATTCTTCTCTATATTGGGGGATGCACGCAAGGAGAGATCCCTCGGATTACGCGAAACAACTTGCCCTGATGTTATTTGACGACTACAGTAACCACATATCCACGAGGATCCTCTTGAATGCAGTGAAGTCGCGTTCGTTCCATCTCGGTTTCGATGAACTTTCCCGATTCAGTGGTCTTCATTGTGCATCTTTCTTCGGGATTGTTGAGGTGGTAGCCGGTTTTCTAGAGGTGGAAGGTTGTGATATCAACCAAACGGACTGCACGGGTAGTACGCCTCTCGGGTGGGCTAGCTTGAACGGGCACGAGGAAGTAGTGAAAATACTACTCAGACGGAGCAACGTGAGTCCTGACAAACCGGATATCTATGGCCAAACACCACTTTGGTGCGCTGCTGAAAACGGGCACGAAGGAGTGTTGAAAATGCTACTCGGGCGGAGCGACGTCAATCCCGACCAACCAGATGAAGATGGCCGAACACCGCTCTGGTGTGCTGCAGGGAATGGGCACGGGGGAGCGGTAAAAATACTACTGGGACGGAACGACGTAAACCCCGACAAACCGGATATCTACGGCCGAACACCGCTTTGGTGCGCTGCTGAGAATAGGCACGAGGGAGTGGTGGAAATACTACTCGGACGGAGCAACGTGAATCCCGACAAACCGGATATCTATGGCCAAACACCACTTTGGTGCGCTGCTGAAAACGGGCACGAAGGAGTGGTGAAAATACTACTCGGGCGGAGCGACGTCAATCCCGACCAACCGGATGATGATGGCCGAACACCACTCTGGTGTGCTGCAGGGAATGGGCACGGGGGAGCGGTGAAAATACTACTGGGACGAGGCGACGTAAACCCCGACAAACCGGATATCTGTGGCCGAACACCGCTCGGGTGCGCTGCTTCGAGAGGGCACGAGGAGGTGGTGGAAGTACTCCTCGGGCGGGGCAACGTGAACCCTGACAAACCTGATAAGTACGGCCGAACACCATTCTGGTGTGCTGCTGGAAATGGTCACGAGGGAGTAGCTAAAATTCTACTCGGTCGGCAAGACGTCGACCCTGATAAACCCGCTGAGCATGGCCAATCACCTCTCTGGTGCGCTGCTTTGAATGGGCATGAGGCGGTGGTGAAAATACTTCTTAGGCGGGACGACGTTAACCCCGAAAAACCGGATAAGTACGGCCGAACACCACTTAGGTGTGCTTCTGAGAATGGGCACGAGGGGGTAGTGAAAATACTTCTCGGACGAGACGACGCCAACCCCGACAAACCTAACATGCACAGTCAACCACCATCATGGTATGCTGCTCAGCGTAGCGATGCGACTAATAACGCTGCTACGGCTCCCAGCACCTGCCACTCCCACCACTGCATAAGACCGCGAAGGTGTCGTTCCCCTCAACACTTTCGACCTCCGATAACCTACGTGCCATTTCTCCAAGGACCCCAATGGCTCCACAAGCGCACCCATCCCCATCACCGCCTACCTCCTCTCATCCCCTCCTTGCCCCCTCCTCTCATCTCCTGCTTGCCCCCTCCTCTAGATTGAAACACCTTCTCGTGGTAATTACCGCCTTTCTTTCCCCCCGGAGTAAGCCCACTACGGAAACTCAGATTATTTTTCCTTTGGTCGCCGGAAATGATTTGCTATGGAGGATGCACAGATCTATCCCAAACCCGTTCAAGCCTCCCCATGTATTTCCTTATATAATCAGGTCGGAACCTAGAAATTTATATTTATAATCTGGCCTTTGGCGTCGGCTGCGGGATATTTCTATTTTTAGGGGATAGCCTGGTATGGCCTCGAATTTCAGTCGTGTTTTTTCTAATTGCTATTTTCCTAGTTCCTGGATTCTCTTTGCCCATTTATAGTTTCTTTGATTTTTTTCTCCAGGCCCTTTTTCTCCCTTCCCCCTAAATGTATTGCCATGAAGGCTATATGGATACAATACAAGTACCTGGGGATTTATAAAGTATTCGGATGTATTGGCGCCAAAATGTTCTAGCATGCGCCTAAAAGTTCAAATCATGGCGCTAATTGATCCGAATACTTTACAAATCGCCAAGTATAGAGACCAGCTGTTAAGTAAGTAAAATATCATGGTTTCAATTATGGGCACGGTTTAGTGGGGATAATGCCTACATACAGTACGGGGACAACCCTTTTCGTCCGATGCCCTTTTTACACCAAAAATGGACATTTTTAAACAAACAATTCTCAACACTGCTTATATAAAAACACTTGAAATCTTTCTATCAGCTA
>Ga0307509_10009499_pt1 | contig 12140 bp, 10 predicted proteins | sample 10_EM_MG_FD_202245 | JGI IMG/M metagenome (GOLD analysis project Ga0307509, IMG submission 202245) | Populus trichocarpa ectomycorrhiza microbial communities from riparian zone in the Pacific Northwest, United States - 10_EM | ecosystem: Host-associated > Plants > Roots > Unclassified | place... | reverse complement strand
ATATTTTTTAAAAACAAATTATTTTACACCCAACTGACGAATGGAACCTAAATTATAATTACAAAGCCCTAAATGAAACAACGAGTGAGATCGAAACTTAATCCTTCGATCAGGGAAATTATTGTATTTGAGATTTTAAGAGTGATTATAGTTTAAATTGTTTTTTATTAGAAATGTATTAAAATAAATTTTTTTTGTTTTTAAAATTTTTTTTTTGATATTAATATGTTAAAACGATATAAAAATATAAAAAAATTAATTTTAAATAATTTTTTTAAAAAAAATTTAAAAAATAATTTATATCACATTTCAAAAGTATTTGGGATAGACACATGTCTGGTCCATAAAAAGCTAGGCTAAGTGATAACAGTGGCATGCCACTTCAATTCAGGGAAAGCAACTGCTGGCACAGCAGCTTGGAAGCTAAATTATAAAGTGTTAATGATGATGTACATCTTGTATTCTTGTTTTTGTATTTTAAAGGATTTATTATTATTACTTCTTTTTTTATATTAATATAATCTATGTACGTTACGTAATTAACATTACTAGGGCTTTCTGTATTTATCATCACTAACTTTATTAAATAGTGCCAATATTTTGCTCTTAAAATTTTTTATTTTGATCTATCTATTTTATTTTTCTTACAAATAGGTCCTTAATTGAAGTCTTGTTTTGTCCTCACATTTTACAATAAATGTGATTTAGTACTTAAATGGTTTTTTTTTTCAATTAAATCCCTACAAGTCAAAATTATGATAATACATATATGATATTGTTGGACACAAAAGTTTTATTTTTTAATGAATATATCTAATTAAATTCACTTAATTATTATACCTTGTCCATCAAACAATTTAAAATAAAGAAAAAGAATTATTTAAGAAACAATACATATATGATGATATGAGAGGAAAAAAAAACAGAATTTAAAGTAAAAACACTTCAATGATCTAAAAATAATAATTTATTTTTTAATAGAAATATGTGTTTCCTGTGTCATCATATAACTATTAAGAAATAAAAGAAGGTCATTAATATAATAATAAAACTAGTAAGTAATAAAATAATATATTCATATATCAGGTGGTCTCTTTGACATGCATTTTTTATTTTTGTTGATATGTTATATTCAGTGATAGAAATACTGACAGAATGAAACAGGTAAAGTTTATTTTGACATGTTTTGTTTGTCAGTAAATTCATCTGTAAACTTTTACCGACAGATCACAAATCTCCGACGATAGTTTTTTTGACGGATTATTTCTGTACGTGATCACATCAGCAAGTTTTTTATCAACGGACTGTTAATATAAATACCGATAAAAAATTCCGTCAATAAATCTAAAATTTTTGGTAGTGTAGGTCATTGAGAAGTGGTTTTACTTTGATTTTGGTTTTTTTATATTATCATAAATCTATTATTTTTCAATAATCTTTCTTCTATAATTGAAATGGATTGATTGAAAAAATAAGAATTAAATAAACTTAAATAGATATACCCATTGAAAAAAAGTTTTGTTTTCATACTATCTATTCGATTATTGAACTTCGTTTAAGATATATCTATTATCATAATTTTGACCAAGTTTGAGATTTGGTTTGTAGTTACTTAATTAAAAAAAAAATCAGTTAGGAATTAAATTGTATTTATTATAAAACATAAGGACTAAAAAAATCCAATTAAACTTATTTGTAAGAAATAAAATACATGGAACAAAAGAAAATTTTTTAAGAAATTATAGAGATCAAAATCTACATCAATAAAATATTGAATATTTTAAGAGTATAAGTGTCATAATTTAACAGTGTTGATGACAGTAAATGATAGAATATATAATGATAACAATTATATAATGTTCAAAAATGATTTTAATATAAAAAAATATTACAATAACCCTTTAGATATAAATACATTAACATTAATTCTGAGGGATGTAACTTAACTGATCAGGCTCTAAGTTTATTCCTCAGAGATCATCTATTGGACACAAACTTCAAAGTCACTAAAAACTTATATAATCATTAATTTTAAAACTCGTGAAATTAATTAAAATATATACAAGTTAGACCGAACATTCACAATAATTTAAAAAATAAAAATACTTCAACATTCATCCATCACAAGTTTTTTTTTTTTTTTTTAACGATAACGTCCACTAGCTTGAGAACTTTAATGACGTGACACTTTAGGTACTCTTAAAAGCTTCATGACAGTGTCTTTCCTATACTTGATTGAACATGAGATCTCAAAAAATGTGTGATTTCAAGGCCTTTTCTTAGATACAGTAATTAATCCACGTGAATATCACTGGCAGTACTTTGAAAATCTGTAGACATCAACTTCGTCACAGAACTTATTTTCTTTTTTAAAAAAAAATCAAAACTCAAATGGGATTATATTCATAGCCAGACATGTCTCCAAATTCTCTATAATTTTTTTTATATATATATATAGCCTCAGCCACCTTCTTTCATATACAGCATACACATTCATAAATGGATGGATGATATTCAAAGCAATACACTGTTTTTTCTCATATGTTTAAATGACTTTAGGATCTTAATCCTTGACCAAGCCTTAACTTTCTACCAAACAATACCAAAACCTCCTCAGAAGTAACCACTTCTGCTACACAGGCACAGTATACGAGCAAATCTAATAAGAGCCTGCTCTCTCTCTCTCTCTCTCTCTCGATGGAAAATATATCCGAAGCATCGCCGTCAGTGGACTCATCATCAACAGGAAGTTCTTCATTGGCATGTCCAAGTATTCAAATGGTTTCGAAATCAGACTCGGAGAGGCTTCTTGGCAAGTACTTTGATGCGTCCCAATATGGTTTTGATTATGAGCAAAGTAGTCTGTGGTCTCCACTAATACCAGCTCGAAGGGTTTTTTTGGCTTCACCAGCAGGGCATAGATGCTACGAAGATGAGTTTTTCTCAAAGCTTAAGAAAGCAAAGAGGGCGTGTAGAAGGCGCATTGCTTGTTTCAATGTATGTGTGCTAATTATGCAATTCTCTTTTTAATAATGCAATTTGTGCTCGTTTCAGTTCACCGGGGTTTCTTCATCATGTTTTAATTATACATCTCTATTTTTCACTTAAATATTATACGTGAGCAATTTCCTATGACACTATACGCTTGTTCTTCCCCATTCAATTTAGTTCACTGCATTTTCTGAAATATTCCCTCTTTGTTAAGATTATGAATTGATATTTAAAATTAATTGTCATCTGGGTAACATTATGTGATCAAGTTTTATCCAGAAAATGATGTTGAATCCCTTTCGTAATTTATTTGCAGCACACCTTTTGGCGCACTTCAAGACGACAACCTTAGTTGGTGCCATCCCCGCCTTAATTTCTTTTCCAAAGGCATGTTTTATCTCAAATCCCCATTCCCAAGGTGCATTGGAAAGCTTTTGTCAAAAAGGTTCGATTCACAAATGAATCCCAAGTATTTGTGTTTAGCTACGATACATGCACAAACCTCTGTATTTTTATGAAACATATGGCTACATGTAACCTTGTGCTATCTACTTTCTCATTCTAAAACTGCAGCATATATACGATACCATTCTTATATATCAACCGAGTCAGAAGGGTTTTCAAGTCCAAGCAGAACCCTTGAAGTATATGGTCTTGTACAACGTTTCTATACAATTTTAGGGTATAAATTCATGCACTTTTATTCCCAATAGAACAGTATATGCCAGTTTTTTTTTTTTTTTAAATTTCTTCTATGATATACGTTCCATACTTTAAGTCCTTAACAATTGTGTGTGTCCCGCTATAAATTCTTGCTTAAATACCAGTTTAATTAGTGTTTTTATTATATATATATGATCTGATTCCAAAATAAAGTATACCCATGGGGTCGAATATATTTGAATGAGTAAAATGACGCATCATGGGACAGGGTCTGCAAGCTAAACACCAAGCAAAAGGGATTTTCAGACTGAGTTTCCTGCTAAAAAGCCAGATATTATTTGCTTTCGAATAAGAGGACACTGAGTAACGGTTCAATTATTATCCAAAGGTGTAATAAGCTTTCTTTCTGTTTTTCAAGACCCTTCTTTTGTCTGCTGATAACTTGAATAAGATTCCCTCTCCTTTACTGTTTCGGTATGGAAATGAAAGTATGGGTCGGTTCTAAAGTGCAGCTATGGTAGATGCTCTAACCAGCAAATAGATTCCTTACTCTTTTTTTTTTAATCTTCTCATGGCTTTCATTTTATGTAATTGATCTCATATATTTAAAAATGAGTACGTTTTAGGATGCTGTCTACTTATTTTTAGAGTTAATATTTCATTGAAAATTATTTTTTATAAATATTAATAATATGATTAAAACAAATTAATTATGAATGGATAAAAAATTGATTTTAAAAAAACTTTGGTCAACATGTTTTTATAAAACTCAACATTTTATTTCAATAAAAAAAAATATGAGATTTTCTTGTAGTAGTTTATATAAAAGTTGAATAATAAAATATAAAACTAGGTAAATTAAGCTTCGGGTTTAAGCCACATCCTCGAGTATAGGCTCAAGGCTTGGGTTTGAAATAATTCCTTGAATTGTAAAAATTACAAATTATTTTGGATTTAAGTTTAGATTTAATATAAAATCATACTTTAGATAATAAAAAATTATTTTTTTACCCGCTCATTTAGTTTAGCTAGCCTACAAATGAATAGTCTGAAAAATAAATTTCCTCTTCATGGAGATTAATTAAAGCAAACCAATAAGAATTAATTAAAGCAAACCAACAAGAATTAATTTTGGAAATGTATCGCACGGTGATTTGCAATATTTGTAAAGGCAACTTTGATTTAAAAAACAAGGTAAATTGTTTTTTTTAAAAAATACAATATTATTACAGTTTATTCCTTACACTTTAATTTTTCTTCATTAAGCTAAAGTATAAAGAATCAAATAACCTACAAACACAATGTTTTTAATAATTTTTACTTCTCAATTCATAAGTCAATATATAATATTCAAAATCAATTATAATTTGAAAATAAAAACTAACAGGAAACAAAAAAACCTTAACAAGTCATTTAAATCAATCTTTATATTCACTTTATTATATTATCACAAAGTTTTGTACATAAAAATCCATACAACACAATCTTAATTTATACTTTACTTGATTTTCTAAAACAAACATACACTTTATCCCTTTTCATAGCCAAGTCGTCCTTTATGTTATGACATCATTTTTCTCTTCACATAAATCATCCTTCTTATCGATATTTGAATTTGTTAGATTATTTACCCATTTATACATTCTCCCTGCATGATACAATTTTCATCTTCATCCTTCATAAAGGTTAGGAATTTATAAATTCAACAATCTATATCATAAACTCAATCATAAAATTCTTATTAATCCAGCACTCAATGTCATAAAAATAATACATCACTTTTATTTAATAGTTGGGTTTCACCTACTATTTTATTAACAGTTCAATAAATCAGTCGTCCCAACAATATTAATTCTACACAAGTTAATTTAAATAAAATTATATATTTTAGTCATCAAATGAATTAATGCCATTAGCCCATTACCGGGTAACTAGTTCCACAACATAACCCATTACCAAACACTAGTCCCATTATTGAGCACTAGTTCTATTACCGGGTAATTAGTTCCATCCTTATCTTTTTCTTTCATGGCACATAATACAATTAAAATAGATGCAAAACACATTTAAATAAATTACAGTTATTAAAACTTAAGAAACACTCTTAACAAAAAAAAGATGTACGACACCTACTTGTTACTCATGAAGATTCCACCCCCTCTGGTGTGGGTCTTGCTCTAAGAACATCTCTTGTAACATCAGAATTATAGATTCATCACTAATCCATTCATTTAATATAGGTGCCAATATTATGGTTCCACATTAATTTTTCTTATTCAATTTAAGCCCTTTACTCACAAAATCATGTTGTACTCATCCATTTTCACACATGTTTAGGCTTAACTTTGCATTCTCTTCTACCACATTATATATATGTTCCTATTCAAGTTTGCAAGCCTGACACTAACATTATTTTCTCATTACAACACATTTATTTATCTTTATGATAATACCATATTAGCACACATAACTTCTAACGTTAATAACATATTTATTCCAACCTTTATTCACCATCCTATTTCAATCAATCTTAGCCCAAACATACATTTAGGTTAAGTATACAAAATTCTCAGCAATATCTTTTAAATTAAAGTCTAAATATAATTCATTTATAACACATGCATATAACCTCAATTTCACCCTTACACCAATTATATTCACAAGTTAAGTTAACAAATTTGACTTCTAATTTATTCTTATGCATAAACAACATTATCCAAGGTCATTTATCATCATTATATCACAATTAGAATCAATTCTAAGTCAACAATTTCAAAGAATTCTTTCCCTCCTACATCATAGAAAGTTTTGGCTAAGATAAGGAAATCCACCCCCTCTTTCTTTCACACATCACATACATTAATATCCTTATTTAACATCACTAAACACAAATAAAACAATAAATCATTCATTCTCATCCAATCTCTAACATTTTTCTTCTTCCGAACATATCATTAAAAAGAAGTATAGATTTTTATGCAAATTAACTTCTCATCCAACCATTAAATACATCACACATCATAATTAAACATAAATCTCATGCCAATTTGAACCACCAAATTCAAACCCTCTACACTAGTTATAGTTGAAATATGCATTCCAAATGAGCTCATTATTTTCTTTAATTTTCTTTTCAATTCTTTCATCCCCATTCATTTTGTACCTAAACTATCACAATTCTACACATATTTCATAACAACTAAATAAACAAACTCATCCCCTTAATTTAGCCCCTAGGTCGAAACTTAATCTTTAAATGGAGGCATAGTTTTTCTTTTTATCTTTTGCAAATTAACATAATACCGAATCATTTCATACGTATACCATAACAATTCTACTCAATTTACATAACAATTACTTCAAACAAACCCAATTTCACTTTCCTACACCTAAACTGAATTTTCCATTACTAGTAGAGGTGGTTTTTCTTTTCAATTTATTGTACTTGATTCATTTTTCATATACAAAATCATCATTTCAACACAAAACATCAATCTAAACAACCTAACATCATAACTTAAATTTACACGGCACTAACATATTTATTCTTTCACCCAACATAAAATCATTTTAAATAATCACTTTAAAGGAGTTTTTTACCTTCTAAACACAAGCTTTCTTCAAGCCTTCTCTTTCCATTCTTCAATTTTTTATTTCTCTCTCTAGTTTTCAAAACCCTTGCTTTAACTCCTTTAATCACCAACAAAACATGTTTTTCATGCATAAATCTACCTTACCCATCCTTTTAATCTTTTAATCTCATAATTTTTTAAGGATTTTCTCTCAATTATTGATCTAGAACACAAACCCTTTCATCCTTTCTTTTTATTTCTTTTATTCGGCTAAAACAACTTTTAAATAAAGGAGATTTCCTCTTATTTACACTTTTATTGATCTTATTTTTTAGAATTGTTTTTTGTAAACTTAGTATCTTTATATACATGTCTTAATATAAACTAAACAAAATTTTTCACAACATTAAAAAATAATTGTCTATTGAAGTTCATCTTTTGGTTTTTACTATATATGCTACTTTTGAACTTGTTTTACTTCGTTTTTAGTAATGCAATGCAGAATGCTTTTGTAAAAGTGACTTTTAATTGAAAATGCATCAAAATGATGTTATTAAGTTTTATTTTTATTTTTAATATCAGCATATCAAAATCATAGAAAACAAAAAAAAAACATCAATTTGATGCCTTTTAAGACGATTTAAAAATCACTTTAAAAAGCAGGTTGAACTAAACAAAGAATCAGATCATCGATTTTCATAGTAATTAGCAGTCCCTATCTTAGTCAATAGAAAAAAAGTTTTAATTTTGAATTATTTTATAAAATAAATATTTTATGAATTTCTAATTCTCTAGTAGATTTCAAATTAAAAAGGTGATTAGGCATGCTAAAATTACCTAGGACAATGGTCCAACAAATAAAAGAAATTCCAAACATGTCAATATAATTTTTGTGTTCAGAAAGGTGTCTTTTTTAGTAAATGAAAATTAGATCTAAAAAAATATTTGTTTCTTGCCCTTGGTTTTACAAACTTGTGTTATCTTAGATGAAAAATGAAAAAAAAAATTAGCACCATTAGACCAGAAAGACATGAAATTAACATTTTTAAATGAAAAAGTGGTAGAAAAACTTCACATAGAAATGGATTTTTTCTGGCTGAGTTATGGGCCTGAGTTGTCCCTATAAAAACAAGTTCCTTGTGGAATAAAGAACATTTCGATGTTTAAGTTAGTATTTGAGTTTGGTTAATCATGTGACAATCATGTATAAAGTTAAGAGGATGAAAAATAATGTTTAGTTATGTGTAGAGAAGCTCTATGTGTTCTTTCTCTACTGTTGAGATGAAAAATAAAATATAATTTTTCTCTCTCGATAAATATGAGAATATATAGTCTACATTGAAAGATATTTGAAAAACATCTAGAGTAACTTATCATGAAATATGGCCTTTTCCATTGTGATAGCTTTAGTTGAAGTTGTAACTTGTACAACTAAACACAGTGCTAGCTCAAAATAGAAGAGAATCGATATAGAAAATAATAGAAATATAGAGAGAGAGAGAAAAAGAGAGCCTAAAATAGTACTATTCATGGGAATGCTTCACGGATGAGCTTTAAGTCTTGTAAAGATACATGTTTGGAAGACTTTAACTAGCTAACAGACACAACATACTTATAGTGTAAAAGTTCACCTCTATCCATGCTTGCACAAAATGTTGTCTTTATAGGCATGCCTTTGAATATTTACCACTTTTTAATTTCATAAGATAATTTTTGTCAATATTTCATGGAGAAAATCCATGATCTTTTGATGACAAGTGGTTACGGGACCTGGAGATACTTATTCACAGGGACCTGGAGATATTTGGTAATAAAGACCTAAAGATAATTGGTCACTAGACCTAGAGAAAATTGGTCGGGGACTCAGAAACATAATGGATATAAATGGAAACTTTTCCATAGAAATTTCATGGAGACCCTTCGTGTTTGGAGATATGAAGATGCACTATTTTGTTTTTGAAAATTCAAAAAATGATGGAGATATAATTTTTAGATTTATCTTATCTAAGATAGTACTTCATAAAGACTGTTTCTTGTTTGTTTATATTATATCCTCCTTTATAAATTCTTGAAGATACCTTTTAGAGATCAATCTTTCTAACTCTTTTACAAGTGCATGACACTTTTCTATATCATGTTTATGATCATGGTGAAAGAGACAAAACTTGTTAGGGTTTCTTGTATTTGAACCACTTTTCATTAGAGTTGGGTATAATAAGAAGTCGTTTTCTTTTATGGAAGCCAACACCTTAACACTTGTTGTTGTGAAAGATGTGGTCCTAAGCTTAGGAAATGTCAAGTAATCATGGATGTGCCCGTTGATGCTTCTTATTTATTCTATCATGGGATATTGATGGCATGATAAAGACTCTTCTTGTGTGTGAAAGTGTGGGTGGCCTTGTCTGGTCACACTTGTTTTTTTCCCTAATGTAATTTTCCATCGTGTATTTGATGTCACAGAGATTTTTATCAGGGAATATGTATAACCTTCCCGATAAGGGATAGTTATAAACTTTACTGATAAGGGTTTTAATGGTGATAGGTTTAAGCAAATTCTCCACACTTAGCATTTTCTTATTGAATATTTAGAGACATGCCTTCGTGTTTTCATCATCTTATTATGTGACGACAAAGATCTCTATGACGCTTTTTTTTATAGGAATATTGCTATCAAAATGAGAGATAAGCTTTACATAGAGATCATTAATACCTAGGATGAAGTCAGGTTTAAGGCTATGATACCATGCCCTAGCACATCCATAAAAATTTATAGGGAAAATCTTGCATATGGAATCACTCTCTGTTTTCACTAGCTTCATGATGTTTTTGACCTTTTATACGTGCTCTTTAGGGTCTTTAAGGCCATTATAGTTGTTTAAGTTGGCTTTAGTAGTGTCACAATTCTTGGTAAAGTGAGTGTGTAATATTTTGTGAAAAAGTAGACACTTTCCTACTTAGTGGGAATGGTGTGCAGGAGTTGGGTTGGTGTAACCTCGAGCACATTATACTTAGGTTTTTTGTGACGAGGATCATATGAAAGAGAAAATTGAGAATTATAAGAAGATTGATAGAGTTTTCTTTAATCATCATGAAATCAAATGATTCTTTTAATCATATATTAAAGGAAATCACCTTCATCTTTAGCTATTTTTTGGATTTTTCTTCATTCTTTTAGAAGTTATAACTTACATCCCGGGTCACCTTAATTTTTAAATTTAGACAAAAAATGAATTTACTCCCATATATCATATAATATAAATAATCAAATTTTTCTCTAAACAAATTCCTAAATCAATTTCAAAATCTAGTTAAAATTCAACTTCAAAGAAAATAGCTTAAAAAAATAAAAATAAAAATAAAAATAAAAATAAAAGATTCATTTCACAACAGCCTACCATAAAAAAAAAACCATCACCTTTCTCTCCTCTCACCATTATCATTCATCTCTTCCAACCCTAAATATGCCCTAATATGTAGGCTTTTAGCTTGACTTAATTCACGAAGGAGAAGTGACCCTTTAATTACCACCACTTGTTTATTATCATGATTGCTAGTTGAATTTAGATCTATATTATTATGCAATTAATATTGTTCTTGTTATTTTTGTTTATGTCTTTTACAAAGGCTATATCTTGGTGCTCCTATCATAATTGTATAACAAATGAATCAATTTTATAAAACCAAAATTGTTAGTATGACAAGGCCAAGATCTTGCGCACCAACTGCTTCCCAAACTGTCCAAACAAAATTGTTTTTTTTTTTTGGAATACCTATTTCAGATAACTTGTATGGTGTTTCTGTTAATTGACAATAAGTTTTATATTACTAGCTAATGAATATCACACCATTATCTAAGGTTAGTTAAATTTAATCCTAGTACTTGACTTTCATTTTGTTAGTAAATCTTTGTGGAGGAGGAGATTAGTTTAGTTGCTTACAATCTTGTTAGGCACATGATGTTTCATCGAAGATAAAAGAGATAATGGATGTGGTGTAGTAAAACTGGTTGGATAATGGTGGTAGGCAATTGAGGAAGAAAAAAAAAAAGAAGATATAACTTCTAAGGTAAGAGAGAATAGATGACAATTTTATAATTTCAATACTTGTAAATAATTTAAAGTATTTTGTTGATTTTTTTTTATTGAGGATATAAAGTGTTATACAATTTTAAAAATTATTTTGATCTTGGATGTAAATCTTAATTTATAAAAGAATAGATGTAAAGTAAAAAAATGATTAAACTATTAGAATTCCAAATAATTTTTCATTTATTAATTAGTGCATTTAACCCAGCTTGTTATTTTTCTATTTCTTCTATTAGTATTTATTGGGGTCCTCTTTTAATGACCTTGTGAATGAGCTATTTGGTTCGGGTAAGGTAGTTTGATAACTATAATTAATAATCAAATGCCCAACTTTTATTGTCAAATCCAATCCAATTTGATGGGGGTAATTTGAAGACCTAATACCTAATCTTGATAGGATTTGTATTTAGATCAATTCAGATGATTTTACCAATTACAGTCAATTTGATCAAGATTGATCGAGGCAAAAAATTAACAAATTCTTTGAGACAAATGAAATATATAATTTCAAATATTAGAAAGTTTAAAGAAAATATGTGTATCTTGTAGAATTCAAACATGTTTTATCTTCTAATTCAATATACTCATTACTTCTTAACTACAGACACACTTATGTGTTCAAGTTCAAATTATCATAGTAATTGATCTACAAATTAATGAGTTGATTTATGATGATTTAAGGTTTTGGCTTATATCATTATGAGGTTAGATTTGATAACTATATCGAGTATACTTAAAAGTCTAAAATTGAGAAGGGTTTGTAGTTTTCTCATTTATGGTACAAAAAGAAATTTGTTTTGAAAACATAGATAATTGTCACATTTAAGTC
>Ga0307509_10009498_pt1 | contig 12141 bp, 5 predicted proteins | sample 10_EM_MG_FD_202245 | JGI IMG/M metagenome (GOLD analysis project Ga0307509, IMG submission 202245) | Populus trichocarpa ectomycorrhiza microbial communities from riparian zone in the Pacific Northwest, United States - 10_EM | ecosystem: Host-associated > Plants > Roots > Unclassified | place... | reverse complement strand
GTGATGACGCGCCGTCCCAACGCCGGGGCTGGAGGGGGGTGTTATCTTTTTCCTTCGAAGTTCGTATGCGCCAAGGTAGGGTAACTTTGCCCTGTAAATCCTTACGGGGAGTCCGTGCGCCTAACAGTTCACTCTTTACTTCTTTTGTCTTTGGCCTATCAGTCGGGTTAGTAGGTTCTTCTGCCGAGTTGTATTTGCTCAGCAAATCGTGGATCACAGAGGGATTGACTATACCCAAGCCGGCGGGCGCATTTCATTCTTCTCACATATCCCGCTCACAGCTTCATGCCCAGTGGTTGACCAGAGATAATTATCTTGCATGAGAAGAGTGGAGTGTGTCTAAAAGCTTGACGATTGGGTTCTTTCTTCCTCCCTGCGCTTTTCTCCTTTGATTGGATCTCACTTTTACGCTCGACACTTCATCTCTCTTGTGCTTACTCTCATCGGGGATTTACTCTTTCCATATCGACAACGTTACACCATACCTCTCCGGGGTCAATTCAGTTCTCTCTACTGTTTGGTTTATCAAGAGGTCACACATACGCACGGGAGGGTGATTTCGGCACGCGCGACACACCATCCAAACTAAACGGGTCCTGCGAAATCAGCCCAACACCGGTATCCGCCTTTTGCTAAATACCAGCTGGGCGCGGAGACCAGTCTTAGTACCGTAAAAACTTTTACGATTCGCCATCTGAGGATTCTTGGAGACCGAGTCATTAGCCCAAGATAGGTTTAGTTTGGAAAGCTGAGAAGATCAAACAAGGCCAAAGCACTCAGGCTATACCATGTTAGGAAAGTACTAATCCATCTCAAGAAACTTTGTCTCTGAACCCCGAGATTTGCGACCTAACCGAGACTCTACCACCTCTTCCTGAGATGGCGAATCGTAAAAGTTTTTACGGTATTCCGCAATCCTGGGACTTATGTCTAGAAGTGGCTGCAGATCAGAGGGTAGAGAGCCCAAGTGCTGTATGAAATGCAGTCCGAGAATCTGCCATGTAGACTCTCTATCGCAATGCGCCTTGCGCTATTTATTAAAGTTGAATCATCGCCTACCTATAGGGAGAATGTGGGGTTGTCCCATAAAAAACTAGAATAACTTCCGGGTTTAAGTATTGCAAGGCGCCCGTCCTCCCCTGGCTATCAGTAAACTACAGTATCCCAATCGCGAATTCAGCTGTCTGTCAGGGCAGTGGGATTCTAGTTGCGCTTTCTCTACCGCTAATGTACAGTACGTGTACTGAACTCGTGATTCTGCGCCAAGATTTGGTTTCTTCATTCGTAGAAGTGAGCATAGCCGGTTCCCTTCCGCCAAAAAAGTTCAGTGTATCATACCGGTACGAGTTGTGTGCAACGAGCAGGTCTACTTACCATAAAAATCTGAATAATTGAACCGCGTGCTATGTCGTTGGGCTTTCCTTTTCCCAGGGCTGGAAGAAAAGGATCTCTTCGCCTTGGAAGGGGCTGATTCAATAAATTTGACGTGGAATACCGGTATCAGTTGTCTGTTGTGTTCTGAGATGTTCAAGTTCGATCTTACGCGCATGGATGTGCTGGTGTTTACTCAGCGGGAGATGATTGGGTAGTAATTTTAGCGGTTGGAGCCGCCCCCTCCTTTTATTCAGCTCGGCTATTCGAAATTCCATAAAACTTCCACGATCGCTGCCACAGCTGTATAGCAGATCTACGCTCGACTAGCACTTCGGACATACTATGGACTACACGGCATATTCGCACAACACCTCTTTTGGTGACAGTAACGTCAACTGCAATAACGTTACGAATAATCACAACAAGATCGTCAATGTGAACAAAGTCATAGCCGATGAGAACCCAGAAATCATGCAGTGGCTCTCGCCACTAGACCCCAGGGGAAGGCATCAGGATGTGCGTATGGACAGGGTCGATGGCGTGGGGAACTGGCTTTTGGAAACTAAGGAGTTTCGGGAGTGGAGGAGTAATGAGGGTGGAGCGGATAAGGCTGTCTTATTTTGCAACGGGGATCCGGGAGTGGGAAAGACACATCTAAGGTAGGTTCTTGCGTCCGGAGCGAGCAGGAATCATCACTGACAGTTAGCAATATTAGTTCGTTAGTGATCGATGACCTGTGCGATGAACCTTGCGAGGAAGACATTGCAATCGCGATGTTCTACTGCGACTTCCGCGACCAACAGAAGCAGACAGCTACCAATATCATAGGAGCCATCCTTAGGCAGCTGCTGGTTAGGGGCGAAGTGTTGGAGGGTGTGCAGTCGGCGTTTCAAAAGGCGAAAACAGAGGTCGGGGGTCGAGGTCTGCGACTTCCGGATATGGTGCGGATGTTGAAGCGGGCTATTGCCGCATTACCCCAGGTGTTTATATGTATTGACGCATTGGATGAGTGCATTCCTAAGCATCTACTAGAGCTTCTTGGGTCGCTGAAGGACATCCTTCAGGAGTCGCAGAGGACGCGAATATTTTTCACCGGGAGGCCTCAGATTGAAGCCGAAATTTCGAAATATTTCATCACCGGTGTTATAATACCAATTAGTCCGAGGACAGGCGACATAGAGAGATATTTGGAGAAGAAGTTGGAGATGGACACTGAGTGCGACGCGATGTCCGATGGTTTGCGAGCGGATATCCTGAGAATTATCCCGCAAAGAATCTCTGGAATGTGCGTAGGGGGATCCGCAGTTCCCCCTTTATTGATGATCCTATATTAATTAACCATGGTGTGCAGATTCCTCCTTGTCTCGCTATGTATTGACGCTATCCTGGGAGAGATCACGGTCTCTGAGAGGAAGCGAAAGTTAGAGGAGATGACCAAAGGCAATCATTTGGGAGATGCATATGCGACAACTCTGGACCGAATGAAGGCACAGAAGGGGAGTAGATCCAGAATCGGAATGGACGCTTTAATGTGGGTATCGAATTCGGAGCGACCATTACGCACTGGCGAGCTATGCCATGCCTTAGGAGTCAAGATAGGGTCCGCAGATCTGGATGTTGAAAACGTTCCTACAATTCGAACACTCGTAGGATGTTCTTTAGGGCTTATCGCAGTCGAGGCATCCTCCTCCACCGCCAGGCTTGTCCACTTGACTTTGCAAGAGTATTTATCCAATAATCCAAGCCTGTTTGCGAGCCCGCACTCGATGATAGCGGAGGTTTGTTTGACGTATCTCAATTTCCGGTGCATCCGTGAGCTTTCGCCAACCCTTAGTTCGGCACCGCCCTCATTCCCCCTTGTGGAATATTCTTCTTGCTACTGGGGAAAGCACATAGGAAAGCAGAAGGCCGGGAGTGTGGCTTCACTTGGACTGGGGCTTTTGAATGGATTCGAACAGCATATATCCTCTCGGGTTCTCTTGCTACATTACGATGAGAATAGACGTCTGTCGGAGCCGCGTTTCTGTCGCAGCAGCTCCTATAATGGGTTTACTGGGCTCCATGGAGCTGCATTTTTCGGGCTCGGGGAGATAGTCGCTGCATTATTGGCAATGAGGGAATGGAATATCAATGCTACAGATGTCGTGGGCAGAACGGCACTTATGTGGGCAGCTGCAAGAGGCCATGAGGATGTCGTAAGGATACTGTTACGACGGAAGGATGTTAATGCCAACGCCAGAGATATTGAATTCGGAAAGACACCGCTCTCGTGGGCTGCGGGGGGCGGGCATGTGGGAGTAGTAAAGCTACTATTGGAACGAGAGAATATCAATCCCAATACTCCAGACACCGATTATGGCCAAACACCACTCTCGTGGGCTGCGAAGGGCGGGCATGAGGGGGTAGTAAATCTGCTTTTGGAACGAGGAGATACCAATCCCAATATTCCAGACACCCTATATGGTCGGACACCGCTCTGGTGGGCTGTGAAACTTGGGCATGAAGGAGTATTAAAGTTGCTATTGGAACGAGAGGATACCAATCCCAATACTCCGGACACCCATGGCTTTACACCACTCTTGTGGGCTGCACAGGACGAGCATGAGGGAGTAGTAAAGCTGCTATTGGAACGAGAGGATACCAATCCCAATACTCCAGACACCAAGTATGGTCGGACACCACTCTTGTGGGCTGCGATATGTCGACGTGAGGGAGTGGTAAAACTGCTATTGGAACGAGAGGATACCAATCCCAATAATCCGGACACCGGTTATGGCCAAGCGCCACTCTTGTGGGCTGCGCAGGACGGGCATGAGGAGGTAGTAAAGTTGTTACTGGAACGAGAGGATACCAATCCCAATACTTCAGACACTCGGGGTGGTCAGACACCACTCTGGTGGGCTGCACAGGACGGGCATGAGGGAGTAGTAAAACTGCTATTAGAGCGAGAGGATACCAATCCCAATATTCCAGATACCTGGTATAGCCAAACGCCACTCTGGTGGGCTGCGAAAGGTGGACATGAAGGAGTAGTAAAACGGCTATTGGAACGAGAGGATATCAATCCCAATACTGCAGATACCGAGTATGGTCGGACACCACTCTGGTGGGCTGCGAAGGGTGGGCATGAGGGAGTAGCAGAGTTGCTATTGGAGCGCAAGGATACCAATCCCAATATTCTAGACACCCGGCATGGACAAACACCACTCTGGTGGGCTACAAAAGGCCGGTATGAGGGACTAGTAAGGTTACTATTGGGACGCGAGGATATCAATCCGAACACTGCTGACACTAAATATGACCGAACACCACTCTGGTGGGCCGCGGAGGGTGGGCAAGAGGGAATGGTAAAGTCGCTACTGGAGCGAGAGGATATCAATCTTAATGCCGCAGGCCCCTTATTCGGCCAAACATTGCTCGGGTGGTCTGCAAGGGGCGGACACGAGAGGATAGTAAAGTTGCTATTGGAACGAGAGGACATTAATCCTAATACTCCAGACTCCAATGGCCAAACGCCCCTCTCGTGGGCTGCTGAAGGGGGGCACGAGAGGGTGGTCAAACTCCTATTGGAACAAGAGGATATCAATCCAAGCACTTCAGACATTGGGTCTGGCCAAGTGCCCCTCTCGTGGGCTGCCAGGGTCGGGTGTGAGGGAGTAGTCGAGTTGCTATTGGAACGAGAGGACATCAATCCCAACACCGTAGACGCCTTATGCGGTCGATCGCCACTGTCGTGGGCCGCGGGAGGTGGCCATGAAAGAGTAGTTAGGCTGCTATTGGAACGAGAGGATACCAATCCCAATACTCCAGACACCCGGCATGGCCAAACACCACTCTGGTGGGCTGCGAAAGGTGGACATGAGAGAGTAGCAAAGTTGCTATTGGAACGAGAGGATACCGATCCCAATATTCCAGACACCCGGAATGGCCTTACACCACTCCTCTGGGCTGCGGAGGGCGGACATGAAGGAGTGATCAAGTTGCTATTGGAACGAGAGGACATCAATCCCGACACCGCAGACACCGAATATCATGGTACCCCGCTCTGGTGGGCTGCGAAAGGTGGGCGTGAGAGAGTCGTAGAGTTGCTCTTGGAGCGAGCGGATGTCAATCCAAACACTGTAGACACCTCATATAGCCAAACACCACTCTTGTGGGCTGCGCAGGGCGGGAATGAGGGGGTAGTAAAGCTGCTATTGGAACGAGAGGATACCAATCCCAATGCTCCAGACACCCGGTATGGCCAAACACCACTCTGGCGGGCTGCGAAAGGTGGACATGAGGGCGTAACAAAGTTGCTATTGGCACAAGAGGATATCGATCTCAATACTGTAGATACCAAATATGACCGAACACCACTCTGGTGGGCTGCCGAGGGTGGGCATGAAGGAGTGGTCAAGTTGCTATTGGAACGAGGGGACATCAATCCCAACACCATAGACACCTTATACGGTCGATCCCCACTCTTGTTGGCCGCAGGTGGTGGCCATCCAGGGGTGGTGAAGTTGCTATTGGAACGAGAGGACGTCAATCCTAACACCGTAGACACCTTATACGGTCGATCCCCACTCTTGTGGGCCGCGGATGGTGGCCATGAAGGGGTAGTAAAGTTGCTATTGGAACGAGAGGATATCAATCCTGACACACCAGGCCCCAGCGGGGAAACAGCCCTTGTATTAGCTACCTCCTGTGGGCATGCGGGAATTGTCAAATTACTCTCCCAACCTAAGCCCTCATTTTCCTTCCCAATAGGGACCGCAAAATCCCCAGAGCGCCCCCCGCCCGAGCCCTCGACCCGCCCCGCGCCATCGAATTCTCTTCCCCCCGCCGCGCGGTTCCTCTTCGCAGTAGTCATTCCTTTCTTCGTCATTATTTCCTCAATTTTTCTCTTCTATCTTTTCGCTCTTATCGGCCCTTCCCTACCAGCTCCCTCACTACGATCGTTTTACAGATAACCGCTGTATTATACACGGTTCTGTGCTTTGTTCGATACACTGACTCGAGCTCATGCACGAGCATCAATGGCAATTAGCCCTAGGAGTTACATGGCAGTTTATGGCGCATCATCTTCATCCTCCTTTCTACTTTTAGCCGGTCCTCGTCACTTTTTTCCTGCTTCGCCTCACTTTCACAGCTCGACACTGTTTGTTTTTTATTATTGGGCTACTGGTTTTCTTGGTTTTATTTTATTTTATTTTAATTTTAATTTTTAGGGTGCTCTATCATTGCTGCGTAGTATACCTTTCTGTTCCTTTGATAATATAACAGTATAATATTATGATACAAGTTATGATAATGCTCGACTGCTCCCTGCCCCCTGATTCGGGCTCATGATAGCCCCTATTTCAAATTAGCCGACCACCTCCTAAGCTGTCGCACCATGGGAACTGGCCGATAATACTCTTTCTTCCTGACCTTTTAACTGCCTCTTTACAAATAGACAGTTCAGGCGCCTGATACTTTATCGTTAGTAAAAAAGGACATCAGTATCCAATCATAGTACTCTCTCATAATATCGATAGAACGAGGAACGAGGGGAGTCTAGTGTATAACTACGCTCTACCTTCGAAACGCTCCTTTCGTTGTCAGAGGACAAATGTTCCCCGAATTCCATGGCTACTATCCCCTATGTAGCTATTCTTTGATACAGGAAAGGACCGGGATAAAACTTTTGTACGGTAAATTATCTATGCGTATCAGAGGGCCCATACAAAATTCAGACCCAAGTGTTCGGGTTCTGTATGCCTGTAGCTTGCACAAAAGATAGTAGCCTTTGGATAATTATATGACTTATGGGGCATCCTGCTAGAAGTCCGGGAATCTCACCAACCTCCCGGCCATTGCTTCTATATACAAAGCAACGATCATAGGGCCCAGCCGCAACCACCCACACCCCTAATTCAATTCCTCTAGCCAGGATCTAAGCTTACGTGTCACGTGAGCTACTTGATATGCTTCATGCCTTTTTGATTCTTCTTCTCAGGTGGCACTTCGGCTTGCGGGGCTAGAGAGTAACTAAGACTATTCCCTATTTTATTTTTTTCGCCCAAGTCATTCAACAGTTCATAGCGGCCGGGAAATCCCCATGAAAAATAAAATGTGAACCTATCCTATTAAGTTAACCAAGAACTGAAACCAGAAAGAGCAACCATATTCCGGCCACGCCAACGGTTGAAAATCAGTTCTTGCCCCTCAACATACTCTGGTTAAAGTTTTTTTTGTTCCAAAAGCTTCGGAAGTTTGGAGAGATGTTTCTATTGATGGAAGGGTAGGAGTATCGAGTCTACTATCGACAGCCAAAGGGAAACATAAAATACTGGAGATGAAGGTAGAGCAAGGGTCCAACATTGTACCAAAAGTGGAAGAGAGAGTGGGTCTTTGTGAATGATTTCATCTATTAGGGGATTACACGGAACCCTTCTCTTTTGCTACTATAGGGCTAGATAAGCTAATGGAGAACATGTATGGGGAAAGCGGCATCGGTGGTGATAAGCGGGAGGATGGGGATGGCTTCCCCACTTTTTATATATACCGGTATCCAGAGATACTGGTACTCTGACTCGGAAATTTTGATAAAACTACGATATCAAAAGAATTGGGCATAGGTACACCGACTCGTAGTCTGCTTGGTCCAGGATAGATGTCAGATCATGGATTGTCACTCGTTGCTCAGAAGATCTACGATGTCGGAATTATTACTTCAATGTGATGTGCGGTGCAGATATGTTCGGCCTGTGGCCAGGCTACTTGGGATGTGGGATACAAGGAAGCAACTAGAGTCATATTGATGTGTGTTGATACTGGTGACTGCTATAAAGTACGGCAGCCTCAGGCGCGTCTATAGGCGAGCAAGCAATATAGAATCAATCTCTCTCTTTCTTTCATCGTTCAAGTCCCATTACTTTACACTGCATCTCCGACCTCTCCTGCGCGACCTCCGACATAGGATACAATCTGCCATGAAAAAAACCACCGGAAGACATGTATCATACCGTAATATCCGTTCCAAACAAGAACCAAGCCTGTCTAGGGGAAGATTCCAAGAGCGGGGAGACAGTGAGCAATAATAAGGACACGGAAATTATTGAAGAGAGCACTCCACGTACGGTAAAACAGTCATGATACAACCGACCTTTTTCAAAAAAATCCTTCTAAGGAGCCTCTAAGTTAGTATATGAGATTAATGGTGTTAATAGTGTTAATTCTTAATTTTGTCCTAGGAGTATGTGGGATAAACTGAAATATTTGATCTGGTTCTTCGGTAGGGAAGCAGATAGCCTAGCATTGTCGAATGCATACGGTATAGGTCTAGATTGGGTTGCGCACTGTCTCCCTACCCGCGGAATTTCGTCTTAAGTGGGCCGAGAGGCAGGTCTACGGAGTGCTGGGGCGGCGCGTGGTTACATAATCGGCAGGAACTTTGGCAAGATTAGGAGCCGCATTGCGATCCCTTTTTTTCAACCGCGCTAACGGAAATTCCACAGAGCCTCCCATATCACTACTATTCGTCGGTAGCATATACTTTCAACATATCATACCATAGATAACCCAGCCGCACCTAGCCAGTTTTGCACTTCAATGGCGAAAACGATTCACGATGAGCGACGACTGGTGAAACGAAACGAAATACGCCAAGGAACTCACACCTAAACGATCGCACTCTAGAGCAGGGAAAAACTCTTCACTAACCCAACAACAACAGTCTCTCGCTCAACGACTCCTCGATGCTCTATGCTCTCTAACTATCTAAGGGCGATAAAAGGAGTATACATCAATCACGAAGACATCATATCCATCCATGGGACACCACACTACTCCATATGAGTCTCTCCCTCCCCGTGAGCACTCCCGGCTAACCAAAAAGAAAACAAACACTTATCCCACCTCTGGGCTTCCAGCGCTTTTACGCTGGCCTTACAGGGCTTCCGCTTTTCTCCCGGCTTTCTCGCGGCTTTCCCGAAAGCTGCACGATCCCAAAACTACCGCACATTCCTGCACTCGCGATGCTTTCCCGAACGTACAAACCAAACGCCCAAAGCCGGAGCCATATGCCCGAATCCTCGGCGCATATCCAAAGCCACAAACAAGCGCGCTCCCGGAAGCTATCTGAACAAAGGAAGTATCGCGAGAGTATGGCGAGTAGCACCATTTTCAACAGCCAGCACCGATAATATCGATTGCTATAACACGAAAGAGTCCTGTCGGGCGATAGTCCGGGGGTTGTGCGGTGGCCCTTACCACTCGACTAGGGGCAGGCATTATGATGTACAGACCGATAGGTTGGATAGTGTAGGGAATTGGTTTTTGGGAAAAGTGGGTTTCGGGGGTGGAGGAGTAATGAAGGCGAAGCAGATAGGGCTGTCTTATTTTACTGCCGGAAGGGTGGGTGACTGGTTGGGCGAAGAAGGAATTATCGCTGGCGGTCACCAATATTAACTTATTAGCGGCCGATAGCCGGTGTGATGAGCTGGGTGTGGAAGATATTGTAGCCGTAGTGTATCATACTACTCGAGTACTGCGACTTCCACAGCCAACAGGAGCAGACAGCCACCGACATCACTGAAGCCATCCCTAGGCAGTTCGCGGTTAGAGGGGTCTTGGACAACGAGAATCAACGGGACAAAAATATGACCTCCGGTCAGCAGGGCGCTTGGGGATGGGCGGGGAAGTTCGCTCGTTCATCTCTGGCTATATGGGCGGTATTTTTTTAATTTTTTTGTTAAATTCTTGAATTTATTCGTAAAATACGGGAAAATCCCGGCAAGCACCCTAAAGTATGGCCTAGAAAACCCAAAAAACATAAAAAACATCTTCACCGCCTATCATACTTAAACAAATAAATAATAATAACCTTATCACCTTCATCCATTGTAACCCATTATAGGTCAAAACAATTTATGATCTCAAATCAGCATCTCTCGTGAAAGGAAAAACCCCCATCCGAACAGGGAAATTTATCAAATTTTTTATAACATGTGTGGAAAACTCCTTCATCAAAGGGCCATATGGGCGGTAAAGGTAGGGGTAGATATAAATTTTAACGCAAACATCTTCCTATTTTTCCATCGATCACTACACATATCTAGTCTCCTCTGGGTATGTCTCTTTTCCCTTGCGTACTCCCATGCTAACGAAGGAAAGGAATATATCATAGAGACTCCGCGGATCAGCACCCTCATGCATCCGATACTTTCATTTTTGTTCCAGTAAACGTATCAAACCCAGCGCATCTCCAGAGCCTACCCGAACAGTATAACAATGGTCAGGGCACGAAGAGCAGGATCTAGTGACTTCGAACAAGGGGAAGGGGGAGCACAAGGGACGTTTTAAAAGGCAAAAACGGAGGTCAGCGGTTGGGGTCTGCGATATCCGGATATGGTGCACACGTCAAGACAGGCTCTTGTCGCATCATCACCACGGGCCTTCACCTGCTGGAAATCATGAGATGCTGTTTGGCATGGTCTTTGTTTTTCTTTTGTTAACCCGGGAGTAAGCAAAAAGGGGGGGCATACGCGGAAGAGAATGGATGTGTGGTGATCCATGGAAGGATAGGGGGATGTTTTTTTTTATTTTTTATTTTTTAAATCATGTATTCATTGTTAAGGTACAAGAACTCGCATGCATCGTGAGATATGGCGTAAAGAAAACCTTAATTCCAACAACCGCCTGCTTCACCTCTTCATGGGAAAAATCAAACACCCTGAATCCATAGGAAAAGTCCCCCTCGCCTAGCACCTAAGACAATAATACCTCAGACACGTAAGGAAACAATTCATAGAGACGTACAGGAGAGAGACCCAAACCCTTCAGCAGGCTCCCCTAAAAACAAAAGAAAGGATTTGCTCGCGAAGGCCCGATAGGGCCCGGGGGGGAGGATGTGTGACTGCCGTTACGAGAGAAAACCACTGAAATTGTGGGCCGACATTGTAACCATAAACGTACGGTCGTGCCGGTAATTACATCGATCCAAGGCATTGGACACCAGGCAGGGAGATAGTGCAATACCACGACTGGGCGTAACCGAGGAGTGGACGAACGATCGGGGAGGATGAGGGGGCAGTGAGGTGCCAGCTGCTCTAGCAGTAACGGTGCAAGCGGACAGAACCGGGAGGTGGGAGAAGGAAGGATCGCGAACAGGCTAGCCACAACCGACAAACGGGCCATAGCAAGGGCTTTTGGGACGACGACAAAACCGAGGCGAGACCAAGATGTTACTAACGGAGGCTTTCCCTATCAGAGGTACAAGCCCAGCAAGCCGAGGCCTACTTCGACCGAGAGTCCGACACCGTAACGCTGACCGTGAACGAAGCGAGAAGCTTTCCGACTGTGCAAAATGCTAAGCGAGGTGCAAAGCAAGTGCGGGGTAAGAGGGAGAACCGAACATCATGAGCAAGTCAATGACGAACGAGCACGAGAACCCCAAGGAGGGGAGGCCAACAGGCCTCAGAAGAGGAGGAAAGGTGGCTTAACGTCAACTCCTAGGCAGTAGCCATCGTGGGAGAAGAGAGGTGGGTGGGGAAAAAGGATAGGGGGATGACTTCGCTGTGATTTATATATGCTCCTGTCTTTACCACTATTACCCTAGCGGAAATAGCTTACCTAATATTTAAGAGCGAGGTATATCGCTTCATAGGATGACGACATATCCGAACCCAAGCTCCCGGAGTTATGAGCTTCACAGAGGCATCTGGAAGACGACTCGGAATACGGAATGAGAGCACGTTTCAAGATATGTTTAACTGATTGGAACGATGTTTAGAGATTACT
>Ga0307509_10009497_pt1 | contig 12142 bp, 13 predicted proteins | sample 10_EM_MG_FD_202245 | JGI IMG/M metagenome (GOLD analysis project Ga0307509, IMG submission 202245) | Populus trichocarpa ectomycorrhiza microbial communities from riparian zone in the Pacific Northwest, United States - 10_EM | ecosystem: Host-associated > Plants > Roots > Unclassified | place... | reverse complement strand
AAAAAAAATGGAACTTTTTTTCTTCTCTTGATCTGACAATATTAATAATTTAAAGTTGACTAACAACTTCAAACAAAACAACTCTGTGTACACTACAAATTTTCCCACAACATGAATAGACACTTTGGAGTTGTATGACTGCAGACCAAAAGGACCTCAACATTTCTCAATCAAGTATCAAAACAAATAATTTTATCAATTAAATCCCTAATGCCCCTCACATCTCTCAATCTGTCCTTTTACCCATCACTATTAATTCTTCCAAAACTCGTCTTTTTATATAATAAAACATGAAAATGACGAAAAAAATTCACAGAATCACCCAATTAAAAAATGTCTAAGACGCTGGGACCCAATTGATTAAATAGTTTGTAAACTCAATTGAGAATGAGTCTACGGGGAGCTTTTCAAACTTTTCAAACTATTTTTTTATGTGTCTTTGATTTTTTTATATATTAATATTAAAATGAATAAAAAATTATTATTTTAATATATTTTTAAATAAAAAATACTTTAAAAAATATAATACAGATTACAGACATGTGATTCAAGGAGTAATTGAGGTATTTCCAAAAAGTCTACACAGCGCGCAACGTAAGACCAAAACGCAGAATAAGAGAGGGAACCTGAAGCGAATGTTAGCTGAGGAAAAATAAAAAACAAAAAGGAAAGCGGAAAACTAATAGAAACAGAAGCAGAATTATATTTTGGAGCGATCGGGATCCGTTTTACCGGGTCCATCATCTCTTCTATTCTCTTCTCTCTCAAAGAAAGACAAATCGTTTGAGAAAGAAAAAGAAAGAGAGATGTGGGTGTTTTATTTGATCTCGTTACCTCTAACCCTAGGCATGGTGATTTTAACAGCCAGATACTTCGCTGGACCCGAGGTTCCTCGTTATGTCTTCTTCACCGTTGGATACACCTGGTTTTGTTCTCTCGCCATCATCACCCTCGTCCCTGCCGATATCTACACGGTAATTTAATTGCACGATTTCATCTCTATTATTTTCCGTTTTATTGAATTTGATTTTTCTCTGCCAATTAATTTCATAAATAGAGGAGAAATCTAGACAGAGGAACATTAGATTATAATAGTCGTAGTTATAGATAGGTATTGAATTTTGTTGCAGTTTTTTGAGATTGATTCTTCCTTCTTGTTTTTATATTATGTTATCTACAGACTAAATTTGATCTTGATCGCGGAGGCATTTCTTTCTATTGGATTTGGTCGTATTGGAGTACATTTTTACTTACCTGGTAAGTCGCTGTGTTTTAATGCCCAGAATTGTTGGCATAATTTCAGATTATCTGTGAGCTTTTATATTGTATTTGGTCGTATTGGATGTCCTTTCGGTTAGTATTTTGTATACAAACGCATATACAATCTGTTTGATAGTCATTTGACTCGTGCGCAAATGGGAAGTTGTAATAGTCGAATGTGCGTTTTGAACTCTTACTTCATTTGGTTTTAAAGATACTTGTAAATGTTGTATGTTGTTTTTTCCTAGTTTGTAGATGCTCGATTCCTCATGGATTTAAATTATGTTATCTCTAAGCAGGGCTGTGGTGCCCCTTATTCAGGGTTTTGAAGATGCAGGAGACTTCACCGTTGTAGAAAGATTAAAGACTAGTGTACGCGCGAACTTAGTCTTCTATTTAATTGTGGGAGCCATTGGCCTCTTTGGAATTATACTTCTCATCATCATGCACAAGATAAGGTTCCTTTCTTTCCCTCTTAAAGGTTACTTTCTTTGAAGTGCATTATAGTTTTTTCCTTTATATTCATAGAGTTTGCTTTCACAGATTTTTTTTTCCAGTTCTGTTTTCTAACCTTGTTCGTTCATTTCATCACTTCAGAAGCCCTTCTTTTATTTGTAAAATCTTTTGCTTCGCCTGCTATCATATTATACATCTTGAGATAATTTTTTATCAGCCAGTCATGTTGGATGCGGTTTAGTGGTGGATTCTTGTAAATTCATGAACAAAAATATGAATCTGTGGATGCTTTTGTTTCTTGTTAGTTTTTTAAGAAAATCTCTTACTCATTTTGTGATTTGCCATCTTCATCAACAGGATCGGAAATGTGCTTGCTTTTGCCATGGCTTGCTCAAATACTTTTGGACTTGTTACCGGTGCATTTCTTCTTGGTTTTGGTTTGAGTGAAATTCCCAAGGGCCTATGGAGAAATTCAGATTGGTCCACCCGCCAAAAAGTACTTTCTCATAAAATTGCCAAAATGGCTGTGAGACTTGACGATGCTCATCAAGATCTTTCAAATGCTATTGTAGTAAGTATTCTTGTGTTTCTCATTTCAGATTGGTGTGAAAAGTTATACAAAAAGTAGAGTTTTCAATCTTACTGCTCTCTGCTATTTCTTAAGTTTGTATTTTTACTAGTTTTTACCACAGGCTGATCCTTGTCCATGTCTCATATAAAGGTTTTATATTTTATTTCCTCATCCGTGCTTAAGTAAATTTTCTCTATCCATATCCTTGGTTCCGTTGAAGTTGGTCTAATTCAGAAACTGTGGGACAAACACATTGATCCTTTTTTCTATTTTGGAAACTTAAGTAGACATGCTGGATCAATAGTAAGCAGTGTATGGTGCTCTCTTTGTCCTGCCAAATGAACATCTAGTCCTTCTGTCACCTGTGTTATTACATTTTCTTTTCCTGTTCAATAAGATTTTCATGTCATAAATATATTATGTGATGTACTTGTGCGCGTGCTTGCAAGGTTTTCATTTCTAGATCACCAATATTCCAGAGCCTGTTACATATGTATTGTATTGGCTGCTACATAATGTATCTTTAGTTTACCAATACTTTACAGTCTTTTATAGCGTTATCAGACAGACAACTTCAATCATGGTTAGCTATGATTGTACATGCACACTCACCAGAGCCTGCTTCTAAAGCACCATGGCTAGGATTCTATTTGAAACCCTAGATAGATAGTAAGTGCTGGACGCTATGTGGTCCATTGCAGGGTTTCCAAACACAGAATTATCCATAGCTGCTTTGATATCAGGATCCTTTTAGTGGGCAGTAAATACCTCACAGTTTCAACATCTATATTTTTTAGTAAGTAAATTATCGAGTAATTGTACTGTCAGTAGTTCGTTCATTCTTTTTATTTTTTTAGGAGACGAGGCATTGTTAGATATGCATTTTGGTCTACATTTTTTAGAAATCTTTTAGTTTCTTATTACCAAGCATGGCTGTCTCACCTGATTTCTTAGTGGTATTTTGTTTATTATTGATGATGGTTTGCTTAATAGGTTGCTCAAGCAACATCCAATCAGATGTCCAAGCGTGACCCTTTGAGACCCTACATGGATGTTATTGATAATATGCTAGCACAAATGGTATTTCTTCTTCCTATTTCTTATGTTCTCTTTCTAGACTTTGCTTGTTCTAGTAAAGTGCTCCTTATAATAGCATTTTTTCAATTTTTCAGTTTAAGCAAGACCCATCCTTTAAACCGCAAGGTGGTCGGTTGGGAGAAAATGATATGGACTATGACACAGATGTGAGATCAATGGCAACACTCAGACGTCATCTTCGAGGAGCTCGGGAAGAGTATTATCGTTGTAGAAGGTGAACTGAATGCTAAAATTTAATATTTGATATGTGTTCATCTGTAGAGGATTTGCTCATGCTTCTCAAAGTTCTTATTAAGTTTGCTTTTGCTTGACATGTAGATGCACCTTTTAGTTTCTCTGTATAGGAACGGTATCATGTATAAATTCATATTTTCATCACCTGTATACCTCTTTTGCAAGAACTGCCATGCTACTTCTTTAAGGGGATGCCCTAAGCTGTTCACAGAGGGTTATTTTTCTTTACTGCATAGATGAGATTATGAACTCTTTCAGAAAATTTTCTTCTTTTCAATTGGTGGGGCTGGGTGGTCTTTAATTGGCAGAAGGCAGTATCATTAGATTCATTACCTTTCATTTTATAGAAGAGATCGAGAAAGAGTACACAAATTCTTGGAGTCACCAAGCTGCAAGTCAATTGAATTAATGGAGAATGTCGCTTTATATGAGCTGGAGAAGGTAACTGAACATGCTAGGAGGGAGAAGGATAGCATAACAAATATGCTCTTCTCCCGCTACTCGACTGGTTGATGATATTTTGTCATGCTGTTTATGCATCTGTGGTCACATGATGCTTTTAGCATCTTTGGGATTTTCTTTTTAGATACCTGTCCTCATTCTTTAACAAAATACTTTGAGTGAATGCTTTTAATGTTCTTGCTACATACATATAATTCTCTCTTTTTTGCAGTGAGTATATGACCTATGTCATGGAAGCGCTTGAACTGGAAGACACTGTTAAAAACTATGAACGAGGCAGTTCAACTGGATGGTTTGTCCTAATTATGTTTCCTTATTCCCATTTTTCCATCTATTTCTTTGAATGTCCCAAGTTGGATGCTCCGGACTTGAGATGTTTGTATGCTATCATGCTAGGCAATATATTTCAAGCTTCAAGCCTGCTCGCACTGGGAAGTTGGGTGCTTCCTTTGATACAATGGGTAATTGCCAGATATAGTAACCCGTTTCTTTCCTTTGAGTTTCAAAGTATCACGATGAGGGTTCACTCTTGGTTTGTCATAAGTCTGGGTTTTTATATTAGTTTCATAGATGGCCTTGCTATCAAGTTCCTGATGCGAAATCCATAGAAAATAACATGGTTTTGCAGTGATTTTATTCTCCAGTATAATCTTTTCTGCTTTATTTGAGGAGGTTATGATTACATATGCTATGTGTATACGCAGACACTGCACACACATGCATGCGTATATTTATAGGTGTTCTGTTGTTTTGACAAGCCTTGAGGCTGAAACCTTAGAAAAAATCATGCAGAATTTTTGTGGCGATGCATCTTAAGAAAGCAACTTAAAAAGGTGTTGGCGGTCATACTGTGTACCATGTCAGCTGCAATTCTTTTAGCGGAGGCAACTCTACTAATTGGTGGAGTTGATCTCTCTCTATTTTCAATCCTTATAAACTCTGTAGGAAAACAAGAGTTATCCATGCAGGTATTTTCTTTTCTTTTGTCAACAATTCTTACATGGCTTTATGCGGTTTATGTGCTTTGTGCTAATAGTAATGGAGTACACAGGTCTTACTTTCATTTTGCTCTACTCTTCTATTGTTGATCTATTCCAGGTTTTGGCTTTTGTACCTTTGATGTATATGTGCATCTGCACATACTATTCTTTGTTCAAAATTGGAATGTTAATGTTTTACTCATTAACACCCAGGCGGACAAGTTCAGTCAGCTTGCTTATGATATGCTCGTAAGTTTTTCCACTCAGAATTATGCTGTCATAATTTCCCCTTCCCCTGCTCCCTTTTTTGGCCCCTCCTCTCTATTGGGAAAAGTTGGTTTATCTTGTTGTATCATCTGTGCTAGGATGGTTGCTCGATATGCTCCTCCAATTTCATACAACTTTCTCAACCTCATCAATCTTGATTCTAAGGAAACTATATTTGAAAAGGTAACTTTCCTTCTATCTTCTCTATTTATATTTAGTCCCAGCTGTAAGAGCAAATAGAATAAAGTGATATTTTAAGGTCTTGCTGTCTCATCTGGTGCCAAGATTAGCATTTGAGGTATAAAAAATATTAGATTTCCCAGTCTTTTCCCTGTGGCTGAACTTTTATGAATGTTCTGATTGAAGCTTAACCTTTTGATTTACTTTGTTTTTATACTGGGCCTCTTTTTGCAGTTTTGCTTAGAAAAACTTGACTAGTTGAGTATGTGAGAATGATTTAATGGAAAATTCCAATATATGCTCAGTGTGATGTTCCTGTTTTGGGGTTGGATTTTAAGTGGGATCTCTTTTGTTTTTTGTTTTCCCTATTAGTAAGGGGAGCAGATCAAAAGCTCCGAAATGGATCTCCATTCTTGTTTCTTTGTGTTCTATTTCACGGCGGGGATTTTAACTTTCCATGAACCTCCCATTTATCACTTAACGATGGAACTTTGCTCATTTCTATTTTTGAGGATCAATGAATCTGTGAAAAATCGAACCCTTGGGAACTTCACCAACCCAGCAACTGTGGATGCTCTCAAGTAGTACTTGTCTGTATATCTTTTCATATAACATATGGGAAGGACTGAGAAAGGAAATGCCCTTTAGGGAATGGGTTCACTACTTATATTTTTCTTTCTGAAGAAATTATCTCTTATGGCTGCTCTATCTTTATAAGAATCCCTGGATGATCTAAGTTTGAAATATTTAATTTTTACCCCCCAAGTTCCAAATGTTTCTGTCAAATCAGTGTTCCAGTTTTTGAGTTGGGCTTCAATTGGCAGCTCTTTTGTTCTGTTTAAGAGAAAAGAGGGTGTTAACACATGATATATGTCCCTGTCTCTATATGGATAAGAGAGTTTCTACTTGTAATTTTATTTTTCATTTCCTAGGTCAGTTGATTAACAAACTGTTATAACCATAGAATTTCTATAAGATAATTTTTATCCTTTACCTACATGAAAATTGACTGTTTTACTTTGGCCTCTGTTGATTCTCTGGTTCCAGCGAATGGGGAAAATCGACAAAGCCGTCCCTTTCTTTGGAAATGATTTTAACAGAATCTATCCACTTATTATGGTTATATACACCCTGTTGGTTGCAAGCAATTTCTTTGATCGAGTAATTGGTTTCTTTGGAAGCTTGAAGAGATTTCGGTTTCAAACCGAGGCAGATGATACTGATGGATTTGATCCTTCGGGATTAATTATCCTACAAAAAGGTAATTCTGTTTGGTATTGTGGTAGCTTCTGCTTTTTTCCCAACCGCAAGGAATAAACTGTTTGGTTAGTCAAATAACTTCAGCTTTGTGTACTTGTCCCACACATAATTGTGTTGCAAACGTTGGTTTTGTAGAAGCTAAAATAACTTGTTTTTCATTCATGGAGACTTGTTTTTTATTTATTTTGCATGCAAAAATCTATTTTAAAGCAGTTTTAACCAAACATATTTTTTTAAACCTACTTTTTTTAAAACCACAACTAAAAGTGTTTTTCTTAAACTATTTTTTTAAACCATAATTGCAAAAGCTACCACAATGCCACACACAATCTCTTTGTCAATGGTTTGCACTTACAATAGTACATTCTTGAAATTTAAGAATTCAATCATTCCTTGATAGTTGATAAGCCCTCTCCGTCACCCTCTTATATTTTTTTTTTCCAGAGCGATCTTGGTTGGAACAAGGACTAAAAGTTGGTGAGCATGTTGTGCCACTGGCAAGAAACTTTAACGGTGTGGATATGGAGTCTGGAAGCAATAGTATCGTATGTACTCTTGTTAAGCAATGAAATCAATCTATTTTTATGCTATTCTTATACATGTGCACATCTGCATTTATTTGCATCACTTGTAATTTGTCTGGATTAGATCCCCACTTGAATGACAGATTTGCAACTGATGTGGAGGTTCATTTATGTGATACAATCATAAAAGCATCATTATTGTATTTCCCAGTCATCTTAGAATGATAGCTGGATTTTTTATGTTCCTTCTAACTCATAAGCAAAATGCTCAGGAAAGGACTGCTGTTGAAATGAAGGCAACAAGCAGTTTAGGCATTGAGGACAGAAAGGGAAGCCAATCCAAATCCTTGAAAGAAGAAAGTCAGAGATATGGCACAAGCAGAGAAGCCGTCAGTAACAAGTATGCTGCCTTTAGAGAACAGAACAGACAAGCCAATATGAGGCTGGTGGAGAAGAACGTTGCCGCTGCAAAAGTGTCATTGCTTGATGATGAGGATTCTCACTCCAACAATACAACAGCTGGACCACCAGCTGGTTTGGCCTCAAAATGGGAATCAATGAAGAATGGTTTTCAGAGTTTTAAAGCAAACATAGGAGCCAAAAAATTTCTTCCTTTACGCCAAACTCAGGAACCACAACTTGTCTCTCGCAATTCATCATCTCAATCCCTTGATGAGATATTCCAGAGACTGAAACGACCATCTGCAGACCGGGGAAGTCTAAGTGATGATGATGAAGATGGGCATGGGACCGAGATCAAGATTTCAGGTCCTACCAGATAATGTTAGCCTTGCCCATGACACTATGAAATTTATATGCCTGTTGTAGACTGGAATACAAGGTGTACAGATAAAGGGCGATACCCAGCTCATATTAAACATCTTGATTGAAGCCTGGGGGGCTACATACGTATAATACGATAGCAAAAGTAGGATTGTGTTTATGAACACTACTGATCTTGTGTAGGCAAAATTTTGTCTTGTGAATTGTACCATTAAAACAGATTTCGTCATAAGCTTCCCTTGCTGGGTAGTGTACACGCTAATAACATTTGAACACAAATTTCTTGATGTTCTGATAGTTGAAAGTGAAAGGCTACATACTGGCACGTTCCCCATGGCCCGTTGTTTTGGAATTCAAGCAACGTTGAAGATTGATGAAAGGTATGCCTCATTGCAGGGAATGTTGATTAAAGTTTGCTTGTTGACTCTATGCTTTATACTGAGCGATCTTCAGGACAAGTGAAGAAAGCTACTCTGTTGCCCCTTTTAACTCTTACTATCACTACTATTTTACCTAATCTCTCCGAATGCTATGAACTGCGGGAGGATGGCCATGATAATTGATTGGAAGAAGAAAAAAGGTTTTACTTTCGCCTTCTAAAACTAAATTAAGTCCCAACTTGGTTGGGTAGTCAGTATGTTATTCATAGCTAATCTGGCACTTTCACGAGAAACTTCTTGCTTCCTCTCTTAGAATTGCTGGATGATAATGACTTGGATGCATACACAGTTACCATCCAAGCTATGCTAAGTGTCCGTGTGGCGTGTGGAATTGTGGTCCGAAATGAAGTTGGGATAAAATTTAAATATTATTTAATATATTTTTAAACAAAAAATATTTTAAAAAACAATTGATATTATATTGAATCTTCAACCTGAAGATGAAACAGCCCTGATGTCGTTAATATGTGATAAAAGCATTGAACCTCAGCTACATTTCAGAATAAATAGCGTGTGAATATATATTAGTAATCAATGAACGGTCTTCAAGTCAATCTTCCACATTTTTTTAGGTGGCCAAGAAATTCTCAAACCCGTGATGTATGAATATGAAGCGAGGAAGTCAAAGAAATATGGTACCAGCGATAGTTAACTTACTTGTGAGGGAGCATTAAGCACTTATCTAACCAATGTTGTCACAGTACCGTGATGGCAACTCCATCTACTACTGGTGATCTCAAGAAGAAATTAAGTTTAATCATTAATTTTAATTTGAACTCCTGAATCTAAGTGTTTGAGTTTCAGATTCAAAGGGAGGGCATGTGGGGGTTGGGTGATAGAGAAACACTACCGTCCAATGCAATGGCCTCCTAATTTAGAAAAAAAGAAGAAAAGAATTTCAGATGTATTAAAAACAAGAGATTCATGGCAGGCGAATTCATCGATTTCTGCACTCTGAAGCTTTCCATCAATGGCTAGAGCCTGTTACGCAGAATAAAAATAATCTATCTTAGGGAAACAATTTATAATATACCACGAAGATGGATTCTGTGCAAATAAATTAACCTCTCACAATTCTTCAACAAATCAAAATCATCAGGGAAGTAGAGTAGAGATTAACATTTCATAACAAAAACAAAATAAATCAGTTATAGTTGGAGACAAGTTTATACATGCACATAGCAGCTTAATTATTTCCTAATACCCTAATTAATCTCATATTTTCTTCTCAAAGGAAAGAAGAAGAAGAAGAAGAAGAAGAAGAAGAAGAAGCTTAATTTCATATATATTGAAAACCCTTTTTATCAATTATACAACCTTTCACTCATAGAGACACCAGAACGCATCAAAACCTGATCCTTCTTTCCCTTCAAATGAAGCAACTTCGTCCAAAACCCATTATTATTCTTCTTCCCATTCTTGACCTCTCCAACATGGTTTCTTGACACAAAAGCAAGCGATCTACTCTTCTTTAACCGATCACCAATACTTACCCTGAAGGATATTGAACCCATACTATTATTATTATTATCCGAAATGTTCCGGTTATGGCGGCGGCGAGAGGAAGCAGGGGAGTAAGGATCATCAGGAGAAGAAGAACATGAAGCAGGTGCCATGATTGCAGCTTGTGAAGTGTTAACATAGATTAGTTGCTTTAATCTCTCTCTTAAACATGATGCACAAACCCCTTGTTTCTGATCATTATACGGATGAATCTTGCATACTTGTTTTTCTGGCTCATACCCTCCCATGATTTGAATCTTGTCTGTGATGATCAAACCTAACTTTGAATTTGCTTTTGAGTGACCTGATCTCGTGATCATCTTCCTCTCTTTTCTTAATGCTCGTGTCGTGTCTCTGTGTCTTTATATATATAGGATATGAGGAACGTAGATGATGGGTCACGTAGATAACAGACACACACGTACGTATTCATTTCCACGAAGGCTCATTGTATTGAATATATGTTTGACCACTCCAAAATTACATACGGCTGTTTTGCTAACAACCGTCGTAAGAGAATACTCCATGAGACCTCCATGAAATAATAAAATGGGTTATAATGTAATTTTCTTTTTCTTCCTTGTTAAACTATACCTATCTTTCTTCTAATGAATATTTATTTTATTGGCTGTTATTTCCTAGTAATATAAAACTTTTCTCCCGGTCAAGGCTCTCTTGGATTGATTCTTTATTGGATATATTTATTATTGTAGAATAAAGCTGGTAAAATTCACATCATTCCACCAGGATCATGAATAACCGGATTAATATTTGTCTCATCTTACTATATATCCAATAAAGAGTGCTTTTCACGGAAAATAATAATAATAATAATTAATATATCCACCTCGTGTACCGACAGTATTTATATTTGTGGTGGCTATTTGACTGCTAACCGTGAAGATCAATGTACATTCTCAACTTGTCTTATCTTATATTATTAGGATATTGATCATTGATCATTAATTAATTCATAATACGAGATTTTTTAAGTGTATTTTATTTAAAATTTTGATTAATTCATTCATTAATTAATTCATAATACGAGATTCATGTAAAAAAACTAGCACTTTATTTCCGTGTTTTTACCTTAGATTTGAGAGTTTTTGTGAATAAATCTTGTATGTTTGGTGTTACAGTGCATAATATTTTTTTTTAAGTATTTTATATTCTTGCATTAACATATTAAAATAATAAAAAAGCACCAAAGATATTTAATATTTTTTTAAATGACACACTTTTTAAAAATATAATAAAAAACAAAAGTTAGCATACCCCAATCAACCCCAATCATTCTACATAATATCAATATATCAAAATAATTTTTTTTAAAAAAATTAAAATTGTTTTTAAAACTTTTCAAAAGCGTGTTCCAAGCACAATGACAAACAACCCACGACTTTGAAGACAGAGTCAGCAAAATGGACGGTGAAGATTGGGAGTAAAGCCAAAAATGGTGGCCCACATAATTAATTAAAGACAGGTAGTATACCGTCGGTGTCACTTACTGCTTGTACGTGTCGGTAATGCACGTGGAAAGCAAACTCTTATAGTCTCGAGAGCCACGTGTGGTTCCAAGAAAAGGTCAGTCGCACCCGCACGAGGATTTTTGATATCTACGCTTGTCTGAAATTATTTTAATAATCCCTACTTAGCATGCATTACCTTTGGTGTTGAGACAAACGTCCGCTTTCCATTCTTGATAAATTATTATTTTTTGGCTATAATAATGGATGTAAATAACTATTCACACTACTTCTGATAAAAAAAAATATATATTTTGATTTTTACACCAATATATATTGAAAAGAATTCAATATTTCATGTTGAAAACAAAATTTAAGATATTTATAAATGGATATAATTAGATATAATTAAGTATATCTTGATTAATTAACTAATTAATTAGTGATTATGTTATTGATAAGCAGGTTGCATTAATCTTTATATAGAATAAGACTAAGATTCATGCAAATAGATTTTCTATCCCTTAATTTCTTTTTTTTTTAAATTCCAACAATTGTTTATTTTGAGATTTGACTCACATGATTATAATTGGCATTTTTGGTTGCATCACATTTTGCTTTGTTCTTAGTTTTTGTCTAAAATTTACATCCACTTACA
>Ga0307509_10009496_pt1 | contig 12143 bp, 9 predicted proteins | sample 10_EM_MG_FD_202245 | JGI IMG/M metagenome (GOLD analysis project Ga0307509, IMG submission 202245) | Populus trichocarpa ectomycorrhiza microbial communities from riparian zone in the Pacific Northwest, United States - 10_EM | ecosystem: Host-associated > Plants > Roots > Unclassified | place... | reverse complement strand
AAGAATTCATGGGATTCTGCAACTTCTACCGACGGTTTATAGAAGGATTCAGCAGGACAGCCAAACCCCTATACGACAGAACCAAGAAAGACGTCAAGTGGGAATGGGGGGACAAGGAACAAGCGGCGTTCGACGAATTACGACAGAAGTTATGCTCAAGCCCAGGGTTGACATACTTTAAACCAGGAAGACCACTCCTCGTGGAAACCGATGCTTCAAAATATGTCTGCTCAGGCATATTATCTCAACATGACGAAGACGGGAAATGGAGACCGATAGCGTATCGGTCAAAAGCAATGGCACCTGCAGAATGCAACTACGACATACACGATAAGGAACTATTAGCCATAGTTCAAGCACTCAAGGAATGGAGACGATACCTCAGAGGGAGCGGACAACATTTCAAAGTCCTAACCGACCACAAAAACCTAATAAGGTTTACAACAACGAAAGAGCTGACGGACCGACAAATCCGATGGAGCGAAGTCTTGAGTGGCTTCGACTGCAAAATTGAATTCCGACCAGGTAAAGAAGGAGGCAAGCCGGATGCCTTAACAAGACAAAAAGCGGACATGCCTCAGGAAGGAGACGAAAGGCTCACACAGAAAGAAAGGATTCTCTTGCCAAAAGAGAAATACTTCGACACCAGCATCCAAGAAATGGAAACAATAAACTTCAAAACAGATGATGAAGAAGAAATCAGCAACGAATCAGCCAAGGATAACGAAATCCAAACAATAAGGGAATCGCTGGACAAGGGAAATAAAGAAATGAAAGGGGTAGCCTTAGGATTATGCCAGTGGAAAGATGGATACCTTTGGCACCAAGGAAAGATTTGGATTCCCAACAACGAGGGAATACGGACCAACCTTATACGACGACACCACGACATTCCTCAGGCCGGCCATGGAGGAACGGCCAAAACTACCGACCTTGTCCAAAGGAAATACTACTGGCCATGCATGAGGGAAACAATCAAGCAATACGTCAAAAACTGCGACATTTGCCAACGGACAAAAGTCGTACGACATGCACCATACGGGCTGATAAAACCTAACGAGGCCCCCAATCGACCATGGAAGTCAATATCAATGGATTTCATCACAGATTTGCCACTCGCAGAAGGATCGGATGCAGTCCTAATCGTTATCGATAGGCTGACGAAAATGGCTCATTTCATACCAAGCACGAAGGCCATGAACGCGCGGCAGTTCCAAGAAACTTTCATGCGGGAAATTTTCAGACTGCATGGGCTACCACGAGACATTATTACAGATCGAGGCTCGATATTCACATCGAACCTATCAAAAGAAACCGCGAAGAAACTGGGGATCGAAAGAAGGCTGAGCACGGCCTTTCACCCACAAACGGACGGCCAAACGGAATGGACAAATTCCAGTTTGGAACAATATCTCTGAGCCTACGTCAACTACCAGCAGGACGATTGGAAAGAACTCCTACCATTGGCCGAATTCGCCTACAATAATGGATATCAAGAAAGCACCAAGCACACACCATTCTTCGCAAATTACGGAACGAACCCCGAATATCAGGCCATAGGACACTTGATACAAGGAAAGACAACGTCACCAGAAGATATGAGTCAATTACATGACACACTACAAGCGGAAATGACGGAAGCCCAGATACGACACAAGGAATACTACGATGCACAGCGAAAACCCAATCCTAACATACAACAAGGAGATATGGTATGGTTACTACCAAGAAATATCAGGACCACCAGACCATGCAAGAAGCTTGATTCCAACAAAATTGGACCATTCAAAATCTTGGCAAGGATAGGAACCAGCGCTTATAAGCTGGACCTCCCGGCCTCGATGAGAATACACAACACATTCCACATCTCTCTTCTCGAGCTTTACAACAACAACAACAAGCTTCCTTCACAACGATCGGAACCTCCTCCTCCTATCATCATCGAAGGAGAACAGGAATACGAACTCGAAGAAGTCATCGACTCACGTCTACACTACAACAAGCTCCAATACAGAGCCAAGTGGACAGGATACTCACCAGAACACGACAAAAACTGGTATCCCGCCGAAAACTTCGAAAATGCAGACCTCGCAAAGCGGAACTTCCACGCCCGCTACCCAAGCATGCCGAAACCTCGATCAAACTCGAGGAACAGGAGAACGGAGAGGTGCTCGTCCCCGTATCGCAGACACAGAACCAGGAAGAAGCCACTCCACGCCCACCGAAGACACCGACCCCACAGGAGAATTGGGGAACCACGATAGGCTTGCTAGAAATGACGCCGACAAGGCCGCCATACCGCTCACCTTCAGCCTTGGAAGAAGCGGCACGAAGACAAAAAGAACACGATGCACTCTACTGGACGGGGTGCTACAACCACAATTGCTGGGGGCACGACAGCGAGAAAGTGGCACGAGGGTGGTACCCCAAGAAATCCAATGCTATGCATTCCGGTTGGGACCAGCCATACGAAACGAAGGCATCAGCACCGGAAGAGGACCAAGTGGTCCAAATATCAAAAAACCAGCAACGAAAGGCAAGGCATTCCACCAGAAACTGGAAGGAATGCTACAACGACAAGTGCCCAACACACGTCCAGTACAAGGTGGACGCAGGGTACTATCCGCAGAAGGACGGAAAGAAAAAGGACCTCTCGCACTGGCACCGGTACCACAGAGACCCAAAATTCCGTGTCGGAAGGAAAGGGGTCGTGGGGACACGACAGGAGAGGGAGGGGAGCGAAAAAACACAAGCCGATATCGAGGCCTTACACAGGCAGATCCGGGAATTGTTGGACGGAAGGGAACGATCCCTAAAAAACGAAGACGACTACCGACGGAAGGTAGCGGATCAGCAAGCCAAGATAGGACGCCTCCAGGAAGACGTCCAAGGACTTCGCAGGACGGTGGCAGGATCGGGATTCAGCCTAGGAAGGTTGAAAAGAGAGGTGGACGATGCGAGGAAAGGAAACCAGGAGTTCGAGCGCCGGAACCACAAGCTAAAGAAAGAATTGAGAAGAGCTGGGCGGAAGTTGCTCGATTTGGGCAATTAGCATCGAGAGACCGGTGCTAGGGGGAGATGGGAGCTAATGTCACAAATTGTGACTAAGCAAGGCAGATTTCACGTGAGTAATACTTATTAGTCATAAGGTATGTTGGGTTTTTACACTCTGACTTCACTTGACTCATAGTTTTCACATGACTGCGCACTTGCGAGTCATTGGTTGATTATCATTGGTTAATGATTTCATGACGTCACGATCGTGACATCATACGATGTAATAATTTCGCACATGACTCGGATTACGAGTCAGGGGTTTCACCCATGCGACTCATTGGAGCGCATGATCGAGTTTAGTGGTTTAGATCGAGATAAAAGGATGTGCGCAGTTGATTTGTAAGAATCAGCTGATGGATTTCGCACCATGACTAATTATTAGTCATGGGGCTGTGTAAGTAAGGGTGACACGTCACCAAGGTTAGGGTTGTGTGAAGATGGCTATATAAGGCACTTGGTTCCGACCAAGAGATAGGACCACGAACCATCTCTCCTCCACCTCCGGCGATTGAAATCTCAACACCACGGGAAATTATTGTTACCCTCCCCCACCCACCTCTATTCCCCCATCATGGCTACTGCCTAGGGGTTGACGTTAAGCCATCTACCCTCCTCTCCTGAGGCACGCATGACTCCCCTCCTTGGGGTTCTTGTTCCCGTTCATCGTTGACACCCGCTCATGAAGTTCGGTTCTGCCCCTTACCCCGCACTTGCTTTGCACCTCGCTCAGCATTTTGCACGGGCGGAAAGCTTCTTGCTACGCTCACGGTCGGCATTACGGTGTCGGACTCTCGGTCAAAGTAGGCCCCGGCTTGCTGGGCTTGTACCTCTGATGGGGACTGCCTCGGTTAGTAACATCACGGTCTCGTCCCGGTCTCGTCATCGTCCCAAAAGCCCTTGCTATGGCCCGTTTCTCGGTTGTGGCTAGCCCTCTCGCGATCCTTCCTCTACCCCCCTCCCGGTTCCGTCCGCTGGCACCGTACTGCCCCTTAAGCTGGCACCTTACTGCTAATCCACCTCCCCGGCTGGCACCCTACTGCTCCCCCCCCCCACCGGCTGTCACCCTAGTGCTACCCACCGGCTGGCACCCTACTGCTAATCATCGTTGGCTGGCACCCCCTCTGCCCGGTCGCTCCGCTCGCCCACCTGCCTCTCTCCCTCCTGCGATTTACTCTACGGTCGCAATCCTCGCTTAGGTTACGGTTGATCATGGTATTGCACTGCCTCCTTGGTCTCTCCTAAACGCCGACACGTCGCCACCTTCCGGTCACTCCCGACCGATGAGCCCCCGCCCCAACCGGATTTCACCGTACGGGTTCTTGGATTTGGCATATTGGCAATAGTAGTTGTATCTAGGCGTTTCGTTGATTCTTTTTTTAGTGTTACCTGGGGGCCTGCTGAAGGGTTTGGGTCTCTCTCCTGTACATTTCTATCAGTTGTTTCCCTACGTGTCTGAGGTGCGAGTCTTAGGTGCTAGGCGGGGGGAGTTTCTTCGATGGTCTCGGGGGGTTGGATTTTTCCTATGACGAGGTGAAGCGGGCGGGAAGACGTTTGCTTATAGGTTTTTTATCTCCATAGCTAGCGCTGCATGAGTCTTTTGTACCTTTAAACATAATAACGATTTGATTACAAAAAAAAAAAGAAAAAAAAAAACGACCAAGAGATAGGACACGAAGGATCTCTCCTTCACCTCCGGCGATTGAAATCTCAACACCACGGGAAATCATCGTCACTTTGCCCCACTCACCTCTCTTCCCCCATCATGGCTACTGCCTAGGGGTTGACGTTAAGCCATCTTCCCTCCTCTCCTGGGGCGCGCATGCCTCCCCTTCTTGGGGTTCTTGTTCTCGTTCATCGTTGACTCCCGCTCATGAAGTTCGGTTGTCCCCCTTACCCCACACTTCCTTTGCACCTCGCTTAGGATTTTGCACCGTTGGAAAGCTTCTCGCTACTCTCGCGGTCGGCGTTACGGTGTCGGACTCTGGGTCAAAGAAGGCCCCGGTTTGCTAGGCTTGTACCTCTGATGGGGAAAGCCTCGGTTAGTAACATCACGGTCTCGTCCCGGTCTCGTCGTCGTCCCAAAAGCCCTTGCTATGGCCCGTTTGTCGGTTGTGGCTAGCCCGCTCGTGATCCTTCCCCTACCCCCCTCCCGGTTCCCTCCGCTGGCACCGTACTGCCCCATAAGCTGGCACCCTACTGCTAAAAATCCTCCCCCGGCTGGCACCCTACTGCTCACCCCCCACAGGCTGGCACCCTACTGCTACTCACCGGCTGGCACCCTACTGCTCACCTTTCCTGGCTGGCATCCCCTCTGCTCAGTGGCTCCGCTCGCCCTTCTCTCCCCCTCCCATCGTTCGGCCCTTCCTCGGTTACGCCTAGCCGTGGTATAGCACTGCCTCCGTGGCTTTGTCCAATGCTTGGGAACGATGTAATGACCTGCCCGACCGTACATCATGGTTTTTGGTGGGCCCTCAACTTATGAGTTTTCCCGTGTCGGCGATCACCTATCCTCTCCCCCGGGCCCCGAAAGGGCCTTAGAACAGCCGTCGTTTCTTTTGTTTTGGGGAGCCTGCTGAAGGGTTTGGGTCTCTCTCCCTGTACGTTTCTCTGTATTGTTTCCTTACCTGTCTGGGGTATATTATCTTAGGTGCTAGGCGGGGGAGACTTTTCCTATGGACTCGGGGTGTTTGATTTTTCCTATGACGAGGTGAAGCGGGCGGGAAGACGTTTGCTTATAGGTTTTTTATCTCCATAGCTAGCGCTGCATGAGTCTTTTGTACCTTTAAACATAATAACGATTTGATATAAAAAAATAAAAAAAAAAATAAAAATAAAAATAAAAAAAAAAAACGACCAAGAGATAGGATCTTCACGCAACCATATAAGTACTTTTCTATACTAAAGATATTGCAATACGATTACGCTTTACTCTCTTTACATACACTCCTCCTCTACGAGAGCCTACGCTCTAAGAACCTGGAGACTATTGTGATAGTCTCGACAGGTTGCCCGAACATATGACTATTGTGATAGTTCTATCAAGCACAACCATCCACCCATCCTACTATCTGAAGAGATAGTACCCCTCACGAACCACTTAAGACAAGCAAGCCAGTTCCATACTATCCGAAGAGATAGTACCCCCCTACGCCTTGGTGCAGAAAAGCGAGACTCGCTTACCCAGGAAACGACAGTCGTTGCCTGTTGCATACGTGCTTAACAATAGGATTGTTACAGTTATTGCCAAGAAACATACGAACAACAAGGCCATGCAAGAAACTGGACTACAAGAAAATCGGACCGTTCAAAATCTTGGCAAAGATAGGAGAAAGTGCTTATAAGCTCGATCTTCCACCTTCGATGAGAATCCACAATACATTCCACATATCTCTTCTTGAACTTTATTACGACAATAAGTTTTCGTCCAAAGAAAACAACCACCACCTCCAATTATCATCAACGGAGAACCTGAGTACGAACTCAAAGAAATCATCGATTCTCGACTACACTACCGAAAACTACAATTCCGAGTCAAGTGGACCGGTTATCCTCCTGAACACAACAAAGTCTGGTACCCCTACGAAGATTTCGAAAATGCAGGTCTCGCAAAACAACAATTCCACCAAAAGTACCCCAGGAAGCCCTCTCTCAATCAAGATTGAGGAACAAGAAAACGGGGAGACTTGGGCCTCTATAACCCCACCACCGCAACTCGCACCACCACGACCACCTCCACGAATGACGACACTGAGACCCCCGACACCAAAGACCGCCCAAGCAGGGTGGGAAACTGCTGTGAGACTACCCACGAGCCCTCCATACCGAGCCCCACACGAGTGGGAAGCAGCAGAGGCAAAGGAACGAGCTCGAAAGGAGCACGATGTGCTGTCCAGGACAGCATGCTACGATGACTGGTGCCAAGTGCACTACAGGGACAAGGAAGCCTCGGGATGGTTTCCCCAAGACCGATTTCGGTCTATACCATCAGTACCGGTATCGCGCCGGAACAAAAAGCAGCAAAAAAAACGCCATGGGCAGAGCGTGACATGGTACGAATGCTACGACGACAAATGCTTCGTGCATGTGCAAGAGAAGATCAAAGCGGGGTACTATCCCCAGGAAAATGGCGAGAGGAAACCCCTCTCAAAATGGCACAGGAGACACCCCGAACCAGAACAACGATGGAAATTCGGTGCCGTGAGGACACGGCAGGAGAGGAACGGGAGCGAAAAAACTCAACCAGATGTCGGAGCCTTACAAAGGCAAATCCAGGAACTGCTAGACGAAAAGCAACGAACCCTGGAAAAGGACGAAAGAACCCGACAGGAGCTAGCCAACTACCAACCACGATAGGACGAATGCGCGAAGATGTCCAAGGACTTCGCAGAACGATCGCGGGATCTGGATTCAGCATAGCGAGGTTGAGGAACGAGATGGACGCCAAAAAGCGAGCAAACGAGGAGCGCTAATACAGGAACCACAGTCTACGAAAGGAGCTCAGAAAAGCTGGGCAGAGGTTGTTAGATCTGGGCAATTAGCATCGTGGGACCGATGCTAGGGGGAGACGGGAGCTAATGTCACAAATCGTGACTAAGCAAGGCAGATTTCACATGACTCATACTTATGAGTAATAAGGTATGTTGGATTCCACACTATGACATCGCTTGACTCACAGTTCTCACATGACTACGCACTCGCGAGTCATTGGTATATTATGATTGGTTGATTGTTTCATGACTCACGATTGTGATGTCATATGATGTAATGACTTTCGCACATGACTCATATTATGAGTCATGGGTTTCACACATGTGACTCGTTTGAGCACATGACTTGGTTTATGAGTTTTGATTGATTAACGGAATGTTGTGCGATGACTCATATGAGTCATCGATGGATTTTGCGCTATGACTCACCATGAGTCATAGAGGTTTATGTAATGCGAGGGGATAAGTCACGAGGGTTAGGGTTGTGCGAAGATGCCTTTATAAGGGGCTTGGTTTCGACCAAGAGATAGTACTCCCATACCTGTTGGTGAGAGCGAACGAGACTCACATAAGCAAGAGACGACTGTCGTTGCCTGTTGCATATAAGCTCAACAATAGGATTGTTACAGCTGATACAAGATATCAGCCATTGTTGTAGCAAAGCTTGTTGCCCCAATGTGCTCCGGCCGTGATGGCCTGGCTTCAGCAATAATATCCATTGGCAACCGGGGTATATATCCCAAATCTGCCTCAAACCGTGCTAGTCCTGTTGACTGGTAACAATGTGCATTATAGCTAAACTCTGCTAGGGATAAAAGGCGGTCCCACTCTTGTGGCCTAGTTTGTACAAAGGAATGTAGATAGCGTTCCACAATGGAATTTGCCTTTTCTGCCTGACCATCAGTTTGTGGATGAAATGCGGTCGACATCTTCAACTTTGTTTGCCAGATCTTAGTCAAGTGACGCCACCTATCGGAAGTAAAGCGAACATCCTGATCAGAAACTATGTCAGTTGGCAACCCATGAAGCCGGAAGTAGAAGTCAACGAATATTTCAGCAAAGCGTTCCGCCGATAGAGACTTTTCCACAGTAGCAATCCAATGGGCACGTTTCGTTAACCCGTCAATAAATGTTATTATTGTATCATTTCCTCACGAGGAAACCGGAAGTTTAACAATAAAATCGATATTTATCCTCTTCCATCGCTCAGCTGGAACTTCTAACGGCTGCAAAAGGCCGTAGGGTTTCTGATTAGATGCTTTGGATCTGTGGCAGCTGGCGCACCCGCGGACATACTGCTTAACATCCTGGTATAGCCGGGGCCAAAAGAACCGCCTGGAACGTGCTGACGCTGTCCTCAATATGCCAAAGTGGCCACCAACTGGAGTATCATGTGCCTCTTGCAATAGCCGCTGTCTCAGCTCACCACTATTAGGTATACATAGAGTCCCCGACTTGACATGGATAAGCAAACCATCTGTGCCAACCGTGTAGTGATTTCGGAGGGCCTTCCACTTCCGGATTTCGTTAATATTACCCTTGTTCTGCTCTTCTACAGGCTGTATGACCTCGGCAAAGTACTTGTCCTCCTTGTATCCATCTCGTACCTCCTGCAGCCATGATTCAGCGTTCACAGTCATAAGCGTAAACAAATCCACATCCATATTCTTGTCTCCCCTACTATCATCAATACGTCTCCCACTTCCAGCATTCATAACAGTTCCACTCTCCGGTAATTTAGACATGGGGCGATCCCGCAGGAGAGCCTCCACAACCCTGGGACTCTGGATGGGCGGATCCCTATAATATGCTCTTCGGCTTAACGCATCTTGTATATAATTCTGTGCTCCGGGCAAGTACTCGATATCAAAATCATACTCCTGTAATCGCTCCAAAATACGCATTTGCCTCGAACTAAGTTTTGGCTGACGCAAGACATGTCGCAGGGAAGAGTGGTTCGTTTGGACCTTAAACTGAGATCCATGAAGATAATATCTCCAATGCTCAATGGCATCCTTTACCACAAGAAGCTCTTGGTCATAGGTCGAGTATCGTGTTTCTGGTCCTGATAGCTTACGGGAAAAGTAGGCAAGTACCGACTCTTTAGAACATGTCTGTGTTTCTGAGTCCCACTGCATCTGGCGTAATGTGGCTCCAATCGCAAACCCAGATGCATCGGTTCGAACCAGAAACTGATTGTTTCCCTTCTCTGGAAGTGCTAAAGCTGGAGCACTGGTGATAACCCGCTTGATAACCCCAATTGAATTTTGAACCGAGGCTTCAACCTTGGGATCAGCAAGACTCTCAGAGTAGCCATTATTTGATAGGGGAATCAATTCCAACAGAGGAAGAGCTATTTGTGCAAAGCGCGGAATAAACTTGCGGTAAACTCCAGCAAGACCGACAAAGGACCTCATCTCCTTAGGCGATAGAGGCAAGGGCCAGTCACATATAGATTCGACCTTCTGACTCAGCATCTGAACACCGCTTCCATCTACTGAAAACCCAAGGAACTCAACAGTTTTTCTACCCAGGTGGCACTTGTCTGGACGCAAACGATAACCTGCCCTTTGAATAGTGTCAAGAACCTTTTTGAGATGAGCAATATGATGTAAGGAATTCTTGGAATATACCAAAATATCATCAATAAACACCACACAGTAGCCGGCTTGAATATGCTCTCTTAACAGATGTGACATGACTCTCATGAACTCAGATGGGGCATTCGCAAGACCAAAAGGCATCACAAGCCATTCATAAAGTCCATCGGGTCCTACGAAGGCGGTTTTCTCGATATCCTGAGGGGCCATCCTGTGCTGATGGAACCCCGACCAGAAGTCAAGCTTGGAAAACACCTTTGCCCCTTGAAGGCGGTCTATCAGCTCCTCACCATATGGAAGAGGATACCTGTCCTTTATTGTTTGCCTGTTGAGCGCCCTATAATCAATAACCATCCTGAGGTCACCCTGTAGACCCCCGGCCTTTGGCACAAACATAACCGGTGCAGCATAGGGAGAGACCGAACGACGAATATGCCTCTTCGCAAGCAATTGCTGAATTGTCCGTTCATAGGCCTCTTTTTCCTTTATGGTTAACCGGTAAGGTGAACGGTAGGGTGGGCTGGCATCTGGCTTCAACCTAATCCGAAACCCAGAACGAAGATGGTCGGGCGGTAAGCCGGCAGGCTCCTGAAATACTCGCTCATATCGTTTCCGTAAGACCGCAATTTCCCTATTCAATTGATCTCCTATAGCTGCTACCTCCGTCTGCTGTACCCGTTTACCTTGTTCTAAAACCTTCAACTCTTTAACCTGTTCAAAATCACTCCCTTGAGCCCGACTCACCCTGGCAGGTAATCCTATAACAGAATGCTGCCATCTACCATCTGAATATCCAAGGTATAGGATATTTTTCTCATGATCGATTGTATGTTGTGTCAGAGCCATCCAGTCCTTTCCCAGGATAATGTCATAGCGCAATAACTCGAAATGAATAAACCATCCCTTATACACATATCCATCCATATCGATCTCAAGCAAAGACTCAAACCGAGGGATTCGTTGTTCCGAATTAGCTGTAGTAATTACCATCCAACCTCGCCTTCGGGTTTGTATACTTAACCCGTCCTTTCGCAAGTCATTAAGAAATTCATTTCGCACAAACTTATGACTCGCACCACAATCATATAACACATAGGCTGAGCGACGAGAGGAAATAATAGGTAAATTGAAACGTAGCAAATTACTAGCATCAACACTACTTGTATAGTGGAGAAAACCCAAACTGTCATGCCCACATTTCATTGATACAAATCTCTCCTCCGGGACCACACTGCACTCAGGTGTAGCCCAACTCAGTTTTTTGACAGGACTGGTAATCCTCCAGTACCATCATTGGAGGAATAGGCATCATTATTCTCAGCGGCTCCATCATCCATAGAGTCCTCAATTACATGCAGACCACCTTGGCCGGGCCGGAAGCGCCCACACAAGGTTCTCGGCCCACGACCACCACTGCCACAACCACGAACTCCACTCACAGGATCCCCTGCACGCCAGTCTGGCTTCGTCCCACATGATGCGGACCAGTGCCCACGGCCCCCACAACGTGAACAAACATTCTGGTGACGTCTCATTCCTGGTGCTGGTTGGGCCGATATGGCTGAGAGATCCATAGGGGCGGGCGCGGTCGGATGACTCGAAGAAGTAAATACCGGTGTAACAGAAGCAATATTCGGAGTGCCAATATTACTACTAGCTAACCCATGTGTGGCAGCCTGATCATCCGTCACGGTCATGGCGTTGTCAAGAGTTATAACCTTGTGACTCCGATAAGCTGATATCGCAATGGCACTTAGCATATCGCGCTCGTGTGGAGTTATTTTCTTAACATATATAGTGTATAGTCGATCTCCTCGAAGGGTATTTTGGCGATTCCTCCCAGCTAACCGGGCAAGCTCCAAAAACTTCATATTAAACTCCTGTAGCGCGATCACCCTACTACCTCTCTTAAGTGACTTCAGACTATTCCAAACACTCTCAACAGCGAAGGCAGGAGAGTACCGATGTACAAACTTCTCCTTTATCTCTTGCCAAGCGA
>Ga0307509_10009495_pt1 | contig 12145 bp, 11 predicted proteins | sample 10_EM_MG_FD_202245 | JGI IMG/M metagenome (GOLD analysis project Ga0307509, IMG submission 202245) | Populus trichocarpa ectomycorrhiza microbial communities from riparian zone in the Pacific Northwest, United States - 10_EM | ecosystem: Host-associated > Plants > Roots > Unclassified | place... | reverse complement strand
GAGTTGTACCGCGCGATCAAGTGAGAGTTGTACCGCGCGATCAAGTGAGAGTTGTACCGCGCGATCAAGTGAGAGTTGTACCGCGCGATCAAGTGAGAGCTGTACCGCGCGATCAAGTGAGACAAGAAATGTCAGGCGATGCTCCAGCTCACCCGGCGGGACGCGACCGGGGATGACTCGCCCACCAGGCGTGCCAGGTCGAGCAGCCGGTTCGAGAAGCCCCACTCGTTGTCGAACCAGCCGCGCACCTTGACCCCGCCGTCCGCGGTGGTCTGCGTGCCGGACGGGTCCAGCAGGCAGGACGCCGGGTTGTTCTTCACGTCGATCGAGACCGTCGGGTCCGGGTCGTACGCGAGAATGCCGCGCAGCGGCCCGGCGGCGGCCTCGGCCATCGCCCGGTTGACCTCCTCGACGCTGACCGGGTGGTCGGTCTGGCCGGAGAGCTCGGCGAGCGACCCGATCGGGGTGGGCACGCAGTAGTAGCTGTAGCGCATCTCGCCGATCTCGGGCAGCACCACCCGCACCAGGTCGCCGACCACGTAGTTGTGCGGGATGATGCTCTCGCCGGTGGCCCGGCCCAGCCGCGGGTCCTCGCGGGACGTGCCCATCACCGAGTCCTGCGCCTTCTGCCAGCCCTGGATGGCCAGCACCACCGAGGTGTTCACCGAGCGCAGGCCAAATCGATCCAGCAGAACCTTGGCCATCACCGCCAGCGCGTTGACGCCGCACGAGCCGGGGGAGACCACGTCGTGCTCGGCCGGGTTGTAGGTCTGATGGTTGGCGCCGTAGACCAGGAACGCGTCGGGGTCGTCGGCCGAGGCGCTGATCACGACCTTGCGGGCGCCGCCGTGGGTGATGTGGGTGCGGGCCACGGTGCCCGCCCGGAAGCGGCCGGTGGCCTCGATGACGACGTCGACGCCGGCGTCGGCCCAGGGGATGCGTTCCGGGCGTGGGTGGTGGAAGACCCGGATCGCGCGGTCATTCACGACGAGGTGATCGGCCCGTGTCGTGACCGTGCCGGGAAATGAGCCCCTAATGCTGTCGCGGCGCAGCCCATAGGCCATTTTCTCGGTCGATGCAAGGTCGTTGACCGCCGTAATCGATATTCCGGAATCTCCGGCCAACGCTACTATCCGAGTGATGCTGCGGCCGATGCGGCCCAATCCGTTGATGCCGATCGAAACACTCATCGAAGGCTCCTAGGCCGCTTGTGATCCTTGCTTGTCCGTGCCGTCGGGCAGGGCCCGGTTACCCCGGATTCCACCCACCGTCACGCCCTCGACACTATGAGTCGTGCAACTTGCACGTCAACGCTCGACCTGTCACAGAGCTGCCTAGATCCACATAAGACCTGGTGGCGCGCAGCACGCGTTCTTGAGTCGTCACTATCGGGCATTGGTCGCCTTTGATGCGACATCGCTCGGACAGGTGAATGAGGTCTTGGGGAGGTGCCGCGTCATCCGGATCGGCTATGCGCTTTCCGGCCAGGCGTGCCATTTTTCGCGAGAATTTCCACTCGGGCGCGATCGGATCGATATTCCGGAACCGATCAGCCGCGTGCGGGGATTCACCCGGCCCGGGAAGAGTCCGGCCCGGGACGAAGCCCGGCGAACCAGAGCATGGCCGTCCTGGCGCTGGTAGAGCGGGTAGAGCGCCGCCCTGATCGGCGAATCGGCCGCATGATGCGGTTTGGTCGGTAATGCTCGGAGTGTGATGTCTCCGGAGGCGCAGCAGACCGTGTCGCTGACGCGGTTCCGTCGCTTCGCACTGGCGGTCTGCGTGATCGGCGTGCTCGTGCAGCTCGGCCTGACCGCCTACTACCTCGGCATGGGACACCAGGCGCGGCCGCACCACCTGCCGGTCGGCCTGGTCACCCCGGCCGCCAAGCGATCGGCCGTGATCGGCCTGCTCTCGGCGAACGACTACTTCAAGGTCACCGACTACGCGACCGCCGACGACCTGGTCACCGCGATCAAGCGCCGCGACGTGTACGGGGGCGTCGACGTCACCGCGACCAAGCCGCACCTCTATGTCGCGGGCGCGGCCGGGGTCGCGGCCGCGTCGCTGCTGCGCACCACGTACACCACGGTGGTGCAGGAGCAGACCGCGGACGCCCTCGCCGCGATCGCCCAGCGAGGCGACACCATGAAGGTCGGCCAGGCGCAGGACCTCAACACGCCGCCGGCGATCACCGACGTGGTGCCGCTGCCCACCGACGACGTCAACGGCGTCTCGCTCGGCTTCCTCACCCAGGCCCTCGCGCTGGGCGGCACGATCGCCTCGATGGGCCTCGGCCGGCTGATTCCCCGCGCGCCGCGGTCCTGGCGGCGCGGCGTCGCGCACGTCGCCATCCTGATCGCGTACGCGGTGGGGTCGGCGGCCGTCATTCTGTGGTCGATGACCTGGTTCGGCGTGGGGACGACCGCCGACCGGGGCGAGATGCTCGGCATCTTCTCGCTGATCTCGCTGGCCATCACGGCGTCCACGGCCGGCGCGGTGGCGCTGTTCGGCCCGGCCGGCGCGCTGATCGGCGCCATGTACTTCACGCTCGGCACGGTCATCTCCGGCGCCAGCATCCTGCCCGAGTTCCTGCCGTCGTTCGGCCGGCGCCTCGGCGAGAACCTGCCGACCGGGGCCGGCGTACAGGCCGTCCGGGACGACCTCTACTTCCCGGCCGCGCCGATCCGCGAGCATCTGCTGGTGCTCGGCCTCTACGCCGGGATCGGCGCGGTGGTCGTGCTGATCACCAACATCCTGCCGAACCGGACGAACGGCACCTCCGAGGTCGACCTGGAGCTGACCGGGCGGCTGGAGGGCGCCGAGCGGCGCGAGTCGGTCACCATCTAAGCCTCATCCCGCGCGGCGGGTGACCGATTCTCAGCGGCATGCCCGTACGCACCAGCGTCACCGTCCCGCGGCGCTTTCCCGACGGCTACGCCACCACCGCGCAGGTGAGCACGTTCACCGGGCTCGCCGACGGCAAGGAGCACCTCGCCCTCCAGCTGGGTACGCCGGGGGCGAACCCGCTGGTGCGACTGCACTCGGAGTGCCTGACCGGGGACGTGTTCGGGTCGCAGCGGTGCGACTGCGGGCCGCAGCTGCGCGAGGCGGCCGAGCGGATCACCGAGGTCGGCGGCTACCTGCTGTATCTGCGGCAGGAGGGACGCGGGATCGGGCTCTACGCCAAGCTCGACGCGTACGCGCTGCAAGACCAAGGGCTCGACACGTACGCGGCGAACCGTGCTCTCGGGCATGGGGATGACGAGCGGGACTACTCGGCGGCGGCGCCGATGCTGTCGTCGCTCGATGTCCGAAAAATCGATCTTCTTACCAACAACCCGGAGAAATCGTCGCAGCTGCGCTCGCTCGGCATCGAGGTGCGGGACGTGGTTCCCACCGGGGTGTACGCGACCGCCGCGAACGTCCGGTATCTGCGGGCCAAGGTCGCGCAGACCCGGCACACGCTGGCCCTGCCGATCGCCGGCTGACGCTCAGATTCCGGCTCCCGCGCCGAACGGAAATGTGTGGGAATCGAGGGAGTGAACGCGCGGATCGCCGACATCCAGAGCCGGATGATCGCGCTGCAGACCCAGCAGGCCGGCCGTACCGCCCAGCAGAGCCAGTCGTCCACGACGACCGGCGGCGCGTCCGGCGACGACTTCGCGAGCTACCTGTCGGACGCCGTCTCGCAGGCGCCGGCCACCGGCCGCGACTACTCGTTGAACGGCAAAGGCATTCCAACCGATCTTGAGGCGTACGGGAACGGGAAGATCCCGGCGAGTGCGCTGCGGCCGGTCGGCGCCACCCGGCACAAGCTCTGGGCGCCGGCCGCCGAGTCGCTGACCCGGATGATGTCCGACGCCGAGAAGGCCGGCGTGCACATCGGCATCACCGACTCCTACCGCCCGTACGCCGAGCAGGTGGAGCTGGCCCGCCGCAAGGGCCTGTACTCCCAGGGCGGGCTGGCGGCCAAGCCCGGCACCAGCGAACACGGCTGGGGCATGGCCGCCGACCTCGACCTGAACGCCAAGGCGCTGGCATGGGTGCGAGACAACGCCTCGGCGTACGGCTTCTACAACACCGCGCCCCGGGAGAGCTGGCACTGGGGCTTCAAACCCGAGTCGTCAGGCGCTCGCCAGCAACTCGCCGTGCAGTAGCGACAGCCAGCCGTCCGGGTGGTCGGCCCAGCGCCGCCACCCGTCCGAGATGCGCTGGAGATCCGCCGGCGTGGCGGCGCCGATGCGCAGCGCGGTATTCGCCATCTCGGATTTCAGCACGCGATCCGCCCATAGGCCGCCCCACCAAGCTCGATCGGCCGGGGTGGCGAAGCACCAGGTGCTCGACGTCGCGGTCAGCTCGGTGAAGCCGGCCGCGCGCCCCCAGGCCAGCAGCCGGCGACCGGCATCGGGCTCGCCGCCGTTGCCCCGGGCGACCCGCTCGTACAGATCGAGCCACTGGCTCAGCTCGGGGAACTCCGGGAACCAGGTGAATGCCGCGTAGTCGCCGTCGCGGACCGCCACCACGCCGCCCGGCTTGGTCACCCGGCGCATCTCGCGCAGCGCGGCCACCGGGTCGGTCACGTGCTGCAGCACCTGGTGGGCGTGCACCACGTCGAAGGTGTCGTCGGGGAAGTCGAGCGCGTGCACGTCGCCGACCGCGAAGTCGACGTTGGTCAGGCCGCGCCGGGCGATCTCGGCGCGGGCCAGGTCGAGCGCCTCGGCGGTGACCTCCAGCGCGGTGACCCGGGCCGGTGTGACCAGGGTCGCGAAGTCGGCCGTGATGGTGCCCGGGCCGCACCCGACGTCGAGAACGGAAACTCCGGAAGTCAGCCGCGGCAACACGTATGCCGCCGAATTCTCTGCGGTCCGCCACCGGTGTGCGCGCAAGACCGACTCGTGATGTCCGTGCGTGTAGGTCGACATGCCTTCGACGCTAGTCCCGCTGTCCTTGTATGTGAGAAGAAAATCCCATTATTCGGTACGCGATGAGTTAAGTGATTTCTTCCTGGCCATGTCAGGCCGTACTTTTGTGGGCATGAGAATCGGCATCGTGGGCGCGACGGGACAGGTCGGCGGCGTCATGCGCCGCATTCTGGCCGAGCGCCAGGGTTTTGGAAGCCAGCTTGGCCCTGTTGAGCAGCTCCGCCTGTTCGCCTCCGCCCGCAGCGCCGGTCGCACGCTGCCGTGGGGTGACGGCGAGATCACCGTGGAAGACGCGTCGACCGCCGACTACCGCGGGCTCGACATCGTGCTCTTCTCGGCCGGCAAGGGCAGCTCCAAGGAGTTGGCGCCGCGCGTCGCCGAGGCAGGGGCCGTGGTCATCGACAACTCGTCGGCCTGGCGGATGGACCCGGAGGTCCCGCTGGTGGTGAGCGAGGTCAACCCGGACGCCGCCCGCAACCGGCCGAAGGGCATCATCGCCAACCCGAACTGCACCACGATGGCCGCGATGCCGGTGCTGCGCCCGCTGCACGACGAGGCCGGCCTCGTCGCGTTGGTCGCGACCACGTACCAGGCCGTCTCCGGCGCTGGGCTGGCCGGCGTGAGCGAGCTGGACGAGCAGGTGAAGAAGGTGGTCGACCGGGCCACCGAGCTGACCCACGACGGCTCGGCGGTGGAGTTCCCGGCGCCCCGCTCGTTCGCCAAGAACATCGCCTTCAACGTGCTGCCGCTGGCCGGCTCGATCGTTGACGACGGTCGCGGCGAGACCGACGAGGAGCAGAAACTGCGCAACGAGAGCCGCAAGATCCTCGACATCCCGTCGCTGCTGGTCTCCGGCACCTGTGTCCGCGTCCCGGTCTTCACCGGCCACTCGCTGCAGCTCAACGCCCGGTTCGCCCGGCCGATCACCCCGGCCCGCGCCCGCGAGCTGCTTGCGGTGGCGCCGGGGGTCGAGCTCTCCGACGTGCCGACCCCGCTCGAGGCGGCCGGCCGCGACCCGGCCTACGTCGGCCGCATCCGGGCCGACGAGACGGTGGCGAACGGGCTGGCGCTCTTCGTCTCCAACGACAACCTGCGCAAGGGCGCCGCGCTGAACGCGGTGCAGGTGGCCGAGCTGATCGCCGCCGAGCTCTAGCTTCCGGCATGGTGTGCCGCCCCGGTCGATCTCGGCCGGGGCGGTTTTTTGTGGAGTCCGCTTCGCATCCAATGTGGAAATCTGGGACTTTTTGCCCGAATCGGTGGCGGATGGCCGGTTTGAGGTGCACAGTGATGGCATGAACGACAGTGGGCCTGGCGGGGGCGGCTACTTCTGGTGCCTCCGCGACAGCCGTGTCGAGACCGGCGACGACCTATGTCCCGCCCAGTACCGGCTCGGCCCCTACGCCACGGCTGACGAAGCGACGCGGGCACTCGAGACCGTCGAGAAGCGCAATGCCGAGTGGGATGCCGAGGATGCCCGCTGGACCGGGGAGGAAAGCTAGCACCCGGCGCCGACCCCCTGTGTCCAAGCCGGAATTCGCAGTCTCCAGGCGGAGACGAGCCCGCAGTCATTCGCAAGGAGGAACACCCTGATGGCCGCTGCCAAAAAGGCTCCGACCAGAGCAACAACGGGCGCCGGGAAGACGAAGCCGGCGGTGAGGAAGGTGGCGGCCGCGGCCGCCCGGACGACCGGGACGGCCACCGCGCGCACGACCACGACGACGCGGCCGGCGGTGCCCAAGCCGACCACGCCCAACCGGGATGGCGCCGCATCGAAGGCCGCCGCATCGAAGGCCGCGGCTTCGAAGACGGCTGCTGCCAAGACCGCCGCCAAGAACGTGACCGTTGCCAAGCAGCGGACCGCGGTCGCGCCGGCCAGGAAGACTGCCGCGACCGCGACCAAAGCGACGGCCGTGAAAACGATCGGCGGGAAAGCGGCGAAAACGGTGGCCAAGTCGGTGGCGAAGCCGGTGGCCAAGTCGGTGCGCCCGGCCAAGAGCTCCGCTCCGAAGCCCGTTCTGAAGAAGCCGGTCGTCGGCCCGGTGGCGACCACGAAGACCGTGGCCAAGGCCGCGAAGCGGGGCGTCGCGAAGGCGGCCGGCAACCGGCGGCCGGTCACGCCGCGGCGGACCGCGGCGGCGGTCAGCCCGATGCCGGGGATGATGTCGGCGACGATTCCGCCGGAGGCGACGCCCGCGGCGGACATGGACGAGTCGATGCCGATGGCGCCGACGATGGCGGAGCCGACCGAGTCGGGTGCCCGGCCGGCCGGGATGCCGCGGCGTAACCGGTCCGCGGACATGCCGGCGGTGATCGGGTCGATCAGCGGGATGCCGATGATCTCGCCGGATCCCGAGATGACGAAGCCGTCGGTGATGGCCACTCGGGCCGCGGGCAATTCGGCATCGCGGGCGAAGGCCGCGGCGAGCAAGGCGGCGGGGGCGGCCAAGGCGGCGGCCAAGGCGACCCGGCCGGCCACGGCGGCCGCGAAGAGGACGGCGGCCAAGGCGGCCACGGCCACCCGGGCGACGACGGCTGCGAAGTCGACGGCTGCGAAGTCGACGGCTGCGAAAGCGACGGCGAGGTCGGCGGCGGTGAAGTCGGCGGCCAAGAAGGCGGCGGGTGCGATCGCGAAGACCGCGCCGGCCGGCAAGAGCGCGGCCAAGAAGGCGCCGGCCACCAAGATGGCGATGAAGAAGGCCACCACGGCGACGGCGGTCAAGAAGACGGCGGCCAAGGCGACGGGCGCTGCGCGGGCGGCCAAGGCGAGCACGACCGCGGCGGCGATGGCGCGGGCGGCAACGAAGACGGCGGCGGCCGGCAAGGCGGCGCCGATGAAGGCGACGGCCAAGAAGGCCGCGGCCAAGAAGACGGCGACGAAGGCGACCGCGACGAAGGCGACGGCGGCTAAGGCGACGGTGGCCAAGGCAACGGCGGCTAAGGCGGCGTTGGCCAAGGCGACGGCGGCCAACGCTGCGGCGGCGAAGGCGGCTATGGCGAAGAGGACGGCGACCGCAGCCAGGACGGCGTTGGCCAAGGCGACGGCGGCCAAGGCGACGGCCAAGGGTGTGGCGGCCAAGGCGACGGCGGGGAGGACGGCCAAGAAGGCGGTCGCCAAGGCGCCGGCTCGGACCGCGGCGGCCAAGACCGCGGCCACCAAGGGGATGCCGGCCAAGAAGGTCGCTGCTCGGGCGCCTGCCAAGAAGGCGCCGGCTACGAAGATGACCGCGGCAAGGAATGCGGCGACCACGGCGATGGGGGCGAAGGCCACCGCGGCGGTGGGCGGGTCGATGGCGGCCAAGGCGGCCAACAAGCGGGCGCCGGTCAAGGCGGCGAAGCGATCGGCTACGAACGAGTCGGCGACCGCGCGGGGGCGGGCCGCCAAGACCACCAGCGGGGCCAAGGCTACCAACGTGGCGAGGGCGACGCCGACGGCCAAGACATCGCGGACCAACGCGGCCAAGGTGGCCAAGGCGGCTACCGGCGCGGCGGTCCGGAAGGCCGCGGCGGGCAATGCGCCTGGGGCGTCGTCCGCGCGTACGGCTGCGGGACGGAAGGTCGCCGCCAAGCGCGCGTGATCCGATGGTTTTCCCCGGTGGCCACGCCTCGTGCGTGGCCACCGGTGTCTTTGCTGGTAGTAATGAGCGGTGCCGATCAAGAGGGTGTGGGCGCCGCAGATCGACTTCTCGGCGCTGCGCAGGGAGTTGCGGCTGCCGGCCGAGTTCCCGCCGGCGGCGCTGGACGAGGCGAAGGAGTCCGCGGCCCGGCCGGCGCGGCCCGCGACCGATCTGACCGGCGTGCCGTTCGTGACGATCGACCCGGCCACGTCGCGCGACCTCGACCAGGCCATGCACCTGAGCCGGCGGGCCGGCGGCGGTTACCGGGTGCGGTACGCGATCGCCGACGTCGCCTCGTTCGTCCGGCCGGGCGGGCCGCTCGAGGCGGAGACCTGGGTGCGCGGGCAGACCTTCTACCTGCCGGACGGGCGGATCCCGCTGCACCCCGAGGTGCTCGGCGAGGGGGCGGCCAGCCTGTTGCCGGACGGCGACCGGCCCGCGGTGGTGTGGACCATCGACCTGGACGCGTCCGGCGAGACGGTCGGCATCGCGCTCGAGCGGGCGCTGGTGCGCAGCCGGGCCAAGCTGGACTACCTGACCGTGCAGGGGCAGGTCGACGCGGGCACGGCCGCCGAGCCGATCGCGCTGCTGCCCGAGCTGGGCCGGCTGCTGGCCGAGCGGGCCGCCGCCCGGGGCGCGGTCAACCTGCCGCTGCCCGAGCAGGAGGTCGAGCGGGACGGCAACGGCTGGCGGCTGGTGCTGCGGGCGCCGTTGGCGGTCGAGGAGCACAACGCGCAGATCTCGCTGCTCACCGGGGTGGCCGCGGCGACCCTGATGCTGCGCGGCGGGATCGGGCTGCTGCGGACCATGCCGGCGGCCCGGCCCGAGGCGCTGGCGAAGCTGCGGGCGGCGGCCGGGTCGCTCGGCGTCGACTGGCCGCACGGGGCCTCGATCGGCGCGGTGGTGGCGAGGGTGGACCCGGGGACGCCGCGTGGGGCGGCCTTTCTGGACCAGGCGGCCGAGTTGCTGCGCGGGGCGGCCTATACGCCGTTCGACGGGACGCCGCCGGCCGAGACCGGGCATGGCGGGGTCGGTGCGGCGTACGCGCACGTCACGGCCCCGCTGCGACGGCTCGCCGACCGGTACGCGACCGAGGTGTGCCTGGCGCTGGCGGCCGGGGCCGAGGTGCCGGCCTGGGCTCGCGAGGCGCTGCCGAGGCTGTCGAAGGCGATGGGGGACAGCGACCGGCTGGCCGGCGCGGCGGGCCGGGGCGCGATCGACCTGGCCGAGGCGGTGCTGCTGACCGGGCGGGTCGGGGAGAGCTTCGACGTGGGCGTGGTCGACCGGGACGACGGGCGCGGGAATCGTCCGCCGGGCGGGACGGTGGCGCTCGACGACCCGGCGGTGCGGGCGCGCTGCCGGGGCGATCTGCCGTTGGGCGAGCGGATCCGGGCCAGGCTCACGGTCGCCGACCCGGCCGCTCGCCGGGTGGAGTTCGAGCAGGTGGACGGCGGCCCGGATCGGTGACGGGGCGGTGGCGAGATCTCGCTACTCGTACGTTATGAAGGTTAGGAAATGCAGGCGCAGATGATGAGCGCGGCGCCGAAGTGGGTCGCGGCCGAGACCATCGCGCCGCCGTGGCGGTCGGGGGTGCAGATGACGTCGCCGAGCTTGCCGGGGGTCATCCAGTCGAGGACCAGGAAGGCCAGGCCCATGATCGCGATGCCGACCAGGCCGAAGATGACCGTGGAGGCGAGGCCCTGGCCGAACGAGTCGTAGCTCGTGAGGATCGCGGTGAACACGATCAGGGCGATGCCCAGCTGGTTGGCGGCGAGCAGCAGCGACGCGTTGGGATTGCGGTCGGTCCAGATCAGGTCGCGCAGCTTTCCCGGGGTCAGCCAATCGATCAGGACGTATCCGAGGGCCATCAGGCCGATACCGACGAGTCCGAACACGATGCTGCGGCCAGCACCCTCGAGCAGATCTTGCAGCACGGTCTCTCCTTCAGCGAAGTCAGGAGAGACCGTACAAGAACGACTCGAGAGTTCTACAGCGCTCCCAGATAACGTGCCCGCTCGTAGGGGGTCACTTCGCGGCGGTACTGCTCCCACTCGGCGCTCTTGTTACGCAGGAAGAAGTCGAAGACGTGCTCGCCGAGCACCTCGGCGACGAGCTCGGACTTGCCCATCACGTCGATCGCCTCGGCCAGGTTTTCCGGCAGGGCGTCGTAACCCATCGCCTTGCGCTCGGCGGGGGAGAGCGACCAGACGTCGTCCTCGGCGCCGGGGGGCAGCTCGTACCCCTCCTCGATGCCCTTGAGGCCGGCGCCGAGCATGACGGCGAAGGCGAGGTACGGGTTTGTCGCCGAGTCGATCGAGCGGACCTCGACGCGGGCCGAGTTGGGCTTGCCGAACGCCGGGACGCGGACCAGGGCGCTGCGGTTGAGGTGGCCCCAGCTGACGAACGCGGGGGACTCGGTGATCGCGTTGGGCAGCTGGAGCGGGAACAGCCGCTTGTACGAGTTGACCCACTGGTTGGTGACGGCGGTGTACTCCCGGGCGTGCACCAGCAGGCCGGCGATGAACGCGCGGGCCGTCTTGGACAGCTTCATCGGGTCGTCGGCGTCGTAGAACGCGTTGCGCTCGCCCTCGAACAGCGACAGGTGCGTGTGCATGCCGCTGCCGGGCTGGTCGGTGTACGGCTTCGGCATGAAGGTCGCGCGGACGCTCTGGGAGAGCGCCACCTCCTTGACCACATGCCGGAAGGTCATGATGTTGTCGGCGGTGGTCAGCGCGTCGGCGTAGCGGAGGTCGATCTCCTGCTGGCCGGGGGCCACCTCGTGGTGGCTGAACTCGACCGAGATGCCTATCCGCTCCAGCGCGAGGACGGCCTGGCGGCGGAAGTCGCGGGCCACCGAGTGGGTGGTGTGGTCGAAATAGCCGCCGGTGTCGACCGGGATCGGGACCGAGCCGTCGAGGGGCCCGTCTTGCACCAGGAAGAACTCGACCTCGGGGTGGGTGTAGAAGGTGAATCCCTTTTCGGCCGCCTTGGCCAGCGCGCGGCGCAGCACGTGGCGCGGGTCGGCCCAGGCGGCGCTGCCGTCGGGGAGCAGGATGTCGCAGAACATCCGGGCGCTCTCGCCGCTGGCCCCGCCCTCGAACGGGAAGACCTGGAAGGTGGTCGGGTCGGGCATGGCGACCATGTCGGACTCGTAGACCCGGGCGAAGCCCTCGATCGCCGAGCCGTCGATGCCGATGCCCTCCTCGAAGGCGGACTCGAGCTCGGCCGGCGCCACCGAGACGCTCTTCAGGGTGCCCAGCACGTCGGTGAACCAGAGCCGGACAAAACGGATGTCGCGCTCCTCAAGTGTACGAAGCACGAACTCCTGCTGTCGGTCCACGGTCACTCCTGGTAGATCCGGCCCTGACGAGCCAGTGTCACCCGGCTCCATTACGCCGAGATTACGCTGGCCGGGTGCCGCCCGGGCGTCCCGGGTGCCGTCCGTGGGGAAGAATGAGCGGCATGCCCACGCTGCGGATCGCCCTGGCTCAGGTGAACTCGACGGTCGGCGACATCGCCGGGAACGCGGCGGCGGTTCGCCGCTGGTGCCGCCTCGCGGCGGATGCCGGGGCCCAGCTCGTGGCGTTCCCGGAGATGATGCTCACCGGG
>Ga0307509_10009494_pt1 | contig 12145 bp, 5 predicted proteins | sample 10_EM_MG_FD_202245 | JGI IMG/M metagenome (GOLD analysis project Ga0307509, IMG submission 202245) | Populus trichocarpa ectomycorrhiza microbial communities from riparian zone in the Pacific Northwest, United States - 10_EM | ecosystem: Host-associated > Plants > Roots > Unclassified | place... | reverse complement strand
TTATACTCTGTATTAACAAAGGTTATGTGAAAACCTTTGAAGTGGAGTAGTTTTGCTAGTTTTAGCATTGGGTTTATGTGACCCTGGGCTGGAAAAGGGATACACACGGCATGGGGTTTATTTGCCAGGTCTATGGACACCATCTCTCTGATCACACACAAGAAGATTGGATGTTGAGGAAGGAGAGAAAGACGTGCCCCTTCTTATAGATAAAAAGAAGAAGAAGGTGAGTGCCCTCTTTTCTGGGAATATTATTAGCAGTTGAAAAAAAGGCCACGCAAGCTTAAATCCTACAAAGAAAATCCTAGCCATGCATCTATATTTTTTTTTTATTATTATTATTATCCTCTCCCAACATGTCGCTCCACAATAAGTTATCCACCTAGATAGCGATACATATACTTTAATTTAAATTTTAATCTTCTCTCACAATTGAGAAGTCAGGGTCTAAATTTTAGTACTTCAAAAACTCAAATTTCATTTTTTTAAAAATTTAAAAAGCACCTCAAAAAGTCCTAGAATCCTATATAAAGAAATTTCCTAAACTAATTAATACTTTAATTAGTTTAAAAATCATAAATCAAACCGAGTCAAAATAAAATTCATGTGTCTTAATTTTTTTTATTTTACATAAATATAATCGTCTCCAATAAACTCCCCTTAACTAACCCATTGAAATCAAACTCGATCTTTTTATAGATAAAACATTATTAGCCAAACGCTTCCATGAACCAATATAAAATCTTAAAAGAAAAGGAACCAATTAATGCAAAAATCAAAAGTTAAGGGACCAAATACATTTTTTTAAAAAACCTTTTGAACAATGTAAAAAAAATGGTTTATTTATGTTAATTTTGGTTCTTGATTTTTCAATTCTTTTTAACAATAACCTAAAATTTTATTTTATAAAATCAATCTTTAATTTACCATCGATATATTTTATGACATATCGGATAAATTAAAGCATGCAAATCAAAATACATCTTAACATATAAAACTATAATAACATAACTTAAAATGATGAAAATGAAAGGAAATAAAGTCCAATGATTGATGTAAAAAAATATCATGGACATAAAGAAAACAAAGCAACAATAAAATAGTGTTATGAATAGTTACATGAACAAGTTACGAACGACAAAACATCAATATGTTTTAATTATATTACATAATTAAAATATTTTATGTTTGAATTAAATTTTTTTTAAAGGAAAAAGTAAGAAAGTAATAATCATCATTTATGCAAAAGTTGGGGAAAATAGCTAGAGAAGTGCATTAAACAAGTTTATTAGTACCAAAATACATGTAGTTTTAGGCATTTCTTGGTTTATGTCGAGGACATAATGGACAAACACACTTGGTTTCATATGAAATTTTATCTTTATAGTGATCCCTTCAACCAGAAATTACTAACAATGTTCTTCTTGATGGCCGGCTTTGAACCCTTTTTTTTATTTTTTGAGAATTTTCTAATGGTAGGGTTCTTATTTTTCTTCCAATGCTAGGATAATATTAGTGGTTGGGCTGACTTGAGATCTTTTTTGGCGATCCCCTTTAACCATAATCAAAATCCTATGTGTGATTGGGCTAACCTGAGATCCCTTTTGGTGATCCCCTTTAACCAGAACCAATAGTAAAAGTATGGTTGGGCTAACCTGAGATCCCTTATGGCGATCTCCTTTTACCAGAACCAATAGTAAAGGTATGATTGGGCTAACCTAAGATCCCTTCTAGCGATCCCCTTTAACCATAACTAAAATCATGTGTGTGGTAGGGCTAACCTGAGATCCCTTCTAGCGATCTCCTTTAACCAGAACCAAAGTCTGTGTGTGGTTGGGCTAACTTGAGATCCCTTCTAGCGATCTCCTTTAACCATAACCAATATCCTCTTTGTGGTTGGGCTAACCTGAGATCCTATCTGGCAACCTCCTTTAATTAGAACCAAAGTCTGTGTGTGGTTAGGCTAACCTGAGATCCCATCTGGAGATCCCCTTTAACCAGAATCAAAGTCTGTGTGTGGTTGGGCTAACCTGAGATCCCTTCTGGTGATCCCCTTTAACTAGAACCAATATCCTGTGTGTGGTTAGGCTAACTTGAGATCCCATCTGGAGATCCCTTTTAACTAGAACCAAAGTCTATGTGTGGTTGGGTTAACCTGAGATCCCATCTGGAGATCCCCTTTAACCAGAACCAAAGTCTATGTGTGGTTGGGCTAACCTGAGATCTTATCTAGCGATCCCCTTTAACTAGAACCAAAATCCTGCATGTGGTTGGGCTAACCTGAGATCCCATCTGGCGATCCCCTTTAACTAGAACCAAAGTCTGTGTGTGGTTGGGCTAACCTGAGATCCCATCTGGTGATCTCCTTTAACCAGAACCAAAATCCTATGTGTAGTTGGGCTAACCTGAGATCCCTTATGACAATCCCTTTTAACCAAAATAAAAATCCTCTGTGTGGTTGGGCTAACCTGAGATCCTATCTAGCGATCCCCTTTAACCAGAACCAAAATCCTATGTGTGGTTGGGCTAATATGAGATCTCTTCTGGCGATCCCCTTTAACCAGAAACAATGTTTGTGTGTTCTTCCTAATGGTAGGGTTTGAACTTTCTTCTTTTGTTTTAATAATTTCTTAATGGTAGGGTTCTTCAAATTTTTCTTCTTGATGATAAGGATGATCAATTTTTCACTTGATGATTTGTTTTTTACTTTTGTGATTTTGCAAGACTTACATCAATCCTTTCTAATTGCAGAGTTGACATCTGTCCTTACTGATGACTAAATTTTCCTTGATGACAAGGTTGAAGAACTTAGTGCTTCCTGATTGTAGGATTGACCTGATAATTCCCGATCGCAGGGTTTGAAAATTTGGTGCTTCCTGATTGCAGGGTTGACCAAAAGACTCTTCTTGATGACAAAGTTGATCTTTGCGATTTTTCTAATGGTAGGGTTTATCTCATCTTCTTCTCGTTTCATGGTCAAAACTATGATTCTTTTCTATCATCAACTCAATGATTCTTTCTTTGTCCATAATCTTGCTGGATTTCATTGAGGATTTGTTTTCTGTAACAAGTCAAAATATATGTGCAATGCTTTGTGGTTAGATGACATGCATGCATTCATACCTTGTTTTGAAATATAGGTCCCCCATCTTTGATGCTTCATCATCATAGGGTGCCTTTGTTTGCATTCCAAGGCCTTCTCTGTCCTTCTAATTTGTTGGCTCATTTGTGTGCTAGCCTTTTACTCAGATGTAAGTGCAGTGTCCATCTTGAGCTATCCGTGATGATTACTGATTTCAATGTTTATCAAGCTTGACAATGCTTCCAAGTGTGGTGTTGCTTGATTCGTCAAGAAAAAGCTTAACAAGTCATTCATCTCCTGGATTCTCCTGGGAATTGTTCTTTCACTGATTGCGTATATCGTGCCAACACCCATCAAAAGGTTTTCTATTGTCGACCTCATCCTAGATTGCCAATCAGCCACTAACTTGCCTCCATTGAAATAATACTCTTCAAGTATATGTTATCATGAAACCGTCATGCATCTCATAACTTGCGGTAAAAGGCTCTTTATTGTATGCTCAGTGTTCTTCTCATGGATTCTTCTAAGCTTGTCAAATCAGATTATAAAAAGAAATGCATTGGCATCATCAATGATGTTCCTTTTATCACTCATATTCATACGGTGAAGTGCGTCTTTGAGTTTCAAAACAGATGGTCCAACAATCAGTCTTGGTGGTGTGCATCTTTTCGACATTCATTCAAAAGCACTCACGCGATAACATCTGTCAAGAGTCATAGCCATGTTTCAGAGGGTAACCCAAGATGAAGATATGAAGATGTCCTTTAAGTGCAGTATTGCTCTCAATTGTTTATGGAGTCTGCTAGATTATGGATTGTCTTTGAACAACATCGCCCTCAATTAATTTGAATGTGCTCATTCTTCTAATTATCTTTCTTTGAACAACATTGTCCTCAATTCAATGATTCATCATTTGATCATCTCTGCCCTCTTAGTTGATCTGAATATTGTTTGTTTTCCTTTTCACGGTCCACGGTTTTGCCCCTAGCTGGTCAACTTTTCAAGGATGATCAAGAGTAAATGTCATTTCTGTCCAGGAATTTGCAAACTCGGTCGATGTTCTTCTTGTTTGACAGTTTTTCTTATTCTGGAATCAAATCTTATATTTCAAAGATCATATCATTCAAATCTAATTATTGAAATGAATAGAGAGATGTCAATTTTTGAACGTATTTTTAAAATCAAGCTTCTTTGGTCAAAGATCCAACACACGCCATTCAATGTAGTCCTTTGATTATCTGATATTTTAAAAATAAAAATTGACCCATTGTAAGATTAAAATAGCTTTTTCTATGGTTCTTTTTATCCATTTTAAAATTTGACTTTGGGTATGTCTTTTGATGGTCTATGATGAGGTGACCTTTTTGTGAATTTCCAAAACAAGATGCTCAAGTGAAAAATCAGGCTTTATCAAGAAAGGTTGTTTCTTTTTTAGCACTTATTTTATTAGCATGCATAATAACCAATAACTTAATTCATGAAGCCATGACTCTTATGGAAAAGCTTTTCAAGTTTTGAGAGCACCATTTATCGGTTCAGATTGCTTACTTGATCAAAAAGGGCTTTTAAAAGCATGTAATGCAGGCTATGGTTCATAACTATGAGAGAAAGGGAATTTTACAGGCTCACAAGGTGTTTGAGGGTTTCAAATACCTCGAATCAACATCAACTATTCATCAACTCTCTTTCTCTTGTTGTCTGTATAGAGGAAATGACATATAACCATGTTAACCTCAATTATCAGAATTTCTTAACATAGGCCATAATGTATATCTAACTTTCCTTGATGAATAATTAATCTCAATCATCTGATAACATCAGAGGCTTTATCATGGATATTAAAAGTCATGTTTGTACTTTGTAGCTTAGTATTTTTTTGGTATTGACTTTTGACATTTGTTATGTCTTTCCTTGATTGAAACTTCTTTTGCCTTTTCTAGACTTGAAAGACATTCTCCTTCCTTTATCATTGACTTATCTTTAAGTGTAGGCAATTTCCACGTTTTTTTTTTATGGCTTTCACATAGCCTTCCTCAAAGTTTTCTAATATGCCCCTAGTCTATATCTTCTTTCTTTTAGCTCTCTCTCAAACGTTGGATTTTTGTTCTTAGCCTTCCTTTTACCATTGATTCCACTTTTGTCTTCTTTCTTTTCTAACAAAAATCTCTTATTTACCCCCAGTGTGGGGTGTGATTCTTGTCAAGGTTTCTTTGGAAAAAAAATATTCTATCAAGCTCAAAATAGGATTACAAGGGATATATTTCAAGTATTGTGAAAGGATAAAACAAGAATGGCCTTTTCTCATTTCAAGCAAGGTCGGTTAGAACCAATAAATTTTGACCTCGTCTAGTATAATGGTTGGGACTTGTAAGAGTCACTAATTCACGAGTCCATAGCTACCAAATCCACTACATGTCATTAAGCATACTGCTAAACTTAGCTACATGGTGGGTGGTTTAGTTTCATGTGTGAGCTCAAAATTTGTTTGGTTACCCCATATTGTTTATCATGTTATTTTAACAAACATTGAGTCATTTCTGTAATCAAAACAATTTTAATCTTTCAAGATTGATTAGCCTTAATCGCATGTTGGAGTTTGATCAAAGTATTTTGTCAAAGTAAAATGCTAAACATCTCTTGATTTCGAACAACAAATAGACAAAGAAAAGACATGTTTCATTCAAATATGAGATGTGATTCCAAAATAAAATGCAAAATGGAAAAATTCCATAACAATATGATTGATAATTCATTGTCATTCTTGGATCAGCTTTTCTAGCAATATCTGTGTTTTGCCAAGCAATTCTATTACTTTTCATTCTGAGGATGTTGTGGTGACAATATAGCCAATGACATCATCTTTCACAAACTCAACTCGCCTCTTGCTCACCTTCCTCCAGACTCAATTTTTAAAACTCTTGTAACTATTCAAATGAATTGCCCAAGATCCCACCATGACATTCATATCTCTTTTATGGATTATACCACTTAGAAAATGATGGATGTATGGGATTTGATGGAGTCAGGGCAATAAATCCAGGGTCTGACAGATGTTGGTAGACAAACTCGAGTGGCCGAGGTATGTCAATCTTGGCAAAGACATTTGAGCAGTTGATGTTATAGTGAGACCTGGCTAGACCATATAAATAAGGTTTTCCACCTTCAAAGTTATCTTCTGATTCATCTCTCATCATTGTTCTGGAATCCATTGCAGAACCTTTAATCTTTCCCCTCTTCATAGCTTGTTTAATTTTTTCGGCAATCCTCACAACATCATGTCAATCTTCCAATGTTGTGGTTGTTATCTGATGATTGTTGGAAACCTTCCAACATCTAGGTAATCTTGGCAACGCCCGAAGACATGTAGCATTGTCACTGCCGACGTGTGAAATCACACATTGTCTCTACTAGGGGAGAATTTATGAATATGATCTTCTCTATTTTATCTTTGATTCCTCACTGACAGTGCAACAAACAGACACCCGTAAAGGGATTTCTATTCTATTGAAGTTTCAGTCTTCTTCCTGTTTTTCAGTCACGGTCTGTCTTTACTCCCTACTTCTATGTTTTAATGCTGACACTAGTGGGGGGGAAATTATAGCTAATTTGAAACTATTACACCCCTTCTTGGATTCCCCACTAGCAGAGCCACAAACAGATCTCTGTAGATAGAGCTCTGATGTGTTAAAGTTCAATATATGTTTTTGTTGGCTCATGACGCGCAAGGCTGGCAACTATTGGATGCTACTGGAAGGAGATGTAGAGGCAGTGAACAATTAACAATGCAGTTCAACAAAAACAGCGGTTGTCATGTGTTGATGACTGAAGGCATTGTTGTTGTTCATGACTGAAATGAAAGAGAGGCGATGCTAGTTAAATGTTTATGGCCTCTACTGGTGGAGTGCTGAGGAGAAAAGTCAATTATGTTTTCCTTGTGGGGGACATGGAGTAATAGTATTTTCCACAAGAGGTTGGTAGACGTTCCCTTTCTATTCTTGAAGTTCAGCATTTGTTCAAACAGATTTATAAGTCTAGTTACTTTACCTTTACTGCTCTCAATTTCTCTTTGACAATGAGCCTCTTTCTTTATTTTCCATCTTTTTTTTAATTAGGTGTAGCAGAGCTTATATGGGGAACCCACCTTTTAACCTGGTGCATGCATGCATGATAGATGTATGAGCATGTAATATATATGATAAACTCTTCCTTCGAGGGGTGATATATGGTCGTAACTCTTGTATGATGAAATAAGAATCTTGATTCTTGCCCAAACTCTACAATGAAAATTTTATGAGTGACAGCCATTGTGTCACCCACAAGTCTTGAGTTTAAGATGCTTCAAGAAGGGTTTGCCCTGATGTAAATAAAGATAGCATATACAACCTAAGGACAGATTCTATTCATTATATGCACATGGATAGGTTTTCTACCTGGTCTCAAAAGGGTCTCATATCTACCTAGTGACGATCTTCGTAAAGACAGTATAGGGGCGTTACGAGATATGGTTAAGACACGTATACCCACCATTACCAAGCAGGCACTTAGATATGAGTTGAGTGTTTCACGCATCTGAACCTTAACCAATAGTCATAGGGCAGATCGCTAATTCCCCTCATAACTTAGAAGCTAGTGTGTGCTTTCAAAAATAAAGACATGTGATGCATGAGACAATTCTATACAATTCATGGAAAAAAAACATTAACAAAATAAGACAAAATGCAAAAACTTAAACACATCAAATACACAAAGCTTAGCTCAATATTGTCAGAAACAGTACCTTCCCTAGTGGAGTCGCCATTCTGTCACACGTCCTCGCACGACGTCGATGGTGATTTTCTTTTGTTTGTTGGTTCTTGGGAGTCGCCACATAGTATTTGGTTCAGGGTCACTAGGAAACTCGGGTGTACTTATCTTGTCAGAGATTCACGGGTAAGGAACTGGTTGTGGCTAGGAAAGGTATTAGCACCCCTAACGCACCCTACCTGAGGTAAGCTGCTTTGCGGCTTGATGCGGTTTAAAGGTTTTGCAATTGTCTTGTTAACAACCTTTTTATTTACTATTAGAAACACGTCTTACATATAAGTACATGATTCTAGATATTAGCCTAGTTTTGAAATATTAGCCTAGTTTTCGTGACTTTAGTAAACTTGTTATTCAAGCTGAAAGCTGAAAAAACATGTTAAGACATATTTTTTGAAATTATCTATGTTGTATGAAACTACGATGTGATTGTTTTTTTATCTTTAAAAGACTTGGCCGTATGCATGAAAACAAAGCATTTTTTTCCAGATATATATATTTTTGCAACATTTCGTAGAAAACCGGGTATTTTAATACCAGATTTGTATTTTTACAATATAAAAATACAAATCATAAAATAAATACACGAGAAAACCACCAATCTCACTCCTTTTTTTTTGTTGGGTCCAACACGACCCATGTAGTTGGGCTTGACCTAGAAGGCCCAGCCGGGTCACTGGCCCAAGCCAGTGACCCGGCTGGGCATTGTTGCAGGTTGCATGCGTGAATTACTCACGCATGCACTACATAGTGCGAAGGTAATTAAAATTACCTTCGCACAGTGCCAACACTACACAAAATGCAAAACGGGGAGAGAAGAGAAATGGCTTACCTGGTCTGCTAGTAGTCTTCCTCTGTCTGCGTTCGTCTGGTCTTCTTCTTGTGTCCTCGTCTGCCCTTGGCTCAAGACCCTTGTGTTGTTCGTTCCTTGTGTTCGTTTTTTTTTCGTTCCTCTGTTTTTCTCTTCTTTCATTCGTATCTCTCTACTTCCTCTATGTTTTTGTGTTCTCTCCTTTGTTTGTTCCTCTTGATATTCTCCTTCGTTGATGGTTTGGTTGAAGCAAATCTGTTGCCTAAAAGACAACGAATATCCTTTGTTGAGGTTTTGGAAGGAAGCCCAGAAGATCTCTCTTCTTTTTTTGGTTTCTATCTTTCTCTTTGTGTTTCTGTAATCTGTCTCCCCCTTGTTTTTTCGTTCTTCTCCCCTGTTCTCCTCTTCTCTCTCCTGTTCTCTGTGTTTTCCTTCTCCTCCCCCGTTCGTGGCCTTTCTCTGGCTTTTATAAGGCTAGAGAATGCCATATGGTGGTAACGACAGGCTTGGTAACAACATGCATCATGGGGGCGAGGGATAGTAGCCATGAGACGTGCTCCATGATTGAAACAGTTTTAGTGCCTTTACTGCTGAAACGACTCCAACATTTTTTACTGCTGGAACAACTTCTGGTGCTGGAGAAAGGAAAATCGATGGCGACAAATGGTTGTTCTTTTTTAAACGGCTCCATTTTCACAATTCAAATGGCTATTTGTGTTTTGGTCCTTGAAGTTTTGAAAGTTTTGTAATCAAGCCCCCTATATAAACTTTAATTGGATCCTTTGATTTTAGCGCAATTTACAAGACAATCCCTTTTTATTATTTATTTATTTATTTATTTTTATTATTTTCTCTCTTTTTGTGTGGGGATCCAAAAATGGATAACAACACATATAGTCAACTAAGAATCATACTCATAACTTTAGTTCTATTTGCATGGCGGCTGACTAAGTATTATACATAAAGCTAAATCATGTGACAAAAATCATGTTCATCAAGACTCATTGTACTGTGAATTGGAACAGTATTAGCAAAAGTCATGTTCATCAAGATTCATTGCAATGTGGATTGGAGTAGTATAATGACATAGCAGCCCTTGCATCAAAGAGGTGCAAAGACTGTAAGGGGAGGGTGGAGTTGTCTTTTTATTGGGATGTATTCGGCATTAAAGGAATGGTTTAGGAGAAAACGGTCAGTGTAAATTTTGGTTGGGCTACTGACACCTCGCGTTAGGTTGTCATGTCCTACCACACAGAGTTCTAAGAGGGTGTTTGGTTGCGTGGTTGCTTCTGCGTTTGAAGCAACCACAGCAACTCACCCGTTTGGTAATGCTCCCACAAAAGATTTCTACTGGTGGGGCCTACCGTTAATTGTGGCACTGCCACAAGTTTGCAAGAAGCAGCAATTTGCTGCTTCTTGAGCTGGAAAACTCATGAACATTGGAGCTGGCTCCACTGTTCATGGGTTTCCTTTAATGAACAGTGGAGCATGCTCCATTGTTCATGGTTTTCTTCTCTAAACAATGGAGCATGCTCTACTGTTCATGGGTTTTTTCCATGGACAGTGGAGCATGCTCCACTGTTCCGGCCAGACTGGTTCGGTTCAACGCTAAAAATACATTGAACCGGGTCCGATCTAACAAAATAAAAAAAATATTTTTTATTTTTAATTGTGTTTTATTCAAAAAAAATAGTGTTAAACATTATTCTATGACACTACATAAATTAGACGGAGCTCGCTTGATGATGTAATATTTGCAGAATTTGATCGCATTCCCAATTTTATTTTTGATTATATTTTACCTATGTTGTTGCGTTCTTAAAAAATTTAATGGAACTCATGATATAATAGTAATAGTTAAATCTCCAATATTTAAATTAAAAACCATCAATATTAATATATATTTTTTAAAATTATTTTATAACCTCAATTTCAAAAGCATTCTTAACCAAACACATTAAACTACTTTTTCTTCAACCTCAATTTCAACCACAGTTTTAACCAAACACCTATTTTTTCAAACCAACCTCAACTAAAAGTACTTTTTATAAAATAACTTTTTTCAAACCACAACCACAACAGTTGCCGCAATACCAAACACACTCTAAAGGCTGTATGGGGTGGGGTTATGCCTAGGCTGCAGACACCTAGCGCTGGGCTGCCATGCCTTGGGTGCTAGGGCCAGACACGCGCGCTTGGCTGTAGACCCAGGCGAGCAAGTCTGCAGAACCGCGCGCCTAGGGTCTAAAGTGTTTCTAGGTTGTTGCAGCAGGACCTAATAGTGTTGGGTCCTGCTTACACTAGGACTCAATCGCGTTGGGTCTTGCTAGACCCATTAGAGTTGGGTCCTGCCCCTAGGAGGACCCAAGACTTTAATTTTTTTTCTTTTTCATACAGTAAAGAGCACATAAATAGATGAAAAATTATTTTATATTGTACAAAAATTGGGTGGTGATATTTTCTTTCCATTTGAGATTGAGTTGAATTTCCTTATTAAAGCATGTTTGTTTTTACCTTTCAAAAATGTTTTTAAAAATAAAAAAAATTATTTTTTTCTTTACTTCAAATTAAGATTTTTATTTTTTTTCCTCTTGAATTTTTTTTTCAAAATAAAAGCTAAGATATTATAAAAAAAAATCCTCGCGGGTCACATAGCTAGTTGTTTCCATAACTTGAGTCACCATCCACAACGTCAACTAAATAATCAATAATCTCTTACTTTCCGTTCCCGGCTAACTAAATCCATAGTCCTCATCACAAGGGCATAGTCCTCATCACAAGGGTTGATTATGTAATCAATAATCCCTTAGTTGTTATCCCTGACCAACTAATTCTGTAATCCTCATTACAAGGGTCGACTATGTAATCAATAATCTCTTAGTTGCCACCATTGCCCAACAAAGTATGTAGTCCGTGGCCAACTAAGTCCATAGTCCCCATCACAAGGGTCGAATATGTATCATTATCAAGTTCACTATTACAATTTATTTAAACTTCACACATTACTCTATGACGCTACAATCATTTATAAATTTATAGGTGGATATCAGCTATTGTAGTTGTTTGCATATACACGCGTCCGCCTACTAGTTGCCACTATTAAATACAATAGCTGATATCCATTGAAATTTCATGTATTTAATATAAGTTCCCTACACAATCCTATAGCATGCTTATATTCTCAAACCAAATACTTATCCTACATCATATATGTATCACACATACACATTAAAATATAACTTCTTACAATTTAACTCAATTCATCATTTCCCCTAAATTCCCTTCATAGTTGGCTCTAGGTTTTATAGTTACCCATGATTTTTCTTTCAATCCACATCGTTATTCTATTCATTCTAGCAACTAATCCATATCCATTTAAGCATTTACCATTAAAAAACCCATTTTCCCTAAACTTCTCTTAGAACTCTAGATTTGGTAAATTAAGGATTTCT
>Ga0307509_10009492_pt1 | contig 12146 bp, 8 predicted proteins | sample 10_EM_MG_FD_202245 | JGI IMG/M metagenome (GOLD analysis project Ga0307509, IMG submission 202245) | Populus trichocarpa ectomycorrhiza microbial communities from riparian zone in the Pacific Northwest, United States - 10_EM | ecosystem: Host-associated > Plants > Roots > Unclassified | place... | reverse complement strand
ATAAGATTTTTATTAAATATTTCAACTTTTTTTAAAAAAATACTCAACATTTTAAATGCACTCTAGTTATGCTCACATCTAGATGAAGTACAAGTCAAGCTTAGAACTCGGATTGCAAACCTTTGTAATTCTGGACATTCATCCCTATAAGAATCTCACCACTGAGCTGAAGTTTTTTTTTTTTTAATCTTTTGTTGTCTTGGCAGCCTCAATGCCAAACAACCCTTTTACATCCTTGAATGATTCAAGTTGTAAGTCAATTTTGCACCTTTCAATTGTATTAGGCACCATCCTTTCTAAGCATTGATATAATCCAATTTTAATATTGGTATTAACCTTAAAATTGGGATTATAATGATAATGAGGATTCAAATAATAAGTTGCTGAATGTAAAAGTCTGTGGAGTTGAAGTTCCCATCTTGCATCAACAATATTCCATATAGGTATATAACTATAAAAAAAACAATAAAAAAATCATTACAATATAAAAATATCTCAATTGGAAGTATCTCTAAAGACATTCATATTAATAGATGACAACATTTGAAATAAACAATAAGCAAGATATATACCATTTTTTCACAGAACCAAAATTCACTTGTATCTTCTCTTTTGCTTGATAGCTGGTTTCTCATCTGAATCAACTAATCAAAGAACTTTAATTAGAGGATATGTTGCCTTAATACATATAGTAACATCATGCCAAAACCTGTTGTCCAAAACACAATTTGAAATTCGTTTCCCTTCTATTCTTGCAAACCTACATGAACTCCACTATTTGGAAGTAAATATAGTTATCAGCTGCATTTTATGATCATTCAAACATCCTAGAGTCAAATATGCAGTAACAAACTGAGTGGCAGCAGACCTAATCAAATCCCTTCCTTTCATAAAGTGTCTTACCATAAAAATAAAGCCTCGTTTGTTTAGCGGAAAGTGGTTTCCACATTCCTGTATTTGTTTGTCATTAGAAAAATTGGTCAACGGAAAACACTTTCCAGTCAAAAGAAAATTTGGCTTTGTTTCCAAGAAAATGTTTTTCTTTTATTTTGGGCGGAAAACACTTTCCAGAAGTTGTGAAAAATTTAGAAATATCATATTATTTGCTGATTATAATAAATTTGGTCCTCAAACTTTTGATTGCTATATATTTTGTTTTAAATCTTTTTTTTTTCAATTTCACCCCTTAGAATTTGATTTAATTTTGTTTTTATATTAACTTTGGTCCTCATTTTTATAATTTTTATTTTCTTTTATTTTTTATTTTTTTAATTGAAATTTTTTATCTATCAAATTTGGTCTTCATTCTTTTGATTGTTACTTATTTTATTTGAAATAATTTATGAAATTGTAATTATTATTATTTAAATTTAATCATCTTTTAATTTTTTTATCTTTTAAATTTGATCTCTATTATTTTGATTGTTATTTATTTTATTTGAGATAATTTATGAAATTAGATTTTTTTTTCAATTTCATTCTCATTCAACTTTTAAATTTGTAAGATTTGTTCCTCATTATTTTAATAAACTTGAAAAAAATATATTAATAAGTTATTTTCCAGCTTATTTTCCATGTTATAACCAAACACTAGAAATTGTTTTCCAACTTATTTTTCATGACACTACCAAACATCAAAAAATAATTCAATTTCCAGGAATCCACTTTCCAATGAAACTACTTTCCAGCAAACAAACAGGGCCTAAAAATAGTTCTTAAATAAATATATGAGGTGATTCTCCTCCCCTTAACAATAGTTACTTGATGAACCTCTAACTTCTTCTCAAAATCTTCCAATATCAAATCAATACAATGGGTAGCACATGGTGTCTAAAACAAACTTTTTCTTTTTTCCATCAATATTTGTTCTGCTGCCTTATAATTTACTGCATTATCGGTGATTACTTGGACAATATTTTCCTCCCCAATCCTCTCTACAATGGCATCTAACATCTCAAATACCTTATCAGCAGTCTTGAACATATTAGAAGTATCCACCGATAACAAAAAAAATTATTCCTTTAGGAATATTAACCAAAAAGTTACAAATACAACGTCTTTTTTATCTGTCCATCCATCAGACATTATTGAACAACCTGTTTTTTTTTTTTTCATTCTAGCTTGTACTCCTCAAGCAAGTTCATTGTTTGATCCACTTCTTGCTTCAAATATTTCTCTCTAATATCATGGTAAGTTGAAGGCTTGAAACTTGGCTCATGCTTTACAACCAATTCAAGTGCCTTAAGAAATTCAGGGTTTTTTACACAATTAAATGGAATTGCACTAGTGTAGAAAAATCTTGTAATTTGTCAACATGCTTCTTCTCTAATATCCCTTTCTAGAAATTGATTCAGGGTTGTTTGTGTACTTCCACTCTCACTAGCTGCTCTCTTTTCTTTGTCCTTGGAGCTAATTTCTTTTATTTCATCATCATCATCTTTTCCAATATATTGATGAGCCTTTCTTTTCTTTTCAGTTGCTTCTAGATTTTTTACCAAAATACCTAAAATCATATGCTTAACATTTTCTAGTACTTGCTGGCATGACTCAACATCCTTACGAGTGCAAGCCAAATGATGTTTGAAACGAAAAATGCCACCACTGATAATTTTTTGATAATACTTGCACTGAACGTTTCTAGAATTCTTATCAATATCTATACCATGTTCCCATCCCACATCAAGTCTATTACCAGAAGAATTTTTTCCAGATGCCATAAGTTCAACAATTCAAGAATTAACTCAAATCAACCATGTAATCCATCCGAACATAATATGATTCTAATTAATTTTTTATTAAAAAAGAAGTACCATAATACATGTGTTATACATAACAATTCATATAATCCAGAAGCATGCATAAAGAACTAGCAAAACTAAAGCAGAGATCACAATCCATATATGTGTGTCTATCGAATCTGCTGTTCTAAGCTATCCTCTAATCTTCTTTGAATTATTGCTCCAGTTCTATTTTATGAATCTAAGTTATTACACCCCAAAGATAACAAAACTCACTATAATATTCTCATTCAGCAACTAAATTAAAATCTATGCATGGCAGTCCCCAAAATATACTACTACCTAGATTAAAATTTGCATTGATAAAAATCAAAAGGGAAGACCAAAAACTTATTTCTCTGATTCAAATGACAATTCATCAGTGCTAATCAAGAGAATTAATGGAGTAATTATTTAGAGGTTGTTAAGAGTTAACCTGGCTAATAAAATAAGAATCGAACATGTATAATAAAGGATAAGGTAGAGGTATAGTCGTATAGAGCTAGCCAGTGTAGATTTTGCTTGACATCTCAATTATTTTTTATTCTCTCCATTCTCCACCATTAACAAAATATTATGAACAATTGAACATATTCCCTTTACTGAATTTTCCATCAATAAAACAAATGAGAGAGAGGTAGAGAGCATAAAATATGCAGTGCAATATTCATAACCAAATCACTTCAAAATTTCTATTGCATATTTATTACCCAACCACTTCAAAATCATCATACTAATCATTCCATCAAGCAAAAATTATAAAGGGAAAAATTGTTATTCAAAATCATAGGCAATTAGGACCGGGAAAATATAGGGATTGGGGAATATCACATTATAAATAGAACAACTTACGGTGAAGATTGAAGAGGAAGCCGTTGATGATTGAAAAAAAGATAAGGGTGTTGTTGATGAAGATTGAAGAGGAAGTCGTTGATGAAGACTGAAGAGGAGAGCGTTGTTGATGAAGACTGGAGATTGAAGAGGATGTCGTTAATTATGGAAAAAAGAGAGAGAGGCAGAGAGCTGTTGATGAAGAGTCGAAGACTAAAGACTAAACTCTGAAGAGAAAACTGTTAATGCTGGAGAAAAAAAGAGATCGCAGCCACTGTTGATAAAGAGGAAGCCGTGAGCCATCGATCTCAAAGATTTTCTTTTCAGAGATTAGGAATTAAGGGTAAATGTTGGATGTGTGTGACTGTGTATGGCTATCGGCTAATGTTGATGAGTGATGTGGATTGTGGACTGTTGTGGCTATTGGCCTGGAGGAAACATATATTGCATTATTGCAGTGCAATATATGTTTTTTTTTTTAAATCGTAAAACCGGTACCAAACTTGTGAATTTTTACGATTTCATCCGATTTTACCGATTTGACTCGATTTTAACCCAATTTTATCAATTTTCGAGTTTTCAAGTCGATTATGCACATTAATCATATATTGACTTCTAAAATCGTATGATTTTACGAGTCAACTTGTGATTTTAACAACCTTGCAACCAAGGTTATGAAATGCAAATATTCATTTACTGACAGATCAGAATTTAGTACCGATATCTACTTTCTCTCTCTCTTTTTTTTCTCTATTGTAGGAGTATATATTTACTTATTCTAAGTTCATTTACGATAAACTTATGACTTTATTTCTCACAATTTTTATTTACCATTTCATAATATTTTTAAATAATGCAATATCATATATAAAAAAAATCACTCTCAACCTACATGTTTAAATTACATGAAAACTTAAGAAAGATATTACGAGTCCTATTAAAACAAATTACATCTGGCCTCGGATAGCTAGCTTGATTGATTTTTGTTCCGAGTTTTAAGAAATTACACTTTAATCTAATAATTTATAGATTGTGCAACATCCTATATTCGTGTGAAAAAATCAACAAAAAAAATAGAATTATTTATAGAATTATTATGTTTTAAAATTAATGACTAAAAAACATCTACTATATTAAAATAATAAAACTAACACTCCTCTTCTTTTTATCGAACATAAAACCCTAACCATCGTTTTTAGTCAGACCATCAAACACCTTGTGTTGTGTTTGGTCATGATGGAATTGCCTTTAAGGGAAAACACCTATTGAACCATGATTTGATGAAAACAATGAGATATAGAGGGTATTTATGAGTAAGGTAACGGTTGTTTTTTAAAATGTTTTTTACTCGGAAATGCATTAAAATATATTTTTTTAAAAAATTATTTTTGATATTAACACATTAAAATGATATGAAAACAACAAAAAATATTAATTTGAAGGAAATAAAAAAATAAAATTTAATTTAATTTTTTTCAAAAATATTTTTAAAACATAAAAACAAGCATAATTTACCGGGTTTGGAGGTGGTAACATTAACCCCGGCTGGGTTGAACTTGAAATGGATTGTGAAATAAGTGCGATGCCATAGGTGGGCATTGCTTATTCCTACCTGTGTTACTTGCAAAGGCTCATTAATTCCTTGCCTTTCTAAAGAAAGGTTTAACCACAACACACGATCACTGAGTCTTTCGTTTCTCGCCCAAAAATCAAGCCAACTTTTAGTGTTCCATGCAACCAAGTCTGCTGAGCTCATGGCGTGTGGGCTGCAATCATAGTCCCCGACGACCATCGCGATGAAAACAAGCAATACCTGGGATGCCGATTCCTTTATGGACTCTGATTCCTATGCTTCAAAAACAGAATGATTGTAAATGAGGTAGGTAGAGATCCTCCTCTTGAGAAAACACAGCATTCTATCTCAATTGAGGCTGTAGAAACTTGGATATAGTTATGGATTCTGGTAACTAGATACCATCGCTAGCTTGAGGCCTTAATTCCTTTCCCTTTTCATGATTTAAAAAAAAAATCTAATTTTGTTAAATCAATTTAATATTTTTTTAACAATATTTGATTTGACTTTAACATTTTTTTATAATTTGCTATTTTGTTCCAATCTAGTTGTTTAATAAGCATTGCTTAATATAATATTGATGTTGATATTCTATATTTTCCAATTTTAAATTGTATTTTCCACGATGAAAGTATACAATTGTTTTATTTGTTTTCTTAATTTTGATTTGGTTTTGATTTAATTGTGTTAGAAAATTTATTTATAAACATGATCAAATCACATATTTGATATCAAATTAAAAGTAAAATCTACTCATTTTTAGGGTTAGAACTTCATTTAAAACTATTCCATGACAAAATACTTTAACATGATTAAAGTAAATTATAAGTAAATAAAAAATTAATTTTAAAAAATGTTTAGTTGATATGTTTTGTGAAACTCAAAACTCTTTATCCAACATTCAAAGAATACAATAATTTCTCATATATTATATAGTAGAAAGGTGAAAACTTAAAAATATGCTTGTATGGCATAAAAACTATTAGAGAAGAAAGGTCCTAGGCAAAATGGACTTTAGACTTGGAGAGCGTTTGGAAACACAGGCCAACCCGTGTTTCCAAAAAATTCAAATTTTTTTTTGCTAAAAATTATTTATATATATATATTGGATCGTTTTGATGCGCTGATCTCAAAAATAATTTTTTAAAAAATGAAAAAATATATCATTTTGATACATTTCGGCATGAAAAACACTTTAAAAAGCAACCACAACCACACTCTTAAACAGGCCCTTAAGCTACATGTGGGCGTTCTCTCACTCGGTTGGGCATGGCTCTGACCTTGGATCTCGAGTCTTGAGTTTTGATTCTTGGGCTCAAGTTTGGGATTGCTATAAAATAATTATAGGTCAATGAAGATTATTATTTTTCAATCCTATGAATAAACAATTTGAATAGTCTTTTTGTTTAACTTGAATATCTCTTAAACAGGCCCTTAAGCTACATGTGGGCGTTCTCTCACTCGGTTGGGCATGGCTCTGACCTTGGATCTCGAGTCTTGAGTTTTGAGTCTTGGGCTCAAGTTTGGGATTGCTATAAAATAATTATAGGTCAATGAAGATTATTATTTTTCAATCCTATGAATAAACAATTTGAATAGTCTTTTTGTTTAACTTGAATATTTTTTATTTAACGAAAAAATGGTAGTTTTTAAAACAAAAAATTGTCATGTTAATTTTATTTCTTTACCGGTAATTAAGGATGATAAGTAGCATGAACTAATTATGATAATTAATTTTACATCATGTTTTGTTATAAGATTCACTATAAAAAATGGTTAAAGAAAAAATGTTTACATATATTATTAAACTCTTCTTCACCTCAGTTTTTTACATAGATTTACTTATATAAAACGTTAAGAGTTGGAAAACTATGTGAGATGAGATAAGGGTACATGTATTCATGAGTAACAAGTATCGAAATTGTTAAAAGAATATTGATAAGTACATTTTTAATATTTTTAAGAAGTGAATGTGATGTAAGACTTGATATAATACAGGAGAGACATCGGCTGCGGGATCCTAGGCAAGCGGGACAAGGCCAATAAGAGGAACAGGTAGGTGCCCGTCACCTCAACTTCTTAATTTTTCAGCATTTAATTCAATTTTTAATTTCTAAGTAGTACTCCGATAAAGAGATGTTTATGCAAGTAATGGATTGTTAAAAGACTAGTGATGTCTTGTTAAAATATATACTTTAAATTTGTATATGTATATAAAAATCGGCCACATAAGTGGTGATTGGCCCATTGGATTGTTAAAAGACTAGTGATGTCTTGTTAAAATGTATACTTTAAATTTGTATATGTATATAAAAATCGGCCACATAAGTGGTGATTGGAATGATGAACTATAAATATTGTCATGTGATTGTCTTGTTGTGTAAAAACCAACCCCACAGTGGAGCCTGCCACATGAGTGGTGCTAAGTTTGTGGTGTTTAAATGACATGATAAATATGTATTTGTACATGGGATATAGCCACCTGTGTGGAGCTTTAAGGAAAAGGGACTCGATCATTAAGTTAAGATACACAGGTCGGTCGTAAAGAATAGGGACTCGATCATTAAGTTAAGATACTAGTCATAGATATAGGGGTTTATGTCAAACATGAGATAACCGGATGAGAAGAATTAAGAGAGATGTTGATATATATTTTTGGGAAGTTTATATGAGTAGAATTTGGATTGACATTCAGTTATATGGACAAACAATCAAGTAAAAATCATAAACTGGTCTTAGAGTGAAGATCTTATCTTGTTAGAGTTAGTTATTTGGTGGAGAGTACCGAATTCGAGTCGAATACTATATGATATATGTCAGCTAAGAGCTTTAAGGTTTTTAATTTTTGAATGACTGATTCAAATGGTTTTGAAAAAAGGACATTCAGAATGCCTAAAGGGAATTTAAAGTTATGTAGTTAACTAAAGACTTAAACTTAGGGTTGCTATGTCATATGTTACTGTCATTGGTTGGATAAAGGTAATGTGTGTGGCAAAGTTATGTTGTGTAGTTAAAGGGATTATATGTGTCATGTGTATTTAAAAGAAAAATAAAATTGTTGCATATTGAATGATATATATTGTAATGTGAAACTTAACTATTATTCTTATTACCTAGTATGTTTTATTTTTGATAGGTTCATCATGTGCTCCTTAAAACTAGATAGCTTATATTTGTGTTTAGTTGTAGGACTTTCTTAATGGATTTTATCTAGCTATAGGATTTTCATGATTTGTAAAACTCATATAGCTCAGGAGAGCATGTAATAAACAAAGTAGCCATTTCTATATCTTGATTAGCAGATAGGTAATCAGACTTGATTGACACATTTACTTCTATTTTGTTAATATTAATTACTATAGTTAGAATTTTTGTTCTTGCTTTGGTATGAAGTACACGTGAGAGACATTCAATAAGCACTAGTATTGCATACTTGTTTTCATTATTAATATAAGATGTTGGGTGTTTTACTCTTTTAGGTTCATTTTTCTTATTATAATATTGTATTGAAAGATGTATTTGTGTTAGTTGGTTTGTAATTGTTATGAATTATTATGGATAAAGTTTTGGGTTGGCATGAGTCACCCAAGGTTGTGTTTTATAAAAAAAAAATCACACTACTTATGTAATATATTACTGTTTATCTTATATGATCACATATTAAGTACATGAGGGCTGTTACAATTAGTATCAGAGCAATGACTCGATTCAATAGACATAATGATACTGATGTAATGAAAATTTTAAATTTAAAAGAGGATGGTTTGCAATAGACATGGAACCAGGAATGACCTGTCTTATATAAGAGAGAGCAGTTAGAATGTGAATGTGTAAGAGGAACAATCAAGGGATTTTTTGGCTGGCACCGCCTCTTATATGCATGTGGTTTAAGAGTAATCGGTGCATGAGGACATATTAAAATCTCAAAGAAAACCCACATCAATTTATACACAAGCACCACCAGTGATATGGGTGAAGGGGGACAGAGTGTTAGGCCCCCACCTATGGTTCAGACAAGGATACAGATGACCCTTCCAGATACCGCTTACTTGAAACAAGTTGTGGAGGCTATTATAGCAGGGATGTCTAGGCCTGCTAATGAAACATTTAGGGACATTGCCCATACCTTGGTGCATTGGGTAAAGTGTATGAGGTAAATGGGGTATGTGTTTTTCTTCGGAGAAGAGAATGCTGAAGCAGCTGGATATTGACCATGTAAGGTGAAATAGTCTCTTACTCATATATCGATACCGAAAAATGTACATGAGTCTTGTGTGGCACAATTGCTATTAGACATTTGTTCATTAATGGTGGGCCACGATGAGAGAAAAGAGATAAGGAGAGGTGATGACATGGGGTGAATTTAAGTCTGAGTTTGAAACAAGGTATTACTTCTAACAACATCGTAAAAATAGGAAACAAGAGTTTCTAGCATTAAGACAAGGTAACATGTCGGTGTTGGATTATGAGATGTGGTTCTAAGACCTCTCCATATTTGCTACTACTATGGTTTTAATTGAACATAATCAAATTGAAAGGCTAAGATATGGACTCTGACAGGATCTCAAAAAGAGATTGATTGCCTTGCAACCTAAGATATCAAAGATGAAATCTTATTAATTATTTTATACGTCTCATTCTTTCAAGATAATTTGTTTTTTTTTAAAAAATTATTTTATAAATTAATTGTAAATTACTAAAATATATTTTGGAGAAAGATGTTCAAAATATTATTTCAAAATAAATTGTTGTCATAGAGCAAGTCGTTTTTTCAAATTTTGATTTTGAAATAGAATTTATAAAATAAAAAGCTAATACTCTTCCAGATTTTCTTTCTATAAAATATCTACAAGGGTCAAGATGAGTACTCCTATATAAAAAAAATATAGAATCATATGTTGTAATACCCTCAAGGCCAATGCATTTAATAATTAACCCTACAACACCAAGCAAAGACAAAAAGTAACCCCAAGAAAATTGCTTATTCAAAAATCAAAAACTAAATCTCCTAACTTATCCAAATTAGAATCAAAGTCCCTATGCTCCTAAAAGTTTCAAAGTTTTCAACCACAAGTATACACCTATCTTGATTACCAAATGTCATGGTTTAATATCCTTCATCTCAAGAATTATGATCATTATTGGTCCATTTATTTTGATAAAATTTGTTCAAAAATCTTTCCAGCATGGTTTCATAGTAATTGATGGCTATATTATGCTTTTGAAATAGAAATCCTTCCTGAAAAGGTCCTAGAAGGTCAAAAGTTATTCACTTAATATAGATCGGCAAACTTAATTCTAATTTATCTTCATTTTATATCCATTTTTGGAGTCCTATAAGTAGTGTGATGGGATTACTCTATATCTCATGATAGATATGAATATACTAGTTATGCTCATACTTTATAAGGATCATTAATGTCAAATAGTGGGTCACAATTCAAAGAAGAACAAGCTTGTACATGAGAGGTAACCACTTGGTTACAATCCCCGAAACAATTGTCATCATCTTCATCCTTAACTCAAGAAAACCAATTCATATTTCTTACTTTCAAAAGAAAGATTTAAGCAGAACTAAAATCAACAAACTTAAAATTTAAGTACAGGTACAATAAAAAACTTCAATAAGAAAATCTCAAATTCTAATGACAAAGACCTTGAACCAGTTAATGAAGACCTTGATTATGATCCTAGTATCATGGGATAAATTCATGATCAATAAAAGAATGTCTCTTTAAAAATAGGTATTCAAGAACATCATCCCTGATGTCATCATCCATTGCCAACTCAAAATGCTTGAAAACATCATCCATAATGATCAATTAAAATCGATTTGATTTAAGAAAATTTGGAATCCATCTAGCTAATTTTCTTAGTATAAAGAGATGTATCATGATATACTTAAAACATAACAAAACTCCTACCTTGTAATATGTTGTGTTCACTATTATAATATTTGCATCAGTAAAATTTTCTCTTATATAAGTATTTTTGAAAAGTTTTCTTAGTATTATTTATTATATTCTTTACTATCGATACAGTAAATGAATTGTACATATTAAACCAATAGTGTGCAATTATTGGTGTGGCATGTGTGAATTGTCCTTAAAAACATATATTTTTAAGCTTTGTTTGTTTCATGAAAAAGCTAGTTAATAAACAATATTTTCTAGTTAAAGAAAAATTTAGCTTGGTTTTCAGAAAAATATTTTCCTTTTATTTTGTACATATTCAAAAGTTGCAAATTTATTTTTGAAAATATCATATTATTTGTTAATTATATCAAATTTAATCCTCAATCTTTTAATTGTTATATATTTTGTTTTGAATCTTTTTATTTATTTATTTATTTTCAATCTCATCCATTAGAATTTTATTTTTATATCAACTTTGGTATCTTTTTTTTTATTGTTATTTGTTTTTCTCTTATCATTTTTTTTATTAAGATTTTTTTATTTATTAGATTTGGTCCTCATTCTTTTTATTGTTATTTATTTTATTTAAAATAATTTATGAAATTGATTTTTTTTAATTCATCATCCTTCAACCTTTTTATTTGTCAGATTTTGTCCTCATTCTTTTGATTGTTATTTGAGATAATTTATGAAATTATATATATTTTTTAATTTTATCATCCTTTAATTTTTTTAGATGTCAGTTTTGGTCATTATTTTTTTAATAAATCTAAAAAAATTTTCAATTTATTTTTTATAACATAACTAAATTGAAAATTCAATCATAAGGAATATCAGTGTTATAATTTAAAAAGGCACCACACTCGTTGTCTTATAATTCAACATCATCGCTGTCGTCAGTGCATGGAAAATCTTGTGGTCAGCAATTTGACAATTAATAATCGGCGAGAATCTAGTAAAACGGAGACACAAAATCAGTACCGATCCACCAGAATAGAAGAAGAGTTAATGATATGACCTCCAACACCGGGTGGGTCCTATCGTTCTGGG
>Ga0307509_10009491_pt1 | contig 12146 bp, 9 predicted proteins | sample 10_EM_MG_FD_202245 | JGI IMG/M metagenome (GOLD analysis project Ga0307509, IMG submission 202245) | Populus trichocarpa ectomycorrhiza microbial communities from riparian zone in the Pacific Northwest, United States - 10_EM | ecosystem: Host-associated > Plants > Roots > Unclassified | place... | reverse complement strand
TCCAAGTCACAATTACATCACAGGTTGTCACAAATACCACTGCTGGGTTTGATCAGAGGTACTGACCACAGACTTCAAGTCCTTGAGTGACAGGATGGTTCAAAGATGTCTTTAATTTCAAATTGTGACTTTCTTCAAAAGCATTCATGATGTTTCTAACTTTGTTGAGGTTTGGTTGAGGTGCTGTACTAAGTTTTCCATTGGGTGTTGATTGAGTCATTAGGTGATTTAGATCTCTTTGACAATACTTGAGGCTTACACATAAAATGTTGTACCTCTAAGTATGTTGAAATGTACATATAGTATATCCTACAGCAGGCTTGCTGGCCTGTCACCCTCTTTGTCACGTTCCCAGACTTGGAACCCAATGCTAGGGTTAATCAATGATCTCCGAGATGACCGAGCAACAATTCCGGCAGCCGCTCTATCGCGAGTTTGAGTCCTTAGGTTTGTTTGTTTACATTTTGATCATCACGGATTTGTCCGCCTACTCAAACGAGCGATACGAGCGGCTGCTTTTAGTAATAGGAGCCTGGAATTTGAATATGTATACGAATCCGATATTATATGGAGGCCGACGACAAGCAAGGTCAAACATCTACTGTCGTGACCGGCTTACCCTCAACGCAAGTGCCGTCAACGCCAAGCCTTCTATCTTTCATCTAAATTCCACCTTGTGAGTATGCCCACCTCATATATGAACCATCCAGTGTCGAATTATACGTGATGGATGGAAGATTCTGGTTGGATGGGTTTTTGTTCTGTTGGATGACGATGACCAACCTCTGATGCTGTTTTCGTTCGTATAGATCGGAAACTAGTGCGCATAGCGTTGTACGTTCTCCGAATTGTATAGTTGTGATATCTTACTCATTTGTGTTGCATTAGAAAGGATGATCATCTCCAAGAAGAACAGGCATGCTATCTACGAGAATCTCTTCCAAGGTGTGTAGTAGTAATTCTCCAAAAAAAAGGCATGTAAGTTCTGAATTTCACGCTTTAGAGGGCGTTCTTGTCGCCAAAAAGGATTTCAATGCCCCGAAACACGAAGATCTCGACGTTCCCAATCTTCAGGTCATCAAAGCTCTCCAAAGTCTGACATCCAGGGGTTTTGTCAAGACGCAATTCTCCTGGCAATGGTATTATTACACACTCACCCCCGAAGGTGTTGAATATCTCCGTGAATGGTTCGTAGCTTTACGTCTTTCGTCTGCTTGTCGCATCACAAGTATTATAGGCTCCACCTGCCCCGCGAAATCGTTCCTGCAACACACAAAAAGGCTGTTCGGCCTCCCCGTCCTGCCGCTGTCCGCCCTGGTGGAGGAGAGGGCTCTTACAGACCACCTCGTGGTGGTGACCGCGAGGGATACCGCAAGAAGGAAGAAGGTGGCGAGTTCAGACAATACGGTGTTGGAAGGGGAGGTCCTCGGGAGTAAATTTCCTATCAATTCTCCATGCTCTTATTACAATCATCAGAAGCCCAAGTTATGCCAGCAAGCATTGGGTGGAGAAATGTTATTTACTGCCATGCTACCACTTTCTGCCGCCAATTATTTCAGAGTCATTCCAGAACAATTCGGAGCCTCATCCGAACGTATCGATTATGTTCCCCAAATGACGATCCTCCCTCTGTCTCATCCTTGCTTCGACAATTTGTGTTGTGAATGAACTAAGTCGGCTTAGTCCTAAGCGGACGACAACATACTTGGCCTCGTACCTTTTCCTACCACATCGAGTGGAACCGCTCACAAATAGATTGGCTTTCATGCTGATGAGCTTGTCCAGAATACCCAAAACGCCAGAATCTTGCATTAACTCTTGGTCAATGTGCTTGCTCGCCATTGCTTCGGAAATGTCAGTAAGCTTCCATTTGTCCAATTCGTTATCTTTGTCGAAAGCATTCCGAAGGATGTCTACCGACTCTTCATGTCGGAGATCAAAATCTCTGAAAGTACCTGATTTCGCGATCAAAGCAGAGCGAGGCTCGGCCTTCATTCGTGGCATAATGGGGTGCGGATAGTCGCTCGCGAACCACACTGTGCTGGTATTTCTTGCCAAGGATTCGTCATTCAACAGTTGCCCAAGGACATCAGTGAGAGCGTGGGCACAGCCTGCCAACAGACCAGGATCGACTGTTTCCATTCGCCATTGAACCGCAAGGTAGTGGCCGGCAGGGACTAACTGAGTTGCAAGGTCCAGCAATCGTTTTGAATACCGGAGTTGTTGATCAAACGGAGTTGGAAAGACTGGATGTCGCAAATCCCAATTCAGAATGAGCACTTCGGCTTCCATTGGGTGGGAAGAATCATTCCACCTTGGTGAGGGCGTCGCTAAGATAGCTTCCACTATTGAGTCGCCCATAGATGGTCTGTCCCTGCCGGAGGGTTTAGGAACCGATAAGAAAACAGGGTTTCCACCATCCAAGCGCTGGTATTTGCTCCAAAAGCATGTCGGAAGGTCGGCCTTCCAATTATCGTCCGAGTTGACTTCGTAAGCATGAACGGAGTTGTTGTTTGAGTTCGAATACAAGTTGCCTTCGGTGGCTATCCTTGGAGAATACGAAGACCCCACTAAGAAGACCCGAGAGTTGACACGTTGCCCACGCCCGTCAAGCCACCCCTGGAATTCATCTAAGCTGATGATAGCATCAGTCTCAAGGGTTGCAGCCAAGGACTCCGTGTCATAATACTTGTCAAAGCTCCATCTAAAGCAGGCCCCAAGCTTACTCTTTCCAACGTTTGGAAGTACAAGTGTTCGATTGAGCTGCTTCGCCAGCTGAGCTACCTGAAAGAAGTGCATCCGTGCTTTTGATTCCTGTTCGGCAATACGTAGCGGGAACAAGAATCGACATGGTCGTGGATACTTGGCAGAATCACAGATAGGTTCTTTGTCAGATGGACCTGGTCTAGAATTTGGATTCGACGAACGAGAAGAGAAGCGTTCTGGGATGCTTGTTACCCGAGGCAGCCATGATTCATTTGAAACCCCAGGTTTGACAGAGCCGTTTGGCATGAATTTTGGAGAGCGGTCCAGCTGAAATAGCACCATCCTGTTTACGAGAGGAAATTTCCAAGTTGAATTCGAACGTTCTTTGGCGGGGCCTTCACTAGTATGTTTTGGGATTGCCGTTTCTCCATTGGTGGCGTGAGGGATTAGAACTAGTTCAGGCCCGTCCTTATACACAGCCCGCCATCTGTAGATCCGATACAGGCTCAAGAAGACGAAAAGAGTCATTGCAATAAAGCCTATCCTCCGCCTCGAAAATCTGGTCTTCCCACCTCTATTCGTTCTTGGTCCAAGTCCATGGAAACCCTGAAAACCAGACAGTCGTCGCGGTGTGTCTCCTAATTTCGCTCGCGACCGTAGCATCTTTTGATGTGAAATAACCTACAAATGGTTGTGGCAACTGTACGGAATGGAAATTAACTATGGACGCATCATCAAACAACTATACATAAATTATAATTAGATAGACATGGGCAAAAATAAACTACATAATGTCCAAGAATACGAGGGTTTCTAAAACAGCTGAATGTACATAAATAAAGATAGAACACTCTCGAGGAGAGCTCCTGGCCCTGCCGTTTGGGCGGAGTGTGGATCCTGAGGTGTTCTCATTGAAATTGGTAAGGTAAGAACAAGCTATCCATCCTGCGAAAAGAGGCAAATGAGAATCAAGGGTTGGTTAATGGTGGATGAAAGTCGCCATACAGTAGACCGGCTGGAGAATTCAGCCACATCGACATCAAGTCGACGTCGATGGTGCCCAAATCTGTTCCAACAGGTGCAGTATTGGCTTGGCTGCCACCGATCTGATTAGATACATGGCTAGGAATCGAGCCGCTGTTCAGCCCAGCGGCTCTTTGTATGGTAGATGGATCCCAGCCAGTCATCGGGGTAGCACCTATGAATGTCTGACCCCCTTCGACAATGCTCGGAGGTCGGGATGTACCGAGCGGGAGCATTCGGGGTTCATAGGGTCCAGGAGCTAGTGAGCACATTTCTTCGCTGGGACAAAACGACGCTAGAGGTGGTTGTTGATAAGATGCAGCATTGTGATGAGAAATCGGTGGCGGAGCACCGCTTGTCCCATCATCGCCAATGGTCGGAATGGTTTGGTACCATGAACCCACGGAGCTTGTCGAAGGCGACGTCGCTTGGCTTGTAGGCCGACTTTGCTGCTGTGGTGCAACAAAGTTAAACGGACTGTGCAAGGGGAGGCGTCCAAGCTCGTTACTGTACATCGGCAGTGGCATATGTTCACCTTGGGATGGGTAAAACATTGAAGACGTGTCGGGGTAGTCAGATGTTACACTCGACGTGCTCCCTGGAGAGGGATGCTGGGAGGCGGAACTCGTTTGTGGACTGCTTTGTGGAGAGATTTGCTGCAAACTCCTTTGATGACGCACTCTTCGAGAACCAGCAATATGTCTAGGTTCGTTCAACAGTGGTTCCTTGCCTTGATAAACATTTGGGGGAGGTGACTCGGATCTCGCTCGCTTGTTCTTCTGCGCAACCATCATCTCTGGAAGGGGGAGATCTCCAGCGTTGGCGAGCTCGCATAGGATATCCCTAAAAATAATGAGAACACCCCCAAGGGATCAAGTAATAGTTCTCACCATAATCGGCCAGCGGGTAGGTACCTTGTTTCCACTGTCTTTAATGCGCGCATACACATCAAAACGTCTTGCATGTCCTTCTTTACCACTTCCGGTGAGAGACCTGACCGTTTTCCAGACCAAAGGTTGAGAAGCAGTAGGATACCCGAAGTGCAAATGGGCATCTAATAACGTATGCGGCAAGTTTTACAAATTAACTTTGACCAGGTCATTTGTCACATGTGAAATCACTGACATTGGTCATAGAGGAGACAGCAGTCCGACGGCGCTGAATATCAACGAGATGACTGCACGATCGTGCAGCGTTTGCGCATATGGCGAGAGATGGGAACGACAGCGGAGACGGCTTCTGTGGCGTCGGGATGAAAGGGCGGTGGATAATGATTTGCACGAAGTAGTAATTGGCATATAGTATCACGGATTGGTTAAAGAAATCCAGATTCTCGCGATTAGGATCCCACCGAACTGCATGGAATGAGTGTCGATGTAGGTGCCATGAAGTGAAAGGAATTCCACTCACGATGAGGAGGTACTTCGTCCAACCAAGAATTCAGTGCAGAATCAAGTTCTGCTACAATGGTTTGCTCCCAGCCGGGCCCCTTGATCCCGTAGCGTGCTTTGGTTTTATTCATGGAATACTGCACTTTATTCATGGGAAATGCGACGTTTATGAAAAAGACGTGGAACGCACAAGTGTCCGCAGGGTTGCAGAGAGAACCCGGATCAACTTTATGTAAAGTATGAACGCTGCAATCTTTGATGGTTTACCCTCAGGTTGCTTGAACCGCTCGGCTGGGCCGCCAACATTCCAATATTCATCATCGCAGTCGATGGGCAAGTCAACGTCATAACTGGAAAGTGGTGAGCGAAAGAATGAAGGAATGAAGGAATGCAAATTTGAACGAACTCGTCTTCGTGAATAGCACAGGGCCGACCTAAATGGGTACTAAACTGTCGGTCCATAATCAAAAGTACCCTGAAGCAGTATTAACAGAGATTTATATCAAGGAAGGGAAAAGACGCACCAGAATGCGCGCTTCCATAACTCATCTTGAGCAATCGAATGTTTCACTTGTCGTCGTCTATGAGCCCCAACATCCTGAGCTAAGCGGATTCCAACACCGATCAACGTCCAACAAGTCTGAGGAGTTGAACATGCTGATAAAAATTGCACAGAGAGCTGTGCATGGTGTCAACTGGTAAAACGGTGGGAATGAGCGTGCACTAACAGCATAAGATTGAACATCGTAAAGTGTTGCTGCGGCGATTGGTGGATTCTGCACTGTTGCCACCTGCTGAAACCATTTCCACCCAGCTGAATGAAGAGATTCTTCACCATCAATCAGAATTCTTGGATCATTGGAGAATCGAGCACCAATACTGCAGACCAGCAAATAAACACAGGCGAACCCTACATGAATATGGTGTAAATTCCGCTGAACGTCCTCTTGGAAGGTTGGTTGGTGAAGCAACGGGAGATGTAGATTGGTATGGGTGAAGTAATTGTTTATAAGAGCCTCTGCGAGATCCGGAGGTGGGAAAGTAAAAGGTTTTGATGGCTCGGTGGTCCTCGGTACCTCCCACTAGGAATCTATATTAGAAGGCCTAGGATCAAACGCTGTCCAAACATCAACTGACCTGCGGTGAGCACCAGAATTCAGGGCGGAGATTTCGAAAGGAAAGAGAGGGGTGCCATTTGCTTGGACCAGTGTAGTTTTTTTTAGCTTCGATAACCTCTTGAATCAACATGACACCACTCGACTTGCCAAAGAAACGTGTCTCCTGTGGTTCTAAAGACATGCATTTGAAACCATCAACCACACTAATACCAGCGTCAGCGTCGTCGTCGTCGTCCTCGTCATAAACGGGGGGTGACTGGAGCCGGCCACGAATAACGCTAGTGAGCGTGTCAAGGAGAGTTGGAGATTTATCCTCCTGTTTCGATGAAGGGACAGAGGCGATAAGGGTGCTGGGATCCAGAGGCTCGTGTTCCAGTACATGATCATCCTTCTCGAGAGCATCCAGTAAGGATTTGTAGGCCAGTTCATCGGGACAAAACTACGGCATTGCATCAACGACAAGGGTGCAAGATGAAGGGGAAGACAGCTTACTCGCCGTAATAATCTGCTCATTTTTTCCACTTTATTCTCCAGACCTTCGACGTAGCTATGAAAGGAGGGATAATAAGTACAGCGCAACGGCTAATTCGTGAAGGATGTTACCCTTTTGATGGTCCTCGTTTCTGAATATGATAAATTAGAAGCGATCCAGCCATTGAGGTGGATATGTGTACCTTAGCTGTTTCAATATACGTACAATCGAGGTTATAGGCAGAACAATTAGAGCACCGGTAACCAGGCATCTGGACTCCATCACCTGTTATTAAAGGTGAGCACAAACCACCTCATCACAAAATGTAAGCTGACATCGAACTAAGGCGGGGGGAGGTCAGAACAACATAAGGTGTCGAACTGGACAGCACTCACTCTTCTTCCTTCTGCAGATATCGCATGCGCGCTGTATCCTACGTTTCTTCGACTCATGAACTGAAGAGCCTTCGGCTTCATTGTAGTCCTCTTCGTTGGAAGACATGGGGTCTGCAGATACTTAGCATTTGATATCACTATATATACTATATTATTATATTGACCCAGATCCGGCATCCGCCTTTCAACAATTTTTTTTTCCACGCAAGAATTGCCATATGAACCAAGAATTAGGACAAATGTTGGTCGTTTCCTTGCTATTCCGCACAGCCCTACCTGGCCCCTATGTAGTTGGGTCATAACTTCTGCGGACGCCGTCGTTACGATTCACCCCGGCAGGCGGTTTTCACTAATACCCCTGCGTCCAGACACTGCTCACCTACACAATTTGAGGTGCCGAGTCGACAGTGAAAACTTGGATTGTAATGATAAAGGCATCCAGACTAGCGGGCGTGTTTCGAAATCGCATCCTGGTCTGTTGTTTGGGTAGCGGAAACGCCTTCTATTTTCACACCTTTGAAGATAGTTTTAGATATCTGGGACAGTGCGCTTATTGCGTGAATCCATATGCCCGGGGACGATTCTCGGTCAAAATCGACTCTTCCAGTGATCACTGTCCTGTACATTGTCGCTCAGCGCTCGGCACTAAGACTCTAGAACCAGCTGTTGAGGGTTGTGCCTTGTGGCACTGATTTGTATACAAGGCCGGATGTTGTGATGTCGCAATGTATTTGTAGCGAGATGATGTGATCAGGAAATATCACAACCATTGCTCCACCGTTCAAATCGCTTCTACGAATGTGTATTTGGGGATGCTTGTATCTTCCGAGTATCGAGTATCGATATTTGAACGAAAACACGTCCGTCAACGTAGAACCCTCACTTTAAACGTCTCCTGAAAACGAGTGGTCGGAAGGGGAAACTTCCAAAATTGGGCAGGTTCGTGAAAATTTCATCGAAATTTAATCATGAACCTCCGCAACTCCAATCCCGCAGGGTTTAGTCCAGGTCCAGAGAATCAGTCGCCATCACTACGGAATGTAACCTGTTTGTAGCTTGCAAAAGATTATATTCCATATATTTGCTGTTCCGACTATGGAGAGGGCCCAAACGTTTCCCCGTCTTTGCAATTCGCTGTCGGACAAACTTCTCCTTCTGCTCGAATTGGTGCCTCCGCATCGAGGAAGAGACACGTACATTCTCTATTGAGCCTCGTGCCCTCATATACGCTTTTAACAACCGACGTGGTTTTCCTAACCTAAGAATCTGCGATTCTGCTGTCGGTAAGTCGTGTGGTGTCCATTCTGCTCCAATCTTCCGGTTCAACGATTCTAATATTGCATCTCGCTTCCTTCCGAGTCCTATGTCTGTCTGAGATGAGGAGGAAACGATACTTTAAACTCCTGCCTTCCATCCTTCTTTCATGGCAGCTGATGCGTAGTGGTGGAACGCAGTACACCTTTAATGTTATTCGGCATACTCCAGTTTACTGACGATTATTGGAACTAGGCGAATTGGTTATTCACCAACTTTCATCACACCGCCCATGAGCCAACCTTTTGATCAACCGCGTGTTCAAATATCAGAATCTAGGCGAGTGATATCAAACTCTTTGATGTTTGAATATGCTGAGAAGAGTGATCAATTGCTAGCGCTATGATGCCCGCCTCTCGTACACATGCCAGTGTATCCAAAATGACCCCATGTTTGCACTGCACAAACCGAGGTTCGAGTGCTTTGGACTCTTCTGAACTATCTCATCCAATGTCTTGGTCATCTGCGATCTTGATCAACTGTGACAACCGCGACATCAACCCCAATCCCGTCGCCTTCGACAATAATCAGGGTAACATCGATCACATAACATCGCTTGAACGCACCGTTGTAAGTTATCAAGATGGTTCGGATTGGTCCAATCTGACTATCGATCAGTGTTCAAATTTCTACTGCTGCGGCTTTCAGCTCCCCGACTTCCACGCTTTGCTGGAACATTTTGAAGAAAGCCATGTCGTAGTCCTTGCACCCAATGGGAAACGTGTCTACCCACGAGAGGGCTTACAAGCAGTTCCTCTTGATCCCGTTTCTTCGGGCACTTCTACTCCAGATTTGTCCAGGGCATCTTCGGCAACGCCTACCTCCCCACCTTGTCCCCCAACTCCCTCGCTTTCCAGCCCATCTTCACCGTCAAATGTCCTGTCACCTACGTCTAGTCCTCTGTCGAGTCGGAAAAGCAGCTTCTCCGTGCCATCAGTTTATACACCTTTCACACCTACTTTGCCAATCGACCCCGCTTATCCATTCCCTGACACGTCTGAAGTCGTAATACCGCCTGATATCAATTTCGATATCCAATCCACCCACATCTATCGTCCCGAAACACCAGAGATCGCCCTGGAGTCCAGCTCTTCCGAAGATGAAGAGATGTCTGACAGTCTCTTATTCTCGACCGACGATGGTTCCACCAAATGGCCGGAACACGTAATGTCAAATTTGAGTCCGGAGGGGGTATCGGCATTGATGGTTCGGGCAAAGCAGCGGTTCGTAAAGTTAGGTGTTAACGAAAAGCGGAAGCTGGAAACTCCGAAAGTTGCATCTTCAAAATCGAACAAATCGAAGCGTCATCCTGGTTCGAGCAGTTCACATTCAAAAAGACGTGAAAAGATGTATCATTGTCCGGTAAGCCTCTTTATCTTGCTGATCAGTGTAAGGTTGCTCAACATCTTCCCTGCCACAGAAGGAGGGATGCGTCAAGGCAAGTCCAATTTAGCTGTCGCAAACGCGCTCCAATTTATCTCTCATATTCCAGACATATCTCAACCCCAATGGACTCAAGTACCATCTCGAACGAGGAACCTGCAAATTTGCTGACGAGGTTGACCCTCCAGACGACTGTTCCTCTCACCTACGTCCTCAGTATTCCACTCCAGGTACACAATCTACAGCCCCTTCTGCCTCCCCTCGTTTCAAGGATGCGACCATCTCACCTCCAACGCCAGGGCGTAGTATCTCCCCTCATAAAAGCCAAATATCGAATCTGTCCCCACTTCCCGCCGCCGTCAAAAGCACACCTCCCAACAGCGATTCCGATTCTGCCGTTGGCACAGGTCTTATGTCGTCTTTGCATCCTGAAGGCAACCCCCAGCCCCATTATCGAAATCATGTTCATGACAAGACAGTCGCCGCTATAATCTCCCCTAAAGTTGACGGGACGCACCAACCAGAACCTCCGGCATCGTTTTCGCCATCGATACCAGACCAGCTCGTCGAGTCGTCCAGGCAACCCGCACAGGAACCAGAACCAACTAGTGGTTCTCCCTCCCTGCAGCTTCGACCTCATCTTCATTGCCAAACCAGTCGAATGACTCAATCTTTACCTCAACAACCCCAGCACCGTCACCATTATCATTATCCTGTGCCGACATATCCACATGGCTACCTCTATTCCAGAGACAATCGGCCGTATTACGCCGACTTGACTCGCGCTGCGCTGTTGACTGCTATTGTACCCTCTACTTCACAGTGAAAGTCAGTTCATATCATATGATGCCCTCTATCATCTGTGATATAATCAGGTCCGTCCATCATAGTCACTTTATATGCAGGTCATAGCATGAAATGTGCAACAAAATTAAGTATTACTGTAAGCTCTTTTCATCTTGCTTGGCATTTTTGTGTCAAATGCAAATAATTTCAATCAGAAACTTTTTGTAACATAGTACTTTCCCTGCTCTCTTGTGATTCTTGCTATATCTTATAATGCTATTAGAGCCACTCTGTGAGTGGCACAGTGCTTTTGAACATTACAAGAAATTCAAATTTATTACAAGAGTTCTAAATATAGTATACAGTCCAGAATGATTGTAGTTGACAATGTAAATAGTGTTGTGATGTTATTGGTGTAGCCATTAGAATTCTTCTGAATAAAATGTTAGAAGTACTTTTCAGCAAGGTGACAGAATAATTCTTGTCCTTACAGTCATCAGAAGAGAATAGTATAATGGAATTACTAAGGACTATGATTTGAGTACAATCTATCTATTCTAATGGAAGAGGTAAGTATCGGATTGGACTAGAACATGACATGATGTGGCCAGAGTCCTGCATGACTCTGATGAATCAGAATCAGAGTCATGTTGAGTCATCCAGGACTCTGACCAAGGGGGCACTGGGATCAAAATCCTGGACCAGTACCTGGTTAGTTAGTCCAGCCTCAGCTCCCCAAAAAAATTGGACCCCCTGGAATTTGACCTCAAAACAATGTTTTATGGTATTTCAAATGCATTATGGCCTGTGGTACTGGCATGTTAATATAGAGTGGTCATTTAGACACAATATTGTAGTACTTAATTTAATAATATACATATTTACAGTACATTCTTTGATCAGAATGGGGGCCTATGGGATATGTTACACAACAAGTAACCAGAGAAAGGTTAAAACAGCTCAGAATGATGCTGTAAAGCATTAAAATGCATTGGACTCAATGCGGGAGTGTTTCTGAGTGCAAATGAGACATCTTACCACAATGTAAGGAATGTGCTGAGGTCCCACGGGAGTGGGTGCTGAGGCACAGTGTCACGCACATAGTCTGATTTCACAAAAGATAGGCTCAAACAGTCTGAACTATGTTCGTAAATAAATACTGTATGTATGAATTATATATATGATACCTATTGTAAGGGGAACCCCTTCCGCTTCCGACTCCCGCCCGCCTTCCGCTTCCGCTTCCACTCCTGCTCCCGCCATCTCATCTCTCTTCCGCAATGCCTTCAGTCGCATGACGTCATACGCCACCTGCTCCCGACCCGCTTCCCTTCCGACCCGCCTTCTGCTCATGACACGTTGACACAACACGTATGCCGTACCTTACATGTATTTACTAATTTCGGACTTATCTCTTATATCCATTATTTTGTATATTAGGCCGCACCTGCAGGTGGATCCTTATCCTTTCCTCTTTGGATCCCCTGCTAGGTACATTTGTGATTAGCTTAGTATTACATAATAATCTAATCCTCTTTGGATCCCCTGCTAGTACCGC
>Ga0307509_10009490_pt1 | contig 12149 bp, 14 predicted proteins | sample 10_EM_MG_FD_202245 | JGI IMG/M metagenome (GOLD analysis project Ga0307509, IMG submission 202245) | Populus trichocarpa ectomycorrhiza microbial communities from riparian zone in the Pacific Northwest, United States - 10_EM | ecosystem: Host-associated > Plants > Roots > Unclassified | place... | reverse complement strand
CCATATAGGAAGCTAAGTTGGAATGATTTTGGTTGTGATGCAAAGAAAGGCAAAGGAAATGACACCAATCATGCCATACCACCACAAAGGAACTTCAGGGTAGTGACACATGAGATAAGAATGGACATCCTTTTCATCCTTTAGTGTATTGTGGAACCAGCGGATGATATCCTTTTGATACCATACTAGAATGTATGATAAATATCTGTCAGGGCACAAAAGATAGAAGCTTACAAAAGGTATACATGAAAAGAGCAGGGAAAGCTGCAAAGGCAGATCCATAAGCTAACACCAGGGTTGTGGGTAGGAAGACTGGAGAGTATGCAGCATACTTGGTGGGGTCAAACACCCTAGTTGTAATGATGTTTCAGAAAATGTAAGGAGAACCAATGTTGTCAAATATTATGTGACCATATATTGGGAAGTAGGCCAAGTTCCAGACATTTGTGACTGTAGCTTTGGATTAGCAACACAAAAAAATGGAGAGTGTCAAGAGGGTGCATTACAATAGAGGATTAGTGCAATAAACCAAAACATAAGGAGGAATCCAATGCCTATGTTCATTTGGGACCACCACTGGAAATTCTCTGCAGTGAGGAGCAAGGAAAAAGAAATGAATACAATGCACAGGTGAGATCAGGGGATTACCAAGGTAAGAAATGATTGCCCAATCGAAACTGAGGATGCTCATGCCCAAGCCAGTGTTCATTCCAAACAGGGTATTGATAACAGCATTGTTGGGAGCAATCCAGCACACCCAGTTGAACATGCTCAATCCTGTGAAAAGATAACTGGGGACCCAGTACCAAATGAAACTGCTGGCTAGTGCTTGAAAGTCCAGTTAATTAACCAGAAATTAACCAAGACCAGACCAGACCATAACTGATCAGGACCGCAAAATTATCTAACTGATGGCTAACTGTAACCATGGTCCAGTTAGTGGTTAGTCATCATCTCAAAATATTCGAGACTGAACAAAAACTGGTTAGGACTGGTTATAACTGGTCTTTGGGTCCTAAAGTTACACACAAATATTCCCCTATTTAAACACTTTCTAACCACTCCAAAATCATAGTTGAGAATTGACATATTTATGGTTAACTTAAATTTACATGACTTATTTTCCAATCATCAGACATGTGACATCGATATGACCATGGCAACCATTCTCATTCTCTTCATTACCCTCATCCAAGTGGCCAAGCCCCTGGCGAATGCCCATGCTGGGCCAAGCCAGGGCTCAACACATGCCATGGGCCACATTGATACACACCAGCAAGCTCGACATGCACCACGTCGACACATGCCAGTGAGCTTGACATGTGCCATGTCGAAACATGCTGGCAAGCTCAACACCCGCCACCGAGCTCGACAGCTGCCACATATGTCGACAGCCACTACCACTGCCTCCTTAACCTCGAGCTACCACATTCCCAGGGGCCTGCCTCTCCCCTCCAACAAGGGATGTAGGCCACAATTTCGCATTTCTGAAGGTTCGGGGTAGGGGTGCATAGGAAGTAGTGAGGTGACCGAGCCAGGTATGAGCTCCACAACCACTGCCGATTGCTGACATGTCACCCACCCAGATCCTACTGCCCCACATCATGTCCCAGGTCGAGAAGTTGACCTTGAACATGACATGACCTGTCGACAACCAACCCCATACCCTCTCCCTCCTCCTAGGCCAGGTGCATGAGCTTGGATCATCTGCCACCTCACAGATTGGCCCTCCACCTTGTCAACCCAGCCGTGTTGGGTCTGCACCACCACAAATGCCTTCGTGGCCCCTTGCGCCCTGCAGGGCACTGATGGGTTCGGAAATGATGAAGGATGGATTCTTCTTCTCACTTGTCACTCATGGGGCTATACACAGATGACATGGGGCCATACCTACACTTTCCCCTTGTTCATCCATTCTCTACTGGAATGAGCTTGTTCATCTGCGAGGCAGTGTTTTACCCACATGCCACCTCATGTGACTCATCTTTTCCTCCCATAATTGACCACCATACTATATATACCTGTATTACATAGAATTAGAATATTAGTTTGGTAATGTACCTGAAAATAACCAGTTATAACTGGTCAATAACCAGTCATAACTGTGACCAGTTAGGACCGGTTATATAACTGGTGCCTAACCACCACTAACTGACCGTAACCGGTTTGAGGTGGTCCAGTTTGGTTAATTTGTGTTTTGGGGCTAACACTAACCAGTCTCAGTCTCAGTTAGAGCCCTTGAGGGCCCAATAACCAGACCGGACCAGACTTTCAAGCACTACTGCTGGCCATGGCAATATAAAAGAAGTGCTCACAGGTCATCTGGCCTGGGTTGTGCTTGCTGTAGTTTTTGTGGATGGTATTGAAGAAGACACAGTTAGCCAAAACACCTGGCCAGATCATATTGGACAGCCAGACAACAAGCTGATGAATAATTCCACTGACACAGAAACCAATGCATTGAGAACCAATGGCTACAAGGCATTGGAAAGCCAAGGGGATAGTTTGGCCATAGAAGACACGTTGGGTGAGGACCACATCGATTGGATATGTCCCAAGACTGGATGAACTAGCCATGACTGTAATGCAAACATACTCCTTCATTGAAAAGGGGCCTGGGTTGGGGGACCAGATATAACCAAAAGTATTAAAGCATCTGGTGGGGAGGATTGCTGCAAGTCCTTGGCCAAGAAGGAAAGACATGAGCTGAGAAATATAACTGGACCAATAAACTGAAGGATCTAGGAAGCCAGGCATCAGCGATATTATACTATTTGAAAGATGAAATAATGATATACATCACATATAAAGAACCTGATTCAAGCCAGAACTAAGGAGGGAGAGGAGGATTCCCAAGAACCACATGCGGAACATGTTGACTGGCATCAAGGGATCATCAGTATTGGATACAGCGGCCTGTACTTTGGGATATGGTGAGTCACTGTAGTATGTTGTTCAAATGTGAATCAGGATGAATGGATAGAATATGACTAACTCATCAATTTAGCACTTCCATCCTCCCTGGCATGACTATTGCATCAGGAAAAGGGGGGTTGGCTTCTGAGCATCCCAAAGCAGCCTGGGTGTCTCTAGAGATGGTAAAGATGTCAAAGACACAAAGACTCCTGGGTAGGTGACAAGTCAAAGTGTTCTTAAAACTCAAGGTTTAAAGCACTCCCAAAGATACCAAAGATGCTAAAGCAGTTTCACAGCTAACTCAGAAAGTTTTGGGAATTCATCCAAGGATCTTTCAAAGCCAACTAAAGATACCTAAAGATCTTTCAAAGCCAACCAAGTAGACTCCAAAGAATGTTTAGAAATCTTTCAAAGCTAACTAAGTAAGTTTGGGAGTGACTCCAAAGAGGTCTGAAGATTTTTCAAAGTGATTTGAAAATAACCTCAAAGTACTCTAAAAACATCTTCAGTGTGCTAAAAAGCACCCTTGAATCACTCTCAGAGTACTCTCAAAGTAGATCCAAAGTGCCTTGAATGATTCCTGTAAATGCTTTCAAATAGCTTTAGAAGCATCTTGAGATCCCTTGAAAGAGGTTTATAATTAAAATAGAATACAATAGAATGCAATGGTAGAATAGGATGTAATATGACATATATACTAGAGCAATTGACAAGCAGTGATGAGAAGAAAAAAAAAACAAGGAAAAAAGATAAGGAAAAAAAGATTGTATTCTTCATGCAGCTCCAACTGATCATAACCCTTCTGGCCCTCCACTCTCTTCAACACCTCCATCATCATCATCTTCAGCAAGTCTATCCAAAGCGCTAAAGTCCAGGCCTTCTACATCCTTTCCTGGATTACAATCCTGAAGAAAGTCGTTATGATTTGCACTATAAATAAAGAAGTTTCATAAGATAGATAATAGCAATGTCGAAGAAAAAGATTCATACAGAAGTCGATTGTAAAGTGCCTTTTGCCAATATTTAGCCCATTTAGGTGCATTCTGGGAGAGCTTATTCCAGTTTCCCAAATGTCGAGCATAGCTATGATAAAAAAAACTGTAATACAAAAAAGGATTGGCCAAGAGGGGAAAAAACATACCATTGTTTGGCCATATCTTCAGAGAAATTAATTTTGCTCACTTGTCCAGCACTCCACTCTTTTAAAGTGTGTTCAATCTAAAACCACAATGAGATTAAGTATATGAGTATCAATGAGAACATACGGTGGTAACCACAAGAATGGTGATAGAGAGAGGGAGGTCCTTTTCTTCAACAATTTTGGAAGTTGTTTCGGCGTCGCCGTTATTTTTTGATGCGGTGAACCACTGGCTTTCAATAATTTCGACAATGAGATCTGAGCCAAAAGGTTGACAAAGATCATAGCTATGACTCTAGAAATAGAAATAATCAGTAAAGTAGCTTAAAGAAATTTATTAGTATACCTGGAGGTCAATATTCCCATACATGAACCTTGACTCTTGCAATAGCCACTCAACATCCTCTCTGGTTTTCTTTGCGTTAGACCTATTAAGACCATAGAAACCACGAACACAATTGCGGGCTTTGGTGATGAGGTTGCTAATGAGCGCGGTCCTTCCGTACATCGTCTGATATTCGAACTAGGTTAGCTACTCCCAAAAATCAAAGGAATTACATACAAATGTAATGAGGTTTTTTTTCATCTTCTCGTCTGGCTTGGCGAGTCGAAATGCCTGCTTTATAATTGTGTCTTGACTATTGCTTGAAGTTTCTTTGATGGTATTCCATGCAAATTCCAAATGACCAATCCTATTAGTAGGGGGAAAGGGTCCAGATGAGTTATAAATCATTGTAGTTCTGACATGAGACTTGGAAGCCACAGCAAGTCGACGAGTCCAAGGGGTAAAGTCGCTTTCAGTGACTTTGCTACTTTTGATAACCTTTGAACCACCACTGGCAGTGGACTTGGGAGTACTGGATCGTGATTTAGGAGTAATGGAACGAGAGATAGACAACCTAGAATCATCTTCATGAACAAGCTAAAATGATATAAAATGAGTTCAATAAATTAAATAAATAAAGAAACACAAATGCCGTTATCACCAAACTCCTCTCCTCCAAACCCTAGGTCATCGTTGTTGCCAATATCCATACCCATGTCAGGATCTCTATCTGCATCACCCTGATCACTCTGGTCATCACCACCTTGATGTTCATCACCTTCCTCGCTGCCGTTTTCTTCATCAACGTTGTTTTCTTCATTAATGTTATTGGTTCTTGAAGGCAGTCTAGAGGCTCGTAAGTCATTAGCAATATTTGTCTCATCATCATCCATATCAAGGGTACTCCGAGTTCTTGTCCGAGTCCTCTTGGCTGGAGGTAGGACATCATTGTCGTCATCCTCATTTTGACTCTGGTTTCGCTCTTCTTCTTCCAACATATCTCTGTTCCTGCGTCTTATTGCTAAAAGAAAAAATATGGATCACAAAGATAGCAGAAATTAAAAAAAAACCTGCCTTCATCCTGGGCAGCAGCAGCTGCTTGCTTTTCCTCTTCCACCCTTTGTTGATATGCCTTAAAAGTGGCGAGGCTCGCCTCAGTAAATTGAAAGTCACCAATAGATGGGAGGTCAGTGTTTGAAGGCTGATTCTGAGCCTTCTTGCCTCGGGTGGATTTTTGGCCAGTGCCAGCGCCAGCACGGGACATTTTGTTCTTTGCCGATGCTGAGGACATGACAGCCTGGGGTGCACGAGGACCAGAATTAGAAGTGCATGTTTGCATAGCTCAGTTAAATGAGAAAAAGCAGTAAAAAAGTCGCCAGCAGAGCTAAGTCACAGCGGTCAAAATCAAAGTTCACGTTGAAGTTGAAAATGAAAATCGGACCTTAAAATTTCAAATATTTGCAATTTTCCGAGTATGAGGGTGTAGCATTTAATAAACCAAGCTAATCATCTAAATCTAATTATGACATTGAAGTTTATCACAAATCCGCTGAATGGATAAACTGGAGAAGATGCATCACCAGGAAGCACATCGGCATACTGTCCTATGATGCTGTATTTGTTTGGAAGAATTTCCTTGAGCTAGTCAAAAATGAACATATGGCAGAGAGATATAGAAAATCCGTAACGTACAGTTTTATTCATCCAATCAAAGACATCTTGAAAGGCTTCCTTCAGTCGCTTGTACTCTTCCATGTGCTGTTGAAATTCCTTAGAGGTGCGAGGAGTAAATGTTGATGTATTAGATCGTTTGAGGCCTTCCTTCCTCAAAGCTGCAGGCTCCACATCTGAGGGTGCACCTTCTCCCTGAAAATATACATTCCATAAGTAGACATAGGAAAAGATATACCTAAAAACATACACTTGTAGAATAGCGATTCCACCAGCAGAAATGAAGGGCCAAAAATTCCTTTGTAGCTTGGGAATCTGTCCACCATAGATTGTCAGGGCAAGCCACCTTCAAAGATGTCAAAAGTCGATCTCGCAAATGCTTAGGCAAATCTGGACATGACAGCAAGAGAATATCGTTATTGCTATCTCTAATGCAGAGACGCTTTCTAATAACAATGTTAACTCTCTATGATTTCAACTAACAGATTAGCCACCTACCCTTGTAAAGTATTATGAGGGATATTGAGATAGCGCCCCTTGGTTTTCTTGCCTGTCTTCAACTGTGCTCGAAGCTATCAAAAAAGTATATCAGAAATAAAAAGAGTTAGATGTAAAGAAAGAAGACTAACTTGAATAGTAAGTTCCTCTAATGTTTCACAAGTTTTAGCCTTCATGGCGAAGCTGCGCTCCTTGTTGGTGAATTTAAGATGGTTTTGGACCTTATATTCCACCTTGATATTGCGCTCCAGAGATGGGTTGTACTTGGTGTTGATAGTAAAAATTTGTGGAGAAGTGTCATCAACTTGAGAATTGAAGTTGAGATCTAAATCGTCATCAGGGCTAGACAGAGGAGAAGGAAGGTCATCCACAGGGGAGTGATTGATGCCTGGGAGGAGTTGAGTAGATGTTGGCATTGACAATAAGACAGAACAGTTGATGGCATGAAAAGGTGCAACTGGAACTGATCCAGATAAAGCAGAGTAGCAGCTTTGCCAGGTTCGTATACATCGATATTTGATAAACGCACTACAGAAAATCATCAGTGGAATGGTATATCCAGAAAAGAGGGGTCATACTTATATGTTATAGAATTAAAAAACTCATCGGATCATAGAAAATCACCAGCCTGTACATCTGGTAGAATTCCTTTGCTGAAGAGAAGTTCTTGGCTGAACATTGAAGAGAATGTGAAACGATATTGTTGCCTCAACAATAAAATTGCAGGAATAATGTCGTTTATAATCAATTTGCCAAGGGTATGATCTAGACTAAATCTTTAAGTACAATGCAGAGTATCAAAATGAAAACATACCAGGGTTCGGACATCTCAACATATAGTTGATCCTCAAACAATGTCATGAGTCAGACTGCAAATACTTGATCAAAGATCTGTGGCTGCCGCTATGGCCAAAATGAAGAATGATGCTAGAGAACCATTAATATATCTAGAAAAAATTCAACATTCGAACAACTTACCACCTCCAGCTAATAGACAGAATTTAGCGGCGTCAGATATGTATCTCGCCAATGTTCGGGTGCATCGGTGACTCTTGATACATTCAAGAACAGGCGTCTTCTTCTGTTTCTTAGTCTTGCAGGTGCTAAATATAAATCTCATTCAGCATATGTTAAAGAAAAAATTCCATGAAACTGACCTGATAACTTTGCATCGAAGCTGGATAGCATTAACCATAAATACAAAGCTGGTAACTGCTGTATTTTCCTCCGCCATAATGCAACGATCTGCAATATTTTCTAAAGTGTCAACAGACATGATAGACAGGAGTCTAGATCGCCCGGCACTGCTGCCAGAGGGGCTATCGCCATTCTTGAGAATATCAAAGATTTGGTAGATGGGGTGCTGGGAATTTCCAGGATCATCAAGGAATTTTCGACAGGAAACTGCCAGATCAAGGACAAAATGATAACCAGGGGAAGAGAGGGCCTGATTTTCAGGTTCAGGACGGGCAGAAGGTCCAGGAATGGGACCAGGTTGTTGTAATCGACGGTCACCATGCTCCTGGATAACTTCGGAAGGCTCAAAGAACTCCTCTTGTAAGTCCGAATTGTGAACAATGCGAGGGTCATGAATCCATGCAGGAGGGGCAACGGCACCCCAAGGAGGACAGCAAGGTTGAGGATTTCCTCCACCTCTGCCTCATCCTCGTCCTCGCCCACGCCCATGCCCACGCCCATGTCCCCGCCCATGCCTATGCCCTTGAATACTCCCATTTTCAACATCACTATCTACACCAGCAGTGCCCTCATCATCAGCACTGGTACCATTCATTGAATCTCTAGTATGGCCACTAGGATCCTGTTCTTCATCAGGACAAGCCAACCCCAGCTCTCCACCAAATTCCAATCATCTTCGATTTCGTGGAGTTGAATCAGGGCTAGACGGTCGTTCTCGACAGCCAAGAATGGAAGGAGCAGAATTATAGGTGGAGAAAGGATCACTCTCATCAAAGCCTGGAGCAATTGAAAATGGATCGTCGGATGGATTGAGGAAATGAGGAGCCCCATAGTGAGGTGAGGAATGTGGGGACAAGCAAGGAGAAAAGAGATGACTGGGTGTAATCCCTTGATGGTGGGAAGGTGTTGCAAAAGCGTTATGGTAAGGCAAGGAATGTGGAGACCGGTCAGGAGAAAAGAGACGCCTAGGTGTAATGACTTGACATTGTTGGGAAGGTGTCGCAAAAGTACCAAAATCTGAACCTGGACCTGAAAAGCCGAGTCCACGAATACATCGACCACAAAGCGGTGTTACCGGAAATAAACCCCCTATTCTCGGTGTTGTTGAATAGTCCAGCTCGGATTGGGGTCTAGACATAGGACCTTGGATATTCTTTGCCAAAATAAAATTGAGAATACAATTGTTATACAAGACAGTAACTTACCAAGAGACTGTCATTTTCAGGTGTTGGATAATTATAGAACATATTCTGATTATGCATGCACTATAAAAGAATGGATGAATGAACATAATAAGGTTGGATCAAGAGGATTACTTACAGTGGACCTAAGCGCAGCCTGTAACTTCGAGGGTACATCCACCAAGTCTGGGGGTAGGCATGGTAAATCATTCAAGAGCCAAATTAGAGCATAGGCTTCACAAGAATTTAGCTCCAGAGGGGATGACATTGACATTGACATGTGAATGGGAATAAGCTCGTGAGCGCGTAAGCTTGAACGCATTGACGAACATCACATGATCGTATAGAAGCTGTGTGAAATCTTAGACATCTTGTCTGAAAAATATAGAACTAAGAAATTACGAATAACTACAGTGCTTTTTCTCACAAACCTTCATGTTGGGGACCATATAATATAATTTCCATAGCCATCAAACCAGGGTAGAAAATCCTGTTCATTTTCTCAGCTAATATTGGAAAAAGAATGTAATCCTCCACATAGCAACTTGGCAGATCGTCGACAGAGACTTGGAGGCTTCACATTCATGGCGATGAGGTAGTTATCTGGAAGACAGTAAATATTCTGTCTCAAAACTGAAGGATAAGAGGATTTTACCTTCTTTCACATATGCCTCTGCCAGTGACTTCTCTCTGAGGACCTTGAGGTATAACACTGTGTGATTGGGAATGTCATCATCCACATCATCAAGGCAGCTATCGGTGGGAAAATTAAGTATTGATTCAAAGGGAAAAGGAAAGAGCGGACATGTTAAGGAGAACTGTGATACTGTTTTTCAGTATAGGCTCTGCAGAATTCACACCGAAGGCACCAAACTGGTAACCGCAGCAGCCTGAACAGCAGCACTCTCTAACACCACATGGATCCCAACAACGTCAACAGCCGAAATACCCTTTCCTGAGTGAGGAAAAATGCCTTTTGAGAACCATGTGCCATCGAGGTCAGGAAAACTAGCAATTGGCCAACGGCATTGACTGACAAGGCATGAGATGAGGCCTATGCTGTACTTGCCCAAGCTTCTGTTGAAGCCGCTGTGAAAGCCATCGACATCTCGCTCATCATTGTCACACAGAAACTGAAGAAGGGGATTGACAAGACCCATATCAACGCCACCTCCACCTCCTGCTGCTGCTTTGCCTGCTTTGACATCCACTGGCTCGGGATTTTCTCTGCATGGATTTCAATATCGGATGCCAGCTCGATGACCCCTTCCCTGGGCACTGTCCTGAATGGCTGCGATGTCATTGGCGATGGAGGTTGGAGGTTGTAGGTGACCATCGACTGAGAGATGTGCAGTTGTTTTGGATGACGATGTTTGTGGGAAGGCAGAGAGTGGTGTGGATTGTGGTGAGGCTGGGGTGAGGATGGTCCAGGGTGTTCGGTGGGATGAATTGGTGTCTGTAGATGAAGGGTGGAATGGTTTTTGCTTCGAATTGGTAATAAATCTCCTTGACGTTCTTAGAGTGACAAAGAATAGTGGGTGCCCTGCTGATTGACCCAGTGTCTTGTATTTGGCCTTGAGACTCCTCATCGATGGCCTCACCTTCCTTCTTGTGGTAGGCGACCTCTTCCTGGAGTTCATACTGCTCGTGTGTAAGCCACTGTGAAATTTGGGTGTGGCAGAAGGAAAGCTGGCGAGAGTGGTAGGCGATATCCAAGATGGGAAGTGGATGCTTCATTTTGACCTTGCATGAGATGGTAAGACCACCTTTTCCTGGAGCAGGCACTGAACGGCCAGCGTTGTTGCTACAAGGATCGAAACCGATAAGTATTGAAAAATTATCGACAGAAAGTTACTTACGTCGAAGTAGACGTGAAAGCAAGAATACCACGGATAGGCATACCCAACTCGAGGGCAGTCTTTGTGCTCATAACGATATGGACACCAGTTCCTTGAGCCTCCTTGAAGCCAGCATGAGAAGTTGTGGCTGGACGAGACATTTCAGTTGGTTCACATCCCATGGTGAATTCGGTCTCTGCATTGCTAGTGGCCTTCATATTCGCAAACTCGTAGGAACCCTCTTCACTAACGTCCTTGAAGCCACCAGCAATCATGACCTTGGCCTTGCCAGAGAAAATAGTGTCAGAAGCAATTTCGAGGGATTGAAGGGCAGTTGCACTGGTAATACATTATCAGCAGATTTCTTACACGAAAGATTAGAAAACATACCAGGCGCTGACTGGAATTTTCACAGGTCTGCTGGAAGACAGCAGAAGAAGATTGATCCATCCAGCAGTCGCCTTGATGAACCTAGGCAAACATTCAGTGTGGAGAAAATGTAAGTGAAACAAATGCTTATGTTTCCTGGAGAATATCGTTTTGGACCTCCTTTTCATCGCGATGATCCTTAAACATCTTGCCCATGCCAATGGTGCCACTTCCAAGAGCAGTGCCAACCTCTGAAGGATGGGTGTGCTGGTACAATTCATATGGATTGGTAATACCGGACGCATTGAGAGCTTCGATGGTGGAAACCAATGCCCAAAGGGTGGAGCAGTCAGTCTGAGCAATGATGTCTTCAGGAATTCCGTAACGTCCAGTGTGCCATCCAGTCGGAATTTAACCAGCAACTGTGCGACTGAACTTGAAGGCTTTGGGAATGAAGATGCAGGCGCCCTTCTTGAACTTGGCAGACCATTGCCCACCCTCGCCGGCCCAGATGTCGCACTTGTCACCGTGCTGGAGTTTGAACTTCTGCGCCTCGGAGTCAGACACCTCGATCGGTTCGAGATGAGCTCGACTTCTTGGTTGAACACCTTGTTGGGGTCGTAACTGCAGAACAACTCAGGCTCTATATATACGATGTCAGTCTAATAACGAAAAAAAGGTAGATGTTCATACCAATTAGACGAATACCAGCGTGCAGGAGGATTTCCTTTTCATAAAGTCCTTTGATGTCCTTGTCATTGATGGGTTAGTTCGTCTTACTGTCAACCCAACTGACATATAATGATCCATCCTTGAGGCGACTGTCAAAGTGCTTGATGAAGCCCATAAGCCAGGCCATCTCAATGTAGCCTTCAGACCCGTTCCACGCACCCATCTAAATAGCCAATGTCAATAGCAGAAAGCTGCTTGATTCAAAGGGAAATGTACCCAATGACGGCACCAGCCAAGCACAGATATTCACCCCAGCTTTCAGAAGCCCAATGTTAGAATAGTGT
>Ga0307509_10009489_pt1 | contig 12149 bp, 13 predicted proteins | sample 10_EM_MG_FD_202245 | JGI IMG/M metagenome (GOLD analysis project Ga0307509, IMG submission 202245) | Populus trichocarpa ectomycorrhiza microbial communities from riparian zone in the Pacific Northwest, United States - 10_EM | ecosystem: Host-associated > Plants > Roots > Unclassified | place... | reverse complement strand
GGAATGGGGCCATGGTGTAAAACTTTCCCACCCCCCCCCCCCCCCCCCCCGACCCGAACACAGTACAGGTACAGCACAGTACTCGAGTATCCTACCGGTGTCTTTTTATCATCGCTTAGCAAAGATTTTAGCTCTGATCATAAACCATTCAATTCAAACCGGCTCAACTGACTTAACTCATCGCGAGCCTCCAAAGACGGTCTTTTGCCGAGGACCGCCAATACATGGGAGGATGGGGAACTAAAAAATCCGATTCCAGGCTCCCGGGTCAGTCAGTTGTTTTACTTTACTTTACTTTACTTTTCTTTTTTTTCCCACTCTTCCTACCAACCAGCCCCCCCGCCCCGCTCGACTATTTTTCGCCATGATACTGAGTACTCGTCCCAGGCAAGAAGTACCCGGAAACAGGGATTTGATTTTTGTACTCGTCCCAGGGAAGAAGTATTCGAAAGCAGGGGTGGTAAAACGGTGTTAGTACCAGGGGTTGAGACAAGGTGTAAAAAGGGGAGCCAGGGGTCATTTTTGGCCCTTTAGGAAGGTGATTTGGAGCGATAATCGTAGATTTCATAAACAAATGTGTATAAATAAACAAATAATTACATATTTTCAGCATTTTGAACGAAGAAAAGACCCTTTAAACATTAAAATAAACAAATAAAAATACATTGTAAATATTAAAATTAAAAATTAAAAATTAAAAATTATATTAAACATTAAAATATTAAAAGCGATTTACCATGCTGTATGTCCACCGTTAGCTCTGATAACAGCTTCAATTCGGGTAGGCATGGTATCAATAAAGCCCAAAATATCCTCCGGTGCAATGTTGGCCCACTCTTCAGCCACAGCCCTTGCCATTTGCTCTTTTCCACGAGGCCGAGGTGATCGTGAGTTGAGGCTGCGCTTGAGGAGATTCCAAACGTTCTCAATCGGATTCAAATCCGGAGAACATGGAGGCCAATCCAGCTTCGGCATATTATGGGCCTGCCGAAAGGCTTGGGTATATACTGCTCTATGGGCGGAGGCCCCATCCTCCATAACCCATAGAGCATGGCCAGCCTGCCGGCTTGCCTCCTGCCAGAAAGGCCAAAGAACAGGCTCAAGAACATGGGCAACATAACTCTGTGCAGTTATGTTGCCCCAATTGTTCCTTTGCCATTGGATATGAGGAGCCTTGTGCCCCCCCAAGATCCCCCCCCAGATCATTATCATATCAGCTTTGGGGAACTTGGGAGCGATGCAAGACTCCTCATATTCCTCCCCCGGGCGCCGAGTCACCCATATGTTACCACGAGGGCCAGAGAGCCACACATAGCACTCGTCGGTCCATATGACTCGGCGCCAGTCATCTCTTGTCCACTGGCGTGTGGCAAGAGCAAAGCGCAAACGCTTTTCCTTTGTAACAGCGTTAAGAAAGACCTTCTTTCGCGCCTTTCTCCGGTGATAGCCTTCGCGGGCGAAGGCCTTCCGGAGTGTTTTTTCGTCGGCTCGGACACCACAGATGTCCGCGATATCGGCCAGCGGCATCTGACGGTGTAGGCTATCCTGGGTTGCAGTAGCAACCAAGCGCTGCCGGGTAGGTGTATCAATTGAGAAAGGCCGACCCTTTCTCTTCTTCGGCGTCGCTGGGGAGTGGCATATGTCCCACACGGTGCTCACGGCAAGGTTTTGATCTTGGGCAATCCGGGGATAGGACCAACCGGCACTGAATCGGAGTGCTTGGACATAGCAGCGGGTCTTGTAGGGCGTTTCCTGTGTTTTCACTTGAGGCATTGTCTGCTAACCGGCTTAGTTTTTTTTTTTTTAGTGTTTAAAAGGTGAGATTCTTACCCCTTTTTTTTTTTTCCCAGGTCACGATTTATTGGAAGTGCAAAGTTTCGATTCTACCCTTCTCCTAATGTTGGGGGAATCCACTTTATTACTAAACCCACAGACCACCCAAAACCCCTGCACCAACACAGTCTCACCATACCCTGCCTTTCGAATACTTCTTCCCTGGGACGAGTATGATAAACCCCCTGCAATTATCTGAGCGCTCATACAAAATTGACCCCCCCTGTTTCCGGGTACTTCTTGCCTGGGACGAGTACAAGTCCGGGGCAGGGGGGCCCCGGATAGGCACCACTGTCGGTCGGTGGAAGTGATATCTGTGCTCGAGTACATAAGCTCATGCCAAAGCCATGACTACTTGGAACTAAAGCCCGTCTTGGCTCAATACCCCGGCAATCAATAGTTCCCGCATCCCTAACGCTGGAATCAGTCCCGCCATACTGGCTTTGGTGTCCCGAGCAGCTGGGAGAGACCGGCACATCATTAACAAGAAGATTTTTAGTATCCCCACCCCTTGTAACGCTGCCATGCCTTTTTCTGGTGCTGTACATACCGGTACTCTGCCACCCCTTGTCATGATATTGCTTCTCCCAACCCCTACAGGTTACACCTTGGTGCGGGTCTCTGGAACGGCCCCCCTCCTCGTCAACTGACATAACATTTCTGGTATACCGGTGCTATCCCACAACACAAGTACGGTAGGAGGAAGGAATGAAAAGCGTGCGGAAGCGAAAAGGAAAAAAGAAAACAGAAACCGCCAAGGGCCGAATACGGAAGATACCAAGAAGTGCCGGTAGCGGGAGTAAATCTAATACAAAGCAAGGGTAAAAATGCAAGGCAATTCCAGGAAAGGGAAATTCTACACCATAGTAGTAGTCTCATTTCATCGTGCCCCGTCCTCAGGAAGGACGGGTTGGACGATCGTCAGTCCCAGCTACCATGTCCTGCCCCTACATCATTCTCTTGCTAGGTCTAGGTCACACGGTACTTCATCCTTTCCTGATAGATAGCTGCTATAATTGAACGTTGAGCGACTTTTCTTCGCGCTTTGGCCGCGATGCCACCCTATGTAAGCTGTCCTTTCCTAACGGTATGGATCCAGCCCATGAATGAAGCAGAGAACGAACGAGTGGAGCACATGTATGCGTAATGCAAGAATGGAATGAAAAAAATGAAAAAAGTTCAGTTGCCCTATCATGGCCACTGTGAGCTTCCCGTTTTGTCCCTTCCCTTTCCTTTCAAGGTACCCCTCTCCCGACATGGCCCCAGCCTATGGGGACCCGGGGCGGAGGATGGGGGAAAGATGGACGTTGGCGGTGACCGAGGGACAATTCATGTGTCGCCAGGGCTATTGGCACACATCAGCGTGATTGGCACTCAGCAAGGTGCCTTAGATATATTTTGTCTCCGCCGTATCAGCGACTGGGGTTTGCCCCCCCCCCCCATATAAATGGTATAAAGCCAGAGGATCAGGACGCGATCAAAACACCATCAGCAGTTGATCCTTCTTGAGACCCCAATTGCTAGTATAACCCTCCTCAGACATTGCCGATTTCTTGCCTCCCTCCCTTCCCAAAAGCTTCTTAGGCTCAATCCTCAATTCCAAACTACCAACTTCAAATCCTCAAATTCAAACCAATGGCCCCAACAAACCCGCACTCTCACCCAATAGAACGCAGAGAGTCAATGCGCAGAGCCACACATATACGCTACATCACTCGGCCCAGGAGATCGTTCGTCACCAGGGTAATGTCTTCGGAGATCCGTAGGCTCCGATATGTATGCTCAGGCTTGTCTCAGGAGGCGTACGCACGCAGCTGTGACCACTGGGAGCCAGACACATCCGCTATACAGATGCATGACTTCGTAGCGGAATCATCGGATGAAACGCCGTTTGAGAGATTCCTGGTGTGGGATCCGGTGGAGGATCCAAATGTCCTACTCGCAAGGCCGGCAACAGCAGAGGCTATCGCTGCCGCATTGAATGCCCTCCCAGGATCAGGCGAGGGCGAGGGCGAGGGCGATGCGACAGAAGACGAACGGGACGATGGGGAGGATAGCGCCGAGGAGGAAGAAGCGAACGACGATGGCGACGGCAATGACGACGACGATGACAATGACGACGATACGGGGGGAATTCGAGTCGAGGAGAAATAATTAACAGCATTCGCACTGCGTTCCCAGCTAGTTAGATTTGTGGGAGATCTCCTTTCGTTTTATCTCTTTAGCCGGCTCTGTGTTTATTTCCTGGGCGAAGTAATTTAACTGGTTTCGGAGTCTTGTTTTTCCTAAATATTGTTATGACACCTGTCTGTTAGAATATAATGAAGATATACACCAACGTAATAAGTTCCCCACCGAGATAACGAGCACAAGAGGATTTGTTTTTATTTTGTTAGCAGGTTTGATAGATGTTGATATATTGTTGACAGTCATATGCTAAAGAAAATGTATAAAAAAGTGGGACTAAAAACCCAAGACTCCGTGTATTGATAAAATTAATAGGCTTGCATGATTGAATCGATTGTATAACATTTGAGCAATGAAGAAACGAAAAAAACAGCCAATTCACCCAGAAAAACCCCATCATGCAGAAACCCGAAATGAAAAATATAAAGGAGAGATATTCACTTTCCGTCACCGATTGCTTAGATATCTATCTCAATGCCAAAGTCATAATTCGCAATAACGTCGTCGACACTAGCGCCTAGTCTCCCTCTTCCCTTCGCAGAAGAGCTAAGGAAACCAACGCCAGCGGGGTTGGGTTTCGTCTCTGCGTCGGTTTGCGAGTCTCCGCTAGCGTTCTGAGAGTCCTCCCCTTCCCTTTTACCCCCATCCAGATTATGTCTAGTCTTAGCGACTGTTTTAACCCGCATGAACGGGTTTTGGACTGTGGCAGTCCTGGCCGCCCTCTTCTCTTCAATCTCAGCCCTGCGTATCTCAGCAACGTTCTTTTTGCGATTCGCCGCATTGAGTTTTGCCAGGCGATCCATCTGTGATTTAGGAACTACAAGGCTCTTGCCATGTTGATCGCCAAGGTCCTGAAGCTCCTTATCAACACGGGCAACTTCAACCTCATCTCCTTTAAGCTGCGCAGCCTCGCGGGCATCACGTAAACGGCCACGCTTGAGGACTATATTAACAGTGTCCACTTTGTCCGAATTGCGCTTTCGAATTATCTCATTGACTTCGTCTTGGGTAAGAACACGACTATCGAGTTCACGAAGTTCGCGAGCTTTTCTCTCCACCAAAGACAGGGGCGGCATGGCGCAGTGGTCAAAGTCCATTTGTTTCTTAAACCGGTTCAACTCAGCCTTCAACAAGTTAGTTTACCGCTGAGGACGCGATCATAGCCAAGCATACCTCAGTAATTGGGCTGTCTGACATGAACTCCATCCCAAAGCTCCTCTCGGCCAAGCCTTGCGAAACACGCAAATGTTGATCCGTGCGACGCTTGCCGTCGAGCATATTGTAATACTTTCCATTCACAAAGCCTAAAAAACGATATTAGAGCGAATCAAGAAGAACCGAACAATCAATTCACCTTTAACCCAGCCAAGACGATATGAAGTAGATCCTGTCTCTCTATCAAAGAGGGATACGCGGACAAAGCAATCTGGACAAACGTTAACACACAAACACGTCTTCCGCCACGTCACCGAAATTACCTGTGACAGCTTCCTCAAAACCGGGATAATCGCAAAGCTTTGCTAATCCAGTCCTGCCAATCCTCGCTTTATTTACGTCCGCAATCAGGATCTCTCTATCATCCTCTTTAACGTAAATCTCTTCATTATAAGCCTTATCTTCATCATCTTCATTGATGCTCCTCCTCCTTGCACGAGCATCCTCTTCGTCGCCAGTTTGTTTGCCGGACCCGGCAGCACGAGTACTACGCTCCTCTCGGGTCTTCCGGAGCTCATCCAACTTACCCCTCTTAGTGGTTTCTTCGGTCTTTTTGGGCATGCTCTTGGTCCTAGTAGATCTGCGATTGGCCCCGGATACAGACGCTCCGTTCGCCTTGTCAGCTGCATTCCTCGATTTGAGCAAGTTGCGAAGGTGGCGATTCTGCTGAGCGCGGTCAATCCGAAGAGCACGCTCTGCTAACAAAGCCTCCCGGTCGATTTCATTCATTGCAAGCAACGCTCTCATGTCTGCTTGATCCTTGTATTTGCCTTCCAGCGGGTAGAGATCCTGAACGCTATCTTCCTCGTCAGAGGAGGAATCGAGGTCCATAGATTCCTCAGCCTCAGACCGAGAGCCTTCCTCTGATGAAGAAGGGGCGTCCGACAGCCCTGAAGAACTGTTAATAGAATCGTTAGCTCGTCTTTAGCAAGTAGAGAATATTCGAGGTAGCGAACACCCTTTAAAAGGGGCGCAAAGAGTCAAACAAAAACACAGAAATTTTCATGTCCATGTCGAAGGGAGGGAAAGAATACTCACTCTTCATCGCCTCCATCATCGCTGTCCCTTCTTGTTTTTTTCTTGTTTGTCTTTCGGACAGTAGGCTTAGCTCTCTTTTTCGCAGGAGAGACAGAGTTCGGCGAAGAGGTTCGTTTACGACGTGGGGGTGAAGAAGGTTTGAAATCTTCCTCATTTTCCTCACCAGCAAGCATCAGTAGTTCGTTGTCGAGAGACATGGTGAGTTTGTGAGTAAAAAACTGGTGGTAGAGTAAGAAGGAAGGAATGGAGTACAGAAGACTGAGGGTGAGGAGGGAAGGCTAGCAGTCACCCTGAGGACGTGTCCCTAACGATTGTTGTGGTCAAGATGGTGTTTCTAAGGGCGGCGGTTGAGAGAAGAAACAGGAGGCGCGAAGTCGCCGAGTGGACACCGGTAGACTACTGGCACGGTAGCTGAGCGACAAGAGTAACTTACTGAGCAATTGTTAAGCTGGTCTAACTCGCGCCTGGTCGGAAACCGATGCCCTGATTAGTCATTCTAGGTATCAAGTCCCAGGGAAGAGGTACCGCACCCATATCCTACCGTAGGCGTTCGCATAAGCCATTATATGATTGGGGTGTTGAAATCGATTATCAAACACTATTAGATCTTTATTCCGACACAGCACCTCCATCTCCTCCTGCTTACCTCCCCGCCCAGAAGTAGACTCAGCATAAGCTCACTCGGCCCCGTTCCTCCAGATATCCCTACAGCAATACGCCATCATGACGAGCAGAAGACTCTCCCCACTGCTACCGCATTTGCGATGTCAGCAACGATCTCAACTTCCATATACCCCCCCCTCCAATTTATATTTCCATCGACTAGCATCAACCAGAGCGGCAAACACCTCGGAAGCCGGGCTCAACCCGAAGCAACGGCCCCTCACGGAGAAAGAGCGAGAATTTCTTCAGAGCGCGGTGAGCAGCTCGCTTAAACATTGATACCACCCCAATTCCTTTAATGATTGCCTAATTTTACTTTCAGATTCGTGTGAACCAAGCCGGCGAACTAGGGGCCAATCTCATTTACGAAGGGCAATATGCAATTCTCAAGCGTGATCCCCGCCTCAAACCTTTGATCCGGCATATGTGGGATCAAGAAGTTCACCACCTCGAAACCTTTAACAAGCTCGTTGCCAAACACCGTATCCGCCCCACCGCCTTACGCCCACTATGGAATGTAGCGGGATATGCTCTGGGGGTTGGAACGGCCCTTCTTGGCGAGAAGGCGGCAATGGCATGTACAGAGGCTGTAGAAACCGAGATTGGTGGTCATTACAATGACCAGCTGAGGACACTATTGGGCATGCTCAAGGATGATCAGGATTTGCTCCAAAATGGCGAATTGAAAGAACTCATAGATACAATCAGGGAGTTTCGAGACGATGAGTTAGAGCAGTACGTTCCTTTATTTGACGTCTAAATTTTCAAAGAATACCACTGACAGGAGCTATCTAGCCTTGACACTGCTGTTCAGCATGACTCGCAGGGCGCTAAAGGTTACGACGTCCTTTTCAATGTTATCAGAGGTGGATGTAAGGCTGCTATATGGCTTAGCCAAAGGGTTTGATATCCGAACGCCTTCAAAACTGTATATCATGTTCAGCCAGGCTCCAGCTCGTAAATACTGTAGATGTTCATTCATTGTGCGCCCCGTCCATAGAGTTCTCATACTCCTCCCTGTGCCCCCAAAGCTATATATATTACCAGCAATAGAGCAATAGAACAACAAAAACCTTGCGGTTAACTGTTTTTGGACATGCTCAGTGACATTGCAAACTTTTATCATGATTTGTTTTACTGAACAGCGAACAGAGAGGGCAAGCGGAGTGTTTCCAAGAGTAAATATTGGTAGTACTTGGAAAGTTATGAGAGTTTTGCGGGGGCGGCTATATCCTATTTTCCCATACCGACGCAATCCCCCGTACCGCCATGGCCAAATCCTGCAATGCGTGGCGCCAATACGAGGTTGGTGACAAAATCGGTGAGCAGAATGGCACGTAACGGCCCAAATCACGCCACCGTACTCCATGCTTTCCTTTCCCCATATTCTGAAGCCGTAAAAAAATTCAAAGACCAATGCCCCGATCTGAAATTCTTTCAAATATCTGAGCCTCTCCAAGCACTTACAGATTATTAAAAGAATTTTTGGACACATTAGCATGCATTGTAAAGTAAAGTTGAAGTTGAACACAGCGCCAAGCATTGCCATTTTTCTACCAAAATTGTCAGAAATCGCGCCAAGACCAGTGGCCAACTATAGCTCTCTTGACAATTCCTCAGCCAGCCTAGGTACAGAGTTCTAAAGGGTTGGAAAGCAAATTGGTGCACATATAGTTGAAATTTTGGCCCAAATAGCTTCACTAGATAAGTGCCTCTAGAAGGTTGTGAATATGGCTATTCTCAATGGAAAACCCCTACACTCCTCAACATTTCCGGCACCTGCAGCCAACTTAGGGCCTGTTTGGCAAAAACGAGACCGTTCTGTTGGATGACCGTTTCTGCTGTGAAAATATCATTCTCTCCGTTTTAAAATGGAAGGGAAAAGGTCATCCATTTGTATGGGGCAACAGAACGGAATCGTTGTATCCAAACAGGCCCTACCAGGTACAACCACAAATAATTCTACATCCAAAATCCAAGCTCACGCTAACAAGAGAAAATATAGTTCTAGACATGTAAAACCGATCCTCCTCAGATCCTCCTCATCGTTCCTATGGTCCTATTTCTCTTATCACACTATTTCGACGCTGTCGTTCAAGTCTTTCTCCTGTTTTTTTGGCGTTACCTTGGGGTGGGTCCCGAGAGTCTGGAACCGGGTCGAAAAAAGCAAAAAAACTCCACACAAGGGCTTAGTAATTCTCCGAAATTGCCAAATATCCGACTGTTACCAACACGTCGGGTTTGTTAAACACAGGTCAAAACATAGGTCAAAACATAGGTCTCCCAGCCACCATACAAAGATCAGTGTTCCCAGTCTTCGTCGTCGACGGTAGTCCGACGACTATCACCCCTGGTCGGACGCTCGAGCACCACCTCTTTTTTAAAAATTCTTTTTTTTATTTCCTCTTTTAATCTTAAACTTGTTTGGGTACTAGTATTTGCCTCGTTGCGCACTTTTGCGTGTCTGCAGTCGACGGCCGCACCCCGTCCTGGACGGACGGGATGAACTGGAAGCACTGTTGACAAAGATATCTTGAATCTCAGCTTTGGAAATTTTTTGAAATAAAATAAAATAACATGTCTGAGGTATAATAATATAATATTTATTCACTCCAGACCCTTTCCCTCAGGAGTTTGTACGATACGGAGCTGTGGGCGCATGAGCTGGGCAAGGTGTGCTGCAATGTGTTCCTGTAAGGGTCCCATACGAACAGTCCCTAGTCTCGGCAGGTATGATCCCTCGAGGGAAAGAACTTTCCACTCCACCCTCAGCACTCTACGATAGGAGAATTGAAGGGGGAAAAAATAACACTTTTTTGTGCGGATGCCATTACCGTATAGGAAAACTACCTTTTGAACGCTTTTCCATGTTGTTTCCATCTATCGTGGTTGTACAACGATAGCCCGAAGACCCGGAATTTTTGTGCGTGCTTTGGCCATCAGGTTACCAAATGACCCCAATCGCTACTATCATATCCCCCGCGCGAGTTGAGGCTATATACGACTTGGTATGTTTTCTCCCAGAAACTCTACCACCAAATACTCGCCCAAAATACCCTTATCGTATGGACTTCGTCTACTCCATTACCACAGCTCCAGAACCGAAGTTGTAAAATGCGCCAGCACACCCAACTTATCCAGGCAGGGAAGTACCCAGAAACAGGGACTCGAAAAATATACAGCAGAAAACCGCTGCATGTCACAAACTCACCGTTCGTATTTCCAAATATCTCTTGCCTAGGACAAGCACAAGAAGACAGACAACGCATTATCCGCCCCTGCACAGCAGACTACCAGGGATATTCATAAATAGATCACTAATCATAAATAGTCACTCGGGCAGTATAGCAACCGGCAAGCGTTTGGATGAGGAAGTGGCTACGGTTAGCGGTTAAGATTATTGATTAAAAAACATATCCCTAGGGAGAACAACAGTCCTGCCATTGCCACCGGGATCCCTCTGTATCCTCAACAATGAATCGAGAAAACAAAGGTCTTCAAAGAAACCATATTGAAAGAACAAAAAGAACAACAAAAGAGAACACCCGTTCGTCCTAACTAGTACCCGGCTTGAAAAGACGTAGAGACCTGAAAGAAGCATTTGAGAGGAGAAAGAAATAGTATTCGAAAGGGCGGAAGCGAGCCAGCCCCAACTAGTGGTAACAATTCTCGAAAGAAAGAAATGAGCTGACGACATACTGAAATGTTTGATAACTAGCGGTGGGAATCGAGGGCCTCCAGATACAAACTATGACTGCGCAAGCCGCTCTATTGCTATATCGCCTAAGCGTCTATGCTAGTTTTTCACTCCAAAGAGCTCTATAATCTTGTCGATAGTGGTATTTCCGCCACTTATAATAATCCCCAAATTCACATCTTTTCCTTGAGCAAGCTTCTGCATCTCCCCTCTGAATTCGTCGCTGTAGAGTGCCACAGCGACCGGCACAGCGGAGCTAGGTTCGATCAAGATCTTCATCCTTTCGACCACTAATTTCATAGCTGACTTGATCTCTTCCTCACTGACGGTATACACACCAGAAACGCAGTTCTTATCGCTAATCACCTCCCAGTTGGTCAACCCAACCGGGGTGCGCAGGCCATCGGCTATGGTCAGGCTCTTCACACTATCCACCCTCCTCCCATCCCTCAATCCCCTCCAAGCATCGTCCGCACCCTCCCTCGGCTCCGCTCCAAAAACCTTGATCCCAGTCCCCTTGCACGCAACAGCAACGCCGGCAAGCATTCCCCCGCCCCCACAAGGTGTAATAATTGCGTCCAATGACATCCCGAGCTCCTCCTCCACCTGCTCAGCCAGCTCCACAGCCATAGTCCCCTGTCCGAGTATTATATGTGGATGATCATAGGGCGGCACAAGCACCGCTCCCGTCCTCTCCCGAACTACCCTGACCTCAGCTTCTCGCTCCGCAGATGTAGACCCCGAAAAGACCACCTGCGCCCCATACCCCTCCGCCGCGGCGATCTTAGACGGCGTGGATATGCGCGGCATGACGACGTAGCAGGGTATCTTGAAGCCTCTGTCCAAAGAGGACTCTCTTGCCGCGAGTGCGAGTGCTTGCGCATGGTTGCCTTACCTTTGTCGTTAGCATTGAGCTCCTCCGTTGGGGGGGTTGGGCTGGTTGGTTGGTGGGAGGGGTGAGGGGCAATGAGGAGGAGGAGGTGAAGGGAGGTGAAGGGGGGAGGGAGTACCCGAGCTGTGGGTCACAACACCCTTCTGCAATTCCTCGTCCGTGAGCCGGGCGAGGGCGTGGGTTGCTCCGCGAATCTTGAATGCGCCGATCTTTTGGAGATTCTCGCATTTGAAGAGCAGGTTGATGTTCGTATCACCCGATGATGCGAGCTTTGATAGCGTTGTAGAGGTGAATACAGGAGTACGGTGGATATACGACTTGATTAGTTCGTGTGCTTCTAGCACAGACTCCCTTGTAAGTGGAAGCTGCACCGACGACATTGTCCTTTTTTTTCTTCTCTTTTTTTGCCACTTTTTTTCTACTTTTTTTCCCCTCTTCCCCTCTTCCTCTCTTCGCCTTTTCAGACTTTCCGACTTTCTTTCTTTTTCCTTTTCCCTTATCTATCACCGGTGGGCTCTCTCCCCTCTCAGTTTCAAAGGGATGATATAGCAGGGGGGGGGGGGGGGGGGCGGTGGGGGGGGGGGGGTGGTTGGGGGGGGCGGTGGTTAAAGACGGACCCGCGTT
>Ga0307509_10009488_pt1 | contig 12150 bp, 16 predicted proteins | sample 10_EM_MG_FD_202245 | JGI IMG/M metagenome (GOLD analysis project Ga0307509, IMG submission 202245) | Populus trichocarpa ectomycorrhiza microbial communities from riparian zone in the Pacific Northwest, United States - 10_EM | ecosystem: Host-associated > Plants > Roots > Unclassified | place... | reverse complement strand
CCACTTTGATTATGTAGGGATACGGGGTGTGGGGTCAAAGGTCCGAGGATGGCCTGAATGTCAACCTCAGGGCGACTCGTGACACATATGTGGGCATTTGGAACGTGGAGACCAACAAGTTCGTTGATGAAATCGAGCACCTCTTCTCGCGGAGATCCAACACTCGACCTGAGCGGACACTCGTCGATTGCGTCCAGGATCATATAGGTGGGGCGTTGCTCATCGAGGGTAAGCATATGCTTGAGACACTCTATCATAGCGCGATCATTCGGTTTCCGAACTCCATGATCGTGTGAAGAATAGAGACAGGAGAGGATGTCACAACAGGGATCGGACCGAGCAGAGAGCTGGATGAGGATGGAAGGAAGAAGGTCTTGGAGTTCCTGCTTGTTGACGTCCCTGAAGTCGAAATAGAAATAGGCCACCGAGGCCATCCCGGAGTCGTTCAAGACCATCACATCTTGTATGATCGAGGAGCTGAATACACCGTGTGGGCTTGATAAGGTTGAACAGGTAGAGGAAGAACGAACCAGAGAATGCTCTTCCCTGATCCGGCTACAGAATCGAGGTGATTAGGATTGATGTCGCAGAGTGGAAGTTAGGAGAAACACACGTTTTCCGTGAACCCACAAAAACGAACCAGCGGACTTCCATTGGTTGAAAATAGAGGCTTGGAAGAACCACTGAGCCGTGCCATCGTGATGAGCCTTGGATGCGATGTTATGATTCATGGATGTATCAGAAGGCGAAAGCCATCGTAGAAGATTGACGCGGAGCAGCCCCCCTGTGACAGATCTGAGCGTTCGGAATTCGGAATGGGGACATGAGCGATAGGAGATCACGAACGGTTGGTATCGTCCAATTTGCGATCGACGGCTTGGACTTTGTCCCCAACATCTTTCACCCCTTCATCAATCCTTTGGGCCTTGTTGTCAACACCTTGCAACTTGTCATCGACATCTTCAACCTTCTTGCCCACATCTTGTACGTCATCCCCGACGTGTTGTACCCTTTCGCCGACACCCATCACTTTCCCCCCGACACTGTGAGCGATCCTCAGCTGCTCCGCAGATGCCATCCGAGCCTCTTCTTGTGTCAATTTGTCCAACTTTTCTAGACTGTCCTCGATGTCCGTGTTTCCGATTAACTTCTTCAAGTACTTTTCTAAACCGAATACTCGTCAACAAAAGTAAACCAGCGCAAAGATCAACTCACTCATTCGACCCCGCTTTACTTCTTTTGTCATCATCCCAACGATGATCAGTACCTCTGCCATTATTTCCGCCGTAATCTCTGTCATAGCAGTCGTAGGTGGCACCCCGATGTAAATTTCGAGCCGGCGGAAGAAGTATTCGATCCGGCTGAACAGTTCGATGAGAGTGCTCTGGCCCGCGTTGACGTCTTTGACCGCCTAAAAACACCACATATCAAAATGGGCTGCACAATGAAATAAAAGATAACGGACCATAAGGAGAACGCCGACACCAGTAAATATAACTTTCGCTGGCGAGAACACCTGGGAGAAAGGCGTTAGAACACAGATTCTCAACAGGGATGAAATCGTGATAATCACGAGACCAACACCCTCGCCGAGTGTGTCGGAAAGGGTGTGGAGGACGTTGACGGTTAGAATCAGGCATTTTGCAAATGTTTCGTCACCACTCTGGGATTGATCCGGGGTGGGTGTTTGTCTTCGAAGAACGGCGAGTATCGCATCAGGAGAATCGCAGGATTGAAGCTCGGTAGCTAGAGGATGTGATGTGATGTCGTTCCCTGTCTTCTTCTTGTAGGCTCTGATGGCAGCGTTGAAAATGGAATCGAGACTTGAGCGCGATGTGGACGGGGAAGGAAGATTAGACATATGGGCCGTGTTAGGTGTGGATGGTAATCGATTGGCGGTGAACTGGACACATTGATCAGTAGACGCCCTTGTCATTGGCATCTGTGCGGGTCCTGCGTGGGAATGCCTTCACGATGGCGCGTAACCGCGGCTCAACTATTTGTCAAAGTTTTGAGCAACCGCAACTCGAGAAGCTTCAAGTTATCAATCTACCCATGACTCCTTCTCTTTGCCCGCTCTTGCTTGTTCCGCAATGATATGGGTTTGGGGTCAAGAATTATTCGCGACACTGATGAGTTAGTGACGAGGATGGCCGTGAAGATATGCTTTTAGGTCCGTATCAAAAGTGGCGACGAGGTCAAATATCTTCTTTAAGAAACGAAACCGTCGCCTATCGATGGGTTACAAGACCTCCTGCGAGTTGCTGTGCCTGTTTGGACAGCCCAGCTGGCCGTTGAAGGGGCTCCACACATAAGATTAACGCAAGCTATCTCGACATATCTTGACCATGCGCCTCTGCCTACGTTGACTCTGCTCTGCTTACTGTCAAAGCATCTGATTGCCGTACCTTAACTGGTTTTCATCTCTCTCTTCTTGAACCCCCGTTTCCGTACTTCGCAGTCAGTCCCTACACAACGCACCCAGCCCACTTATCCTTGTACGTCTTCTCATCGTTCCCATGGGTTTCTACCTATCTGTACCCGTGCGTGTGGGCTTCTCACCCCTTCCTGCTCTCTCGTTTCTACCCTTTGACTCCTGACTAACATTAACACGTTAGAATTCTTCAATTTCATGTAGCGGCTTCTTTCAATCTTGTCAGCTATGTCATCTGGGAAATAGATGGCACATCAGATATATCCCAACCTATGAGGAATCTGGAGGTAGGATGACACCGGATTGCGCAGTTCAATGTAGTGTAATACACTGTAAGTCAAAAATAACAGGTTCGACCCCATATGGATACTACTCAAGCCAAACGAATTTACTATGACCGCACCGGAAGCGATGGAACTACAGTACGATAACAAAATTTCGAAGTTGCAGGTTTCCGAGAACGACATTTTTGTATACTCAGTGGCGTGGACACCCGGAGATGTTCAGAAAAGGGGGGATGCCTCACTGGCTAGACCTCGAGGGGTAGGTGCTTTATGTGAGCGGCGACTGTAGTCCTCTTATACCCGGGACGACCAATAAGCAATATAGCGCATGATGAGCTTGTCCCGATGACAACAAGGAGGCCTGTCAGGACGACAGCAAGTGACACGTCTCCGAAGACACAAGTAGCATGAGCGAGACCGGGCGCTCAACCTCCGCCAAGTATATCGGGGAGTTCACGTACTATTATTGCGTAGGAAGGCCATGAAGACCACCCTCTGCGCTCATATTTCCTCCCCTTCCTCGACCTCTCCGTCGCTTTTCTTCCTCAAATATCCCAACATGTCTTTGACGCCTCGAGGGTACCCGCAGAAGCGCGACCACTTGTCCAGTCCACGACAATCGGCCGTTTCAATGCGTCTCAACGAGACGTACCAAACTCTCCGGGAGTGCGGTCTATCCGGTCAAAGATGGGGATGAAAGATGAGAAGATATCAATATGGTGTGGACGTCGATACCAGTAAATTCGGCTCTTGATGAATATATCGATGAGTTTCGAATTGACACCCGCGGTTTGGGGCGGAATTTGTGTTCGAACCAAACACATGTGTGGCTCTGGTTTGAGGTGGCGCCACACGCGGACCGCGGTGCGCCGGCAACTGAACCGGCCCGGACTTTAGGGAAAGGCGGAAAGCGGAGATTTCATGTTCTTGTCCCCGTTTTCTCTTGCTCTGATTCTCGTACGCGCAATGGTCGCACATACAGTCGCCCACATGATATAATATTAATACGAGACGACCCTTTTTTTCCTGGAATACTGGTCTTCTTTTTTCTCGGACGACGATCAGCATGTGTGCACCTGGTGTGTATTCGTTGACAAGTCTCACGTCCACATACGCGAGTTTCAAGACAGTCTGTGAAGGAGGCAATCCTTCATAGGCTCTCTTGCAACTTGTGTCTGTGGATGGGATTCTTGCCAACAAACATCTTATGTCCTTGCCACGCCATTATGCTGACATTGTATCAAGCTTGTGCGTCGCTTTGCTGCAGCTCAGTCGTGGGGGGGGTGTGAGCATATGATGATGGTGTTTTAATAAGAGAGGCCCTGCACAAGTATCAGCGATTCGGTGTGGTCTGTATGTCGACAATTTGACCAGTTTTTGTATCTTCAACAACGTCGTATCGCTGTCCATAGTATGAATATGCAATTCCTGTATTTAAAAACTTGTACTCATAACAATGAAGAATAATAGTACCGCCTCCACATGTAGCCGTATCGTAAATTCGAAGAGACGACACTACTGTTCTACAGACATGGCACCATATTCTGACAATAAATCTACAAACCTTGCCCGCCCACTTCTTGATGCAAATTAGGAAGGGGTCCTGGCACCCCTGTCGCACCCATTGGAGTCCGCGCCGTATCCAGTAATAACAGTACGGTTTCAGCATGCCTATTTCCTGATAACTTACCATGTGCAGTGGGGTCTAGCCACCACCAATCGGAATATCGATCGCCGCACCATGCTCAAGTAGCATTCGAGCGATCTCGTGTTGTCCATTTGCTGCCGCCAAGTACAAAGGGGTCCAGCCAGTATTGCTGCAGGCATTAATATTTATTTGCACCGCGATCAAGTAGCCGCTGCCCAACCGCTGGATGTCCGTTGTCTGATATTCGACGCAGCGGGGTCTGCACATCCAGATTTGGGAAATATTCAGAAAGCAGTGAAAAAATGTCGACAGGTCCATGGGTCACAGAGGCGTGTAACGGTGTCAGTTCGTGCCCACCCTTGGTGCGTACTCCACTGGATTCTCGTCAAGAAGAATTGCTGTCAAGTCACGAAATCTGAATCGTGCAGCGTACTATGAGGGGACTACTGCCAGTTTCTTCAGGAATATCGGGTCCATGGAAGAACCATCGTTGTCCTTGTCGTGGTCTTCGTCATAATCCAGAGCCAAGCCACAAAGTGTGGGCTCCTCCCTCTGCTAGACTCGCTCATGTATAGTCAACACTGTCGCAGCATGGAAAATACTCCAAGGTGAGTGTCGTCGAAGCGCGGCGACGGCCCCAACGGGATGCGGATTTTTTTTTCTCGTACCCCCACACACATTAGGGTTAAGGTTAGAGATCTCCATGTTTGATCCCGGTTTCGTCATAAACCGTCGCTTTCTTGAAACTGTGCTGTACTTGTAATCCCTATATCACGATAAACAAGTCGATTAAGCATAGTGAAGTGCCGATGCTCCACTTGTTGTGTGAGTCAACATTGAGAACTAGCGCCACGTGATGAGGGTAGTTTTGACCTACTTCGAGCGCTCACCTGAGTGCTGAGCGCTGAGCGCCCCTCAACCACCCCATACTTATCATCAGATGGATAGAAGCCAGCAATAGAGGTTTCATGCTATACGGTGCAGCCGACACGACCAAAACACCACTCCAATTCCTCCCGTTCCTTATTTCAAAACCCATGGATGGCCGCCAAGTCCACCGCCGCACCGCCTTCCGTCTCCCAACCCAACGCCGCGCAAATCCACGCTTAATAGTAATCATTGGCTTCCATCCCCCTCCAGCTTCTAGCTCCCTACATTAGAACGCGTCCGTGCTTCCGCATTTGCATCCCATCCCCACCCACCCGTCAAGGTCGTCAAACTCGACTGGGGCGTACGTTCGGCCGCGACCTCGACGGATTCCGAGCCAAGTCTCAAGGCGACATTGCTAGGCCACGCGGTGCGTCCACAGGTTGCCCCATCTGCCTTTACACTGATACCCTTACTCGCATACATCCAGAGTTTCATCGTCGAGTTCCCGCATGTCGTGACCGGTCCACAAGACGAACCCGCTCGCGTCTTGTTCGACCCCATCTTCTCGGAGTGCGCTGGCCCGTCTCCTTGGGCGGGTTGCACAGTGGCGGAACTACCAGATTTCCAATTCGTGGTCTATTCCCATAACCGGTGCGTTCTCCCATCAACCCGCCCCTCCGTAGCCCAGTGAAATCTCAGATATACAGCTATGACCACCTCGACCCCCCCACGCTGCAACAGATACATGACCCGCGCGGTGAGAATGTGCATTTTCTCGTCCCATTAGGCAACAAGACGTGGTTCGAAGAGACCGGGATTCACTCCGGCCTAACACAAGAGCGGTGCGTCCATCCATTCCTATATTCCTCTTTGGGACTGGGACGACGGAGAATCGGGGCTTTTTCCATGCTAGGACGAGGCTTCATGGACGCTTGGACGACACTCTGGGCTAGCTGGGTCGTCGAACAAGCACTCCCCGGCACAACTGGGGCAGACAGTGCCTCTGTCTACTTCGCAGGGTAAGCCCTTTCATCGTTATACCTCTATCTCGTATCTATCTCAAATGAACCCTTCATTTGCAGTGATACAGGATACATGACGACACGTGGCCCATGTCCCATATTCAAAGGTCCCGTCCCAGTTCTTCGGAGACCGTTTCCTTTAGTTGGCGCTGACGGCAACTTTTTTTCTCAATTAACGCAGAAATTGGCTCCAAATACGGTCTTTTTGACATCGCGATGCTTCCCATCTGGCGCGGCGGCACCCTCTCTTTCATCGCCCGCCTCGGCTTTCGCGTGAGCCTATCTTCCCTCCGAACCTAACCTACCAACCTCTCACACCCCCGCGGGAGGAACAGCTCATCCACACTCCCGACTCCCTCCTCACCGCATTTCACGCGACGCCGGAGTAGGCCCTGCGCCTGCATAGCGCGCTGCGCGCTCGCCACTCGCTCGCGATGCATTTCGCGACATTTGTGGGCAGCGACGTCGAGGCGCTCGACCCGACCGTCGAGCTCGAGCAGGCCAAACGCGAGATGGGTGGACTGGGAGAGGGCGAGGGCGCGCAGAGTGTGGGCGATTGGTGGATGGAAGGTGGAATGGGCGTTGTCGACGTCGGCGGGACCGCTGTCGTGCGCGTTGGCGAAACTGCTCTACCCGGTCCCGGGTGCTTTCGGAGGAGCATCGTCGCGCCACAAATGCGGTGAGAACGTACAAGGTGTGGGCACGATACCGAGAGATACGAAGGGGATACACGCGTTAGCCCTATACACATCGAATACATCCAGTGTGCCATTTACACTTGCAATACGATCGACATCAGACGTTTGGAAATGGCAAGACGACCAGCAGAAGTGAATTGACATGGCCAGTCTAATGCATATGTATCATACCGTCGTCTAAAATCCACCTCTTCATCTCGCCATCAGACCCCGGCGATGCATACCCTTCAAGTCTCCTTGAACGCAAGGTAGGTGTGCGCTTATGATGTGAATACCAGCTCCAAGAGGCTGTTTATCTCCGACAAATGCAGCGGACAAGCGTGCAATTTAATTTCTTTAGGAACACAGAAGGGATCTGATGTCACCATGAGTATGCAGTTCCTGAGTCTGTAATCGTATCGTAAAGTGAACTAGATGACACTATTTCAAGGCTTTGCGACAGTAATTGTATAATCTCTAGCTTCCCAAAATATGATACTACCTCGAAGGTGTCCTGCCGAACTTATCACGCGCACGAAGATCCGCGCCGTGTTCCAGTAATAAACGTACAACTTCGACATGTCCAAATTGTGATGCCACGTGCAGTGGAGTCTCCCAATCTGGTATGTTGGTCATCGCCCCGTTCTCGAGTTAGCATTCGAGCAAATGCGAGTTGTCCATTCGATGCCGCAAGGAATAAAGGAGTCCAGTTAAAATCGTCGCGGGCATTGACATTTGCACCGTGATCAAGAAGCTGCTTCCCGATCTCCAGATGTCCCCCGTATGATGCTAGGAGCAGCGGGGTCTGATCCTCATAGCCCTTAATATCCGGATTCGGGAAGTGTTCAACTAGTAATGAAAAAACGTCCGAATGACCGCGACGCGCAGATGCGTGTAAGGGTGTCACTTCGTGGCCACCCTTGACATGTACACCCTCTGGATGTTCTGCAAGAAGACGTGCTGTCAAGTCACGAAATCCGAATAGTGCGGCGTAATATAGGGGATTTCCATCCGGTTTTTCCGGGGACATCGTGACCATAGAACGACCTCGACCTTCGTCATAAATCCAGAGCCAAGCCGACAAGTGCGGTTTGTCTGCGTCAAACAGACATTCCATCCCGTCCTTGATGTACAACGACACACCCTTGAATCGAGCATGCTCGACCCAGTGTCGGGCGGCATATACCGCGAGGGGGAAGTTCTTGATCTTGTCTCGGTCGACGCGATCGTCCAAGCGGAGGAGAACCCCAAGGCATGCTTACGTAAGAACTGTGTGCGCGGCCTCGGGCTCGATGTGATAGTGCGAGACCTCTCTGCTCGACTCCGCGAACCGAGACTCGACATCAAATATTCTTTGACCGAGAAATGCGAGAATTGAACAATTCGTGAATCCTCGTTTTTGTCTTTGCCACCCTCCTTGGCGCCGACAATCATGACCAAACTCGAACATGTCGACATCACTGCCTCTTCGTGATCCTCCCACCGCCAACCCGGGTTCAGTTTCGGGATCCCTTCCCCACTGAAGTCAAACGCGAGGACTTCCGCCACTTCCGCCACTTGAAGGGGGCGAACAGCTGCCACAAGACATTTCAACATTCGACGAGCATGACCTTCGTTTGGCTTTCTGATCTCCCTCAGTATCCGCTCGTAAGTCTCGTCCAAGCTGTCGGGCAACTCCTCCATGGTACGCCGCACACTCGATGGGAAACAGTCCCGCAGAACTTCCAATTGGCAGGATACCCAACGAAACCTGCGTCATCTCATCAGAATCAATTATACACATATCAAGATATACGTACATTCCATCTGCCTTCTCTGGCAATGTCTTGATCACCAGATCCTTGTCCTCATCTCGCCATCTTCTCATCCTTCGGTCTGTTTCAACAAAAGAATGCACATAATCCGCAATGTCCTGCTTTTGACCACTTTGGTTGTGTAGAGATACGGGGTGTGGGGCCAAAGGTCCGAGGATGGCCTGAATGTCAACCTCAGGGCGACTGGTGACACATATGTGGACATTTGGAAGGCTGAGACCAACAGGTTCATTGATGAAATCAAGCACCTCTTCTCGCGGAGACCCAGCACTAGACCTGAGCGGACACTCGTCGATTGCGTCCAGGATGATCGTGGCGTTCGGAAACCTAATGATCGTGCTATGATAGAGTGTCTGAAAGTGATGCTCACCCTCGATGAGCAACGCCCCACGTATATCATGTGAAGAATAGAGACGGGATAGGGTGTCACAACAGGGATCGGACCGAGCGGAGAGCTGTATGAGGAGGGAAGGAAGGAGGTTCTGGAGTTCCTGCTTGTCGACATCTCTGAAGTCGAAATAGAAATAGGCCATCAAGGCCCGACAGGAGTCGTTCAAGGTAATAATATCTTGTATGATCGAGGAGCTAGGTTCACCGTGTGAGTCCGGTAAGGTCGAATGTGTAGAGGAAGAACGAACCAGAGAATGCTCTTCCCTGCTCCAGCTACGGAATCGAGGTGATTAGGATTGATGTCGCAGAGCAGAAATTAAGAGATACACACGTTTTCCGTGTACCCACAGAAATGAACCAGCAGACTTCCATTGGTTGAAAATACGGCCTCGAAAGAACCACTGAGCCGTGCCGTCGTGATGAGCTTTGGATGCGATGTTATGATTCATGGATGGATCGGAAGGCGAAAGCCATCGTAGAAGATTGTCGCGAAGGAGGTTCCCTGGGAAAATGCCTGAGCATTCGGATTTAGAGGATGAGCGATAAGAGATGACAAACGGGTGGTATCGTCCAATTTGCGATCGACGCCTTGGACTTGATCCCTGACATTTTCAACCTTCTTGCCCACGTTTCGCGCCTCATCCCCAACGCCTTGTACCCTCTCGTCGACACCCATCACTCTCCCCTCGACGCTGTGAGCGATCCTCAGCTGTTCCGCAGATGCCATCCGAGCCTCCTCTTGTGTCAACTTGTCCAACTTTTCTAGGCTGACCTCGATGTCCGTGTTTCCGGTCAACTTTTTCATGTACTTTTCTAAACCAAATACTAGTCAAGAACCGTTAACCAGCGCAAAGATCAACTCACTCATTCGACCCTGCTTCATTTCCTTTGTCGCTATCCCAACGATCATTAGTACCTCCGCCATTATTTCCACCATTATCTCTGTCATAGCAGTGGTACGTAGCACCCCGATGTAAATCTCGAGCCGACAGAAGAAGCATTCGATCCGGCTGAACAGGTCGATGAGTGTGCCTTGGCTCGCGTTGACGTCTTTGACCGCCTAAAGTACCACACGTCAAAATCGGCTGGACAATGAAAATCAAAGACAGCGGACCAAGAGGAGAACACCGATACCAGCAAATATCACTTTTGCCGGTGAGAACACCTGAGAGAAAGACGTTAGAGAACGGGTTCTCAACAATGGCGATATCATGGTAATTACTAGACCGACACCCTCACCAAGTGTGTTGGAAAGGGTGTAGAGGACGTTGACGGTTGGAATGAGGCATTTTGCAAATGTTTCGTCGCGACTCTGGGATTGATCCGGCGTGGGTATTTGTCTTCGAAGAATGGCGAGTATTGCATCAGGAGAATCGCAGGATTGAAGCTCTGTAGCTAGAGGGTGTGAGGTGATGTCCTTCCCTGTCTTCTTGCTGTAGGTTCTGAGAGCAGCATTGAAAATGGAATCGAGATTTGAGCACGAGGTGGACGGGGAGGGAACATTGGACATTATGGCTCGTGGTGAGTGCGGATCGCAACTGGAGGGTGGTGAACCGCGCGAATTGATATGTAGACGCACTATAAGCTAAGCCCGTCATCGACATTGGCGCTGGCATCGGTCGGTCACTCTCTGGCTTGGTCCCAACGGCGAGTCTCCTGGTGCGTCATTTTCCTCCCTATCGCGTTATTTTAGCACGCCAGGAGGGGTCTCCGGGAAAAAACTTCGTTGCCCGCCTCTCGAAACATATGACGCAATCACAAAGTCAGGTTGAGCGACGTGACGCGCTCTCCCGGGATTTCCTGGTACGTCGTCTTTATCGAAGTGCCCTTTCGTGCCTTTCCCCCTTTTCGCACATTCTATCCACTTTCCCACTCTCCCTCATTTTCTTCCCTGGCCCTGGTGTCTGGTGATCCGTCGAGTCGCCGCAACGGCAACTGGATATCGGCGCCTGAACCTCCATACGACATTAGGGTTAAGGTTAGAGATCTCCATGTTCGGGATCCCGATTTCGTCATAAACCGTCGCTTTCATGAAACCGGACTGTACTACTTGTAGTTCCTATGTCACGATAGACTCAAGTCGATGAAGCACAGTGAAATGCCCATGCCCCGGTCATTGTGTTAAGTTGACATTGAGGACTGGTGTGTGATGAGGGTGACTGCTGAGCGCTCCTCAAGTATTTCATACTTATGATCAGACGGATAGAAGCCAACAATAGAGATTTCTATGCTGTACGACGCAGCCGACACGACCAGAACATCATGCCAATTCTTCTCGTTCCTTATTCCAAAACCCATGGATGGCCGCTGAGTCCACCGCCACTTCTGGCTCTCCCCACCCAACGCCGCGCAAATCCGAGTCCACACGTAATACGATAGTAATTATTGGCCTGCGTTCCCCTCCAGCTTCCAGCTTCCCACATTAGAGCGCGTTCGCGCTTCCGAATTTGCATCCCATCCCCACCCGCCCGTCGAGGTCGTCAAACCCGACTGGGGCGTGCATTCGACCTCGACGGTTTTCTGTGCCAAGTCTCAAGGCGACATGGCTGGGCCACGCGGTGCGTCCCCAGGTTGCCCTAATCTAGCTTCATATTGATTTCCTTACTCGCATACAATCAGAGTTTCATCGTCGAGTTCCCGCGTGTCGCGACCGGTCCACAAGGCGAACCCGCTCGCGTCTTGTTCGATCCCATCTTCTCAGAGTGTGCAGGCCTGTCTCCTTGCGACGCCGCCTGCCTCCTCCTTGCACAGTAGCGGATCTACCAGATTTCCAATTCGTGGTCTAATCTCATAACCAGTGCGTTCTCCCAGAAATCCGCGCCTCCGTAGCCACCTCGACCTCCCCACGCTGCAACAGATACACGACCTGCGCGGTGAGAATATGCATTTTCTCGTCCCATTGGGCGACAAGATCTAGTTCGAAGAGACCGGGATTTCCACTTCGCAAGTCACCGAGCCGGATTGGTGGGATGAAGTCACGCTGCCAACCTAGCCTGGTTCGGACCAGGTCC
>Ga0307509_10009487_pt1 | contig 12150 bp, 11 predicted proteins | sample 10_EM_MG_FD_202245 | JGI IMG/M metagenome (GOLD analysis project Ga0307509, IMG submission 202245) | Populus trichocarpa ectomycorrhiza microbial communities from riparian zone in the Pacific Northwest, United States - 10_EM | ecosystem: Host-associated > Plants > Roots > Unclassified | place... | reverse complement strand
TCCATATTCAGCAACCCGCCTGGTCATCAGAAGCAGAACGGGTAGTATCTATACAGGAACGAATGCAAAATATTTCCCCGGCATTATTGGGTACTGCATTATTTAACAACGAGTCGTACGTAATAAAAGAAATGCAGCCAACGGCTGATAAGATAAATTTTGAGACACTGCAAAACAGGCTCAATGATATGGAAGACGTATTGGAAAATATGGCGCTGCTTACGGCTTCTGCACAATTAAGAAGTTCAGGCCGGCAGGGCGCTGCCGTAGCAGATGAACTGATTGCCTTTGGGCGCGATAGTTCCTGGATAAATTCAATTATTGCCTACGCCGGGCAGTACGCCCACCAGATAAAAGCAGATTATGACAATTACCTGGGGGCTTATCATGCCGGGTATTTTGCAGGTGTTTAGCGCTTTCCCACCCAATGCAGATAGCTTCACCGGTCAATATGTTGCTCATTACTTTTAATTATAATTTTACGTGGTTTTATTGATCTACCTTCACCCGTTATTCGTTTGTACGAATTTATCCATATGAAACTACAAGTCAAAAGAATCAATATACGTTTGAATCCGGATGTGAAGAAGGTAATTCCCCGTTTTTTTAATACTGGCAATGAGCGGTCGCTGGCGCTTATCAAAAAGGTTATACAATTGTCTGATCAGGAAGCCAATGATCTATTTCTCCAGGTATATAAGGAATTTTGTGATCGCTACCAGAATATCGCGTCCATTTTTGAAAAACATTATGAATTGGTAATACACCTATTACCAGAGCAAGACCGGCAGACGATAAGCAAGGATAAAATATTACTGATCGGCTCTTATTTTACCATGGAATATTCGCTGGAACATGCGGCCCTGTTTAATCCCTCTATCGTTGAAGATCCCGATCAGTCAGGTACAAAAACAGGCGAATTAAATGTGATCGTAAGTTTCAGGGCTACCGGCGAAGGTCATATCTCCTCCCTGATCTTTAAGCGGGGAAAACTGGATATTAACGCCATGATCCATATTGAACCTTCCGGAGCGTATATGAATGAAGGCCGGATCACGCAACAAAGGCTGAATAATAAAGCGGCTTTTGAAGAATTGCTATCGCAGACAATATTACCGGAAGCTATTCGCAAGAATATACTGAACCAGTTGAAGGATACATTTTCCTATAAGGAAATTGAATTGATCTTAAAAACAGCTTTACAGCAGATTGAGCAGGGAACGGGTAGGAACAAACTGAAATATGATATTCTCAGTATGGTGAATACCAGTTATTTAATTCACTTTTTGCCCGAGTCAGAGCTATCAGAACGTGTTATTTTTCCCGCAACCTTTACAGAAAAGAACGGGATTGAAGATGCCAGGTTTATAAAATTTACCGAAGAGGATGGCATCTCCACCTATATTGCTACCTACACCGCCTATGACGGTACTTTTATTTTGCCGCATTTAATTGAAACGAAAGACTTCCTTCATTTTAAGATGTCACCGCTTCATGGAAAAGCGGCAATTAACAAAAACCTCGCTTTATTTCCCAGGAAGATCAATGGACAATATGCCATGATATCGCGTATTGACGGCGTCAATAATTACATCATGTTTTCTGATGACCTGTATTTATGGGAAACGGCTATTTTATTGCAAAAGCCCAAATATCCATGGGAATTTATACAGATCGGTAACGCAGGTTCCCCCGTTGAAACGGAAAAGGGATGGCTTGTGATCACACACGGAGTAGGACCTATGCGTAAATATTGCCTGGGAGCCAGTTTGTTCGATCTGAATGATCCTACAAAGGAACTGGGGCGCTTAAAAGAACCGTTCCTGATGCCTGAGGAGGATGAAAGATATGGATATGTTCCTAACGTTGTATATTCCTGCGGAACGATCATTCACCAGAATAGATTATTTATCCCATATGCCGTGTCGGATTATGCTACCTCGTTTGCCACTATTCCGCTTAAAGAATTACTGGATGAAATACTTTATGGCGTTTAAACAGATTTACAACCCGTTTGATGCCCGGGCTATTTTGTTGTACAGTTGTATATAATGCCGGGCCATTACCTCGCTTGTAAATTTATCCATGGCATGGTCACGACACTGCTGCCTGCTGATCTTGTTAATTTTACGGGTAGCCGCAATAGCCTCTTCAATAGTGTGTACTAAAAATCCGGTTTTGCGGTCTATGATCAATTCTTTCATAGAACCCCTGTTAAAAGCAATCACCGGGGTACCGCACATCATGGCTTCCGCTACGCTAAGCCCGAATGGCTCATCAAAACTGATCGGGTGCAATAATGCCTTTGCCTCTCCCATTAGCTGGTTGCGCTGCTCCGGCCCTACATTACCCTTGTAAATGATGGATGTGTCATTAAGATAAGGAGCTACCTTTTCATTAAAATAGTTTTCATCCTGTATCAGACCGCAAAGTATCAATCGGTTTTTTGACTCCATAGCTATACGAATAGCTTCATGCGCTCCCTTATGGGGATGAAACCTTCCGAAATACAATAAATAGTCGCCCTCGCCCCGGCCAAAGGAAAGCTGTTGTTCGTTGATACCGTTGTAAACCGTATCGAGGTATTGTAATGCCGGATGCCTGTCGCTATGGCTGATAGAAACATAAAACGAGTGACCGTTATATTTTTTATATACCGGTATAATTTGTTCGGAAGAGAACCCGTGTATAGTAGTGATAACCGGAGTCCTGATCAACCGGGAATACGTGAGCGGCAGAAAATCAAAATGATTGTGTATGATATCAAATTCCGAAGCCTGTTCCATGAGGTTGGAAATATGAAGGCATTCCCACACTTTTGCATCGCCCGGATATTCGCCCAATGGTTTTGGGTAAACGGATTGCAGTTTTGCCTCCGTTACAGAGTCACCCGTTGCAAATAAAGTCACATCCATTCCTTTTTTTACCAATGCTTCTGTTAAAACAGAAGCCACCTGTTCCCAGGGGCCGTAATTTACCGGAGGCGTTCTCCAGGTAATTGGCGCAAGAATAGCTATTCTCATTCTTTTAATGCTAAAGAAACCACTACGTGCGATATCCAGTACGCTAATGTACTTTCTGCACCCTGGTTCAAATTAATGCCTTCACTATGCAGACCATCGGCACATCCTCCCGTTGAAGGATCGTATAAAGGCAACTCCAGATCATTAGCACCCAGAAACCACTGATAGCTTTTATACATACGTGACAAATATTGTTGTTCGCGCGTGACCCTGAAAGCCTGTTGATAAAAAAGCACCATTGCCATTACATCGATGCCCTGCTGATCAAATTGGGCAATGGGACCTCCCCGATCATGCCAGCCTTCGTTACCAATTGGCCTCAGAATATCATTATGAAATACTTTTGATTCCAGGAAATCCATAGACTCAAAAGCGATCTCCAGGTATTCTTCATTCTGTGTTATTTCGTAGGCATTTAATAATGCCAAAGGAAGTATAGCATTGTCGTAAGTTAGAATAGATTCAAACCAATGCCAATCCCCTCTTTTGTTATCCTTGTACATAGCAACCATTTTATCGCAGCAATGGACAACCATGTTCGTTTTCAGATCGTCGGGATAGTGATATTTAATAAACTGGCAAAGACCAATAACGGTGTTGGCAATGCCACGGATAGAAACAAGGTCCTTAACATGCGGGTATGCTTTTGTAAATATTTCCTGGCCGGTTCTGATCAGTAATTGAGAAGAACCTTCATTGATCAAAAACCCCAGCGCCATCATGGTCCTTCCAAAAGAATCTTCAGATCCCCGCTCCTCAAAGCATTCCCTGGTATAACTCATAAAATTGCGAAAGTGGCCATCTTCGGTTTGCATATAATGAATAAAACCCAGGTAAACCGGGAGCAGTTGGGCTGCTTTTTGATCTTTTTTATTATTCTTACAAGCCCATATAGCCAGCAACAATGCCCGTGAATTATCATCAATGCAATAGCCTTCTTTCCGGTTGGGCATATTAAATACAGCATGTTGAATAATACCGGTTTGATCGGTTAAATTACTGATATGCTGATAATTCATAGCCGGCATTTGTGCATTTGAAAAAGTAGCCGGCTTGGGAGAACGTAAAACTGTGCCTGTTTTCATGATCGCTGTTTTATATAATTAATTGATAGCTCCGGAAAACAATCCCGCCTTCACCACTGGTCTTGCCAGTATCTTGTTAAATAATGCCACATGGTTTCCGGCAACTTTATCCCAGGTCGTATCTCTTGTTCTTAAAAACGCATAATTCCCCATTTGTTTTCGTATGCTTTTATTTTCTAACAGATATACCGCCTTCTCCGCTAATTCATGTTCATCGCTGCCTTCAAGGATAATACCGGTTTTTTCATCCAGCATCTCTTTGGCTAAAACAAATGAATTGGAAATAATGGGGCAGCCTGCGCTCATAGCATATAAGAAAGTTCCACTTACCGCCTGGTTAGGATCTTTGGAAGTGAACAGGTATATATCTGTTAATGTCAGATATTCCATCAACTTTTTGGTGGGCGCGTATTCATTCACCAGCCGTACGTTTTTCTGCAGGTTATTATCATCGATTAGCTGTTGCAGATAGGTGCGGTATTTTTCACCTTCCTGTTGTAACAGGTTAGGATGTGTAAGACCCAATACTATATAAATAGCCTGCGGGAATTTTGCACTGATCTCCTTCATAGCTAAAATGCCTTTTTCAATACCCTTGTTCGGGCTTAACAAGCCAAAAGTGGTAAGCACCAGCTTGCTTTTAAGATCGTATTTGATCTTCAATTGATCGGCGCTGATCTTACTGTTAGCATGCGTTCCATGAGGTATCATCACGATCTTATCTGTATCTATCTGGTAATCGTCTTTAAGTAACCTGGCCGAGTTTTTTGTCATTACAATTATTTTATCGGCCAGTAATCCAATTTTCTGAACAAGTTTCAATCTTTTAAGCTCAGGGGCCGGCAGCACGGTATGAAACCGGATAATAAATGGTTTCTCAAGCATTGACAGAAATCCCAGTAAATACTCACCCAGTTCACCACCATACAAACCAAATTCATGTTCAATACATACGAGTTCAATAGCAGCATCCTGGTTAATTTTACCAGCTGTTTCAATACAGGAATCCAAACTAAAACCATCCATAACAAGGCTTACCGGGAATTTATATAACCTGGTTATACCCTTATTATTCAACGCACAAATATTGATTAAAAAATCATCTTTTACTTCCGGATATATTGCGTTCACCAGATCTTGTGTAAAACTTGCTATTCCGCATTTTACTGGAGAAAAGGTACTTATGAAAAGAATCTTTGATTGATGATCCATTGTTATCATGCAGACATTTTTAGTAATAAAATAATAAAGCAGTTATAATGCATTAACTGCCCGTTACATAGCTATAAATCTTAAACCCGTTCTTTCAGACTAAAATACAGTTAAGTAGTGTATACACGAATTGAACACAAAGGAAGAAACTGCGGAATATCTTCAGGCAAGTCCTTGAAGGTAGTTGAATTAATCGATTTTAACTATTATATATTATCCCGGCAGGAGGATCCGGGGCCGGATTGAAGGTATCCTTTTTTCAGTTAAATATTTCCGTTAGCAAATAAAAAAAGCCCTCCCTCGGCTGAGCTGAGGGGAAGGCTTTAAAAAATTACTGCTTATCAAAAGCACATTATTTATTACTGCTCCTGATCATCAGGAAGTTTGCCAGCCATTGAAACGCAATAAATCCTATTAAGAAAATGGATGCCAGGGTATCAAAAGCCACATTGTTTGCAAATGCTGCACCTAAAGCGGCTACTCCTATAACAGCCATGGCAATGGTATAGATCAATAATGAATTAAACTTCGACGGCTCAAACATTACACTGAGCGGTACCATCATGGCAAACCCATAGGCCGCCACGTACAGGTATCTTTCGTCCGATAAAAATATATACAATAACAGACCAGTTAAAAGAATCGTCAGGCTTACCGCTACAAAATTGGAGCTCATTTTCTCCTTTTTGTCAAGCAGGAACTTACCATATGCATTAAACCTTAGGAACAGGTTGCTAACTGGTTTTATGATCCAGGTTGAAAAAGCAAAGATTGTAAGAACAATGATCAGCGGGACTAAAAAAGGTTGTAATGCTTCATTGGCATTTGCCAGCGCCCTTAATGCCCTCATACCAAAATAAAATCCAAGGATAACACTCCATTGGTATTTAGCAGTCAGGTTGCCCATCCAGAAAGCATACTTTAAAAACATTCTGTAAACGGGATTGCTTGCTTTCAGCGCCTCCATCATCCCTTTCTGGGCATAGGCAAAATTGGGATTGTTCTTCAACGCTTCTTTAAAATGCTTCAATGCCTTTTTATGATCCCCTTTTTCCAATAAGCTCCAGCCATAATTGGCATGCGTATACGCATTGTTCGGGTCATGTCGTAATGCCCCTTCAATCGTTTCAAAAGATTCCTCTTTTCTATTTTGCTTCATTAACACCGTACTTCGCACGTTCAACGCTAACAGGTCTTCCGGGTCGATCGCCAGGGCCCGATCGGCGAGTTCTAACGCTTCATCGTACTGCTTGCGTGCTAATTTAATATTCGACAGCCAGGCATAATAGTCGGCAGTAAAAGGATCTAACTTAATGGATTGCCAAATGTTTTTTTCGGCATCATCATACTTATCTTTTTGAATGTCGATCCGGGATTTGATAAAGTATAAATGAGCGGTATCAGGAGAAAGCCCGATAGCATCATCAACAATGCTTTCAGCTTTATCCAATCTATCCTGCTGAAGATTTAATTCTGCCAGTAATGCCAGGTAATGAATATTGGTAGGTTCCTGTGCCAGTAATTGTCTCAGTATCTTTTCAGCTGCTTCGTACTTTTTTTGTTGAATGAGAATACCGACTTTCGATAGACTGTAATCCGTCATGTCACTTTTTTATTTTTAAATAGGATAGAATGTCATCGTACAAACCGGCATCATTTGCGAACATGGCAAAATTCTTAGCGGTCATGAACCATTCCTGTGTACTTGCTTTATGCTTTTTTACCGCACTTAACAGGTCTTTTGTTTCAATTGGCTTGGGAATACCGTCTGTGAAAGAAGATTCTAATTTCAACTCTATGGCAATGTCGATGAGGGCGTCAATATCTGCACCTGAATAGTTCTCTGTCTTTTTTGCCAACTGCGAATAATCGATCGTATCAATTGGTTTGTTTTTGAGCTTTAACCGTAGAATCGACTCCCTGGTAGTTTCATCAGGTGGCGGAACAAAAACGATCCTGTCGAACCGGCCCGGCCTTCTGAAAGCAGGATCCAGATTCCAGGGAGTATTGGTGGCTCCGATGATCAATACGCCTTCGTTGTTTTTGTCAATACCATCCAGCTCCTGTAAAAACTGATTGATGAGGTGGCGCCCTGCCGATTGTTTCATATCGCTTCTGCTGGCGCCCAGGGCATCAATTTCATCGATAAATAAAATACAAGGTGTGTTGTACCGGGCCAGCTCGAATATTTCATGCAAATTCTTTTCACTGTTCCCGATCCACATATCCAGGATATCGTTCAATCCTACACTGATAAATTTTGCATTCACCTGGCCGGCAGTCGCCTTTGCCAGAAAAGTTTTTCCGCATCCGGGCGGACCATACAATAAAATACCGCCGCCGATCTTCTTGCCATACGCTTTATACAGCTCGGGATGTAACAGCGGTTTAATGATCTTTAATTCAATTTCCTTTTTAATGTTCTCCATGCCACCGACATCACTGAAATTGATATCCGGCTTTTGCAGGAACCGGTTGTCATATTCTTCTTCTTCCTCTTCACTTTCTTCGCGCCCGCCTTTAACCCGGAGCTGGCTGTCGAGCTCTTCATCGAAATAATTGGGGTCGATAGACAACACTCTTTTATACGTTTCAACAGCCCTGGCAATGGAATTCTCTTTCAATAATCCTTTTGTGTACAAGACAAGCGCTTCGATGTCGGGGTGACCGCTTTCTATAAACTCTTCCAGTATTACATTACAGGCAGAATAATTCCCTTTTCTGTAGAAAACCTTGGCCAAACCGATCTTTGCCTTTGTGTCGTTTGACGATTTCAGGATCAGGGTGAATTCAGTTTCTGCTTCCTCCAACCGGTTCAAACTCAGTAAGGTGTCGGCCAGCAACAACCTCAAAGGCGTATTGTTGGGCGAATGCCGCAATGCCTCCCGCAAACTGTCAATTGTATTCTCGTTCATTATGATTCTTTGTATTACTATCGACTTAAATGTTTATTAATGGAATGTTAAAACAGGAGAAGTGATAGCACTCCGATTCCCGCTTTTTCAATGCGGGGCGAAATATACAAAATAGCCGGTAACTCCCAGCCTTATCGACGGTATTTATGATGAAAATTGGTTATTGGAAACAGGAGTGATAACAGGCTAATGACAATTGCTTATAGTAGCTTACTCATCTACTTCGCCCCAGAATACTCTTGCTAAGATTAATACGACCATTACAAAGATGGAAGCAATCATTAAAAATCGCCCCCGTTTCCTGGTCTCCTCGTTGTATTTGAAGTATGTTTTGGTAGAATATTTACAGGTAGCTTTTGAAAAAGCATAATTATAGCCTATGACCAGGCCCACAGGCCCAAAAACTGTAAGCCAACCCAAAATTTGCCCGAACGGGCTGGCCTCTTTTCCTGCAGACAATTGCGCATCTTCAGCTTCAGCCAATTGTTTCTTTCGACTACTTATATCAGCAGGCAGTATATTTCTATGAGCAAGTTCCTGCTCTACAGCAGTCAGCATTTCAGCATTCCACTTATCAAATTCGTAAACCATTTTTAACAATTCTTCATTGGATTTGCTTGTAACAGCTTCGCGAAAGTCAGTCATAAGGTTGTTTTAGGGTAATTAAAAACAGGTATAAAATTAATTAACTTAATATATTATTTCATCCCTATTCGATAAGTGTGCAGTTTTACCAATAACTGTGCTGAATTGGGCAATAAGTGTGCAAAAACAGAGAGGCGCCAATTAGCGGATAATATTCCAAAAGCTAATATTTCGTCTTGTTGTAAAACCTAATTTTTCATACAGCTTTATTGCGCCTATATTAGATTCTACAACGTGTAAGTAAGGTACCTTGCCCTGATCAAAGATATTATTCACCGTATGCGCAGTAAGCTGTTTTGCATAGCCCATACCTGTATAGTTTGGATGGGTGATTATCGCACTTACCTCTGTATAGTCGTTCATCTTCATGCGTTCACCCGCTGTAGCAACAAGATGACCATTTTTAAATATTCCAAAATAGTTGCCAAGCAAAGCGGTTTTTATTTTAAAATAACCAGGTTGAACCAAATTAACTAATTGGTATAAAGCAGCTGCATGTTCGTTAGTAAGCAGTGTAATCTCTTCTTTTAGTTCTATATCAATTTTATTGTCAACGATCATTTGAAGACATATCAATTCTTTTTTTAACTCCAAACCTGCTGAAATTAGTGGCTTGTTACCAACGACATAAAAATTATCAACTAAGGTGGAATATGCATCGATCTGGTTTGCAATATTTTCAGTTGCTTCAAAACCGCCAAAGGGGCAATAATCCGGATGATAAAATTTTGCAATTTTATAGTCGACTGAAAATTGTTGATGTGTTTCAGACAATGAATACCAAACAGGATTGTCTAGTTTATGGTGGTCTTTTTTTATCATGCCCGGGTTTAATGCATACAACCTAAATACATTTCCTGCTTTATTGTTTTTGTGGTTGGAATTTTATCTTGCAGAAGTAAAGTCACACTATCAGCCTGGCTTTTTAATGTATAAATGCCAGCTATCGAAACCATTTTTAAAGTATCAGCCTCTTTGTGATAAAATCCAAACGACATCTCTATGCTAACAAAGTTCTGGTCGTCAAATGGTCTTCTGGGGTAATATTCCCCGCTGTAAATTTCATCGTTCGTATTTTCCGGAACAATAATTCCTTTCCCTGGTTTATAAATACGGTCAAGCATTTCGAATCTGGAATTCAAAATAGAAACTGCATTTGCAGAAAATTTTTTTAGGGAGTCGAAGTCATGCCCTGTTGCTACCTCAACAATATAATACGTTGCACTCGCTGTTTCGGCATCAGCAACGGTACTATTTACCGCTGAATCCACAAAACGGGATGTATCAGCAACTTTTATCGTGTCGTGCTTGTCCCTTTTAATAATTTCGGGCTTTTTTTGGGCACAAGCACAAAATATTATAAATATAAAACCAGAAAATAACTGCTTCATATAATGCTCCTAACGTTTAGGCAATTGGGAATATTGTGGGATAAATATATGTGTTCCTGTATGTTATCATTTTTAGTTGAAAGATAAACCGCTCCAGCCAGCCATTTTAGAAAATACGCTTTAAATACGTTTAGTGATAGGGGAATGTAGGTGGTATCCTAAGTTCGGATCTATCGCCTAAATCAGGCAGTCTGCCAATCCAGTCGCTAGCTCCTAACCGATGCACCAATAATACAGTCAATCACTTTATCGGCGTTGCAATTGTTAAGTCCTGCACCCCAACAAGCATTAAATTCGAGAACGAACCAACCAGTTAATTCACTAAACGCAATGTCTACAACAACTGCTCCTGGCAATTGACTCTTATTGTTAATAACAAAATCAGCTACAAATTTTTCACCCTCCTGCAAATCAGCGGATCCTTCATAAAAAGCAATATCCTTAACTCCTCCCTCCAAAATATAACATCTTGCTTCCGCTTGTATGTTATTAATAATGGTCGAAACTAATATTTCCTCCGTATCCTCCAGACCTATAGTCACTTTCCTGAAGTCTTCTAAACTATTAAAAATACCTGCAAGAAATATCTTGGGAACAACTGGTTTTATGAAAACCGGAAAATCATTTTCAGATAGTTGTCCAATTTGTTTTAATTGTATATTTCTTTTAGTCCAGATATTTTCAAGCCTTGCAATTAATGTATCATCGGGTGTGAGTAATTCAACATTATAAATTTGAGCTAAAACAAGTGCGAAGGCCTGATTTCCATAAATAGCAATCCGTTGATTAACTAATGCTTCATCTTTAATCCAATACTTTCCTAATCTTTTTATCCGGCCGCCATTTTCCGTCCAGGTGGAAAATACCTGTTCAAGTTCGATATCCGCTTTTTCAGGTATTAAAAGAATAATTGACTTGTCCATATTGAAAATCTATATCGCTCAAAATACTCCTTTTTAGCAACAAATTATTTGTCTATTAACTAGTTGACTTTGTCAACTATTATTTTTATATTCGCATTATGAAAATGAACGCTGTTAATAAAATAAGAGCCTTTAACAGGTTTTATACAATGATTTTGGGTTTGCTGGACAAACACTTACTTGACAGTCATTTCACCTTACCTGAAGTTCGGGTGATGTATGAAATATATCACCATAAGAAAATCACCTCTAAAGAAATAACTGAGTTGCTGAGAATGGACAAGGGTTACTTAAGCCGGATCCTTTTAACTTTTGACAATAAGGGGCTTATTGAAAGAAAAGCTAATAAAATTGACGCCAGAGTGCAGGAGATCTCCTTGTCAGCCAAAGGGGAAAAAGAGTTTCTCGCTCTTAATCTTGCTTCCGAAAACCAAATTGTAGAACTCTTATCAGGCTTGTCAAGCCAGGAGATAGAAAAACTGACCGGACACATGAACGAAATACAAAAAATCCTTATAAAAATCAGTCAATAAACATGGAAAACGAGATTACTATCCGCACAGACATTCGCCCTGGAGATATAGGGTTGATCACTTATTTACATGGGGTGCTTTATAAAGATGAATTTAAACATGGAATTTCTTTTGAGTCTATCGTTGCAGCAGGACTACATGAATTTTACTCCACCTATAACCCCGAAAATGAACGCTTATGGATTGCCGAACATAACGATACAATGATCGGATGCCTTCTTTTAAAAAACCGGGGCGACACAGCTCAATTACGCTATTTTTTGATCAAACCAGAATATCGTGGCATAGGTTTGGGGAATCAACTGCTCCAACTATTTATGGATTTTGCCAAAGCATGTAAGTATAAAGATGTTTACTTATGGACAACCAACGAATTGGATAAAGCACATCATCTATACCAAAAGTTTGGTTTTATATTAAGGG
>Ga0307509_10009486_pt1 | contig 12150 bp, 9 predicted proteins | sample 10_EM_MG_FD_202245 | JGI IMG/M metagenome (GOLD analysis project Ga0307509, IMG submission 202245) | Populus trichocarpa ectomycorrhiza microbial communities from riparian zone in the Pacific Northwest, United States - 10_EM | ecosystem: Host-associated > Plants > Roots > Unclassified | place... | reverse complement strand
GGACAGGTTGTTGATCGCGAACAGGTTGGTGATGGTGGAGAAGACCAGCACCCCGAACAGGGCGCCGACGATGGTGCCGCGGCCGCCGCTGAGCAGCGTGCCGCCGATGATCGCCGCGGCGATCGCGTCCAGTTCGTAGAGGTTGGCCATCGCGGCCTGGGCACTGGTCGCCTGCGAGGTCAGCATGATCGCCGCGAGTCCACAGCAGAGCCCGGAAAGCGCATACAGCAACACCGTGTGCCGCTTGACGTTGATGCCGGCCAGCCGGGCCGCCTCCGGGTTGCCGCCGACCGCGACCGTGCGCCGGCCGAACGTCGTGCGGTTGAGCAACACCCAGCCGGCGGCGACCACCACGGCCAGGATCCAAACCAGCAGAGGTACGCCGAGCAGCTTGGTCGTCGCGATGCCGTTGATCGTGTCGTTCGCCGAGACCTGGGTCTGCTTCCCGGAGATCTGCGCCGCGAGTCCCCGGGCCGACACCAGCATGGCGAGCGTCGCGATGAACGGCACGAGCCGCCCATAGGAGATGAGCACCCCGTTCACCAGGCCGACCGCGATGCCCACGACAAGCGCCGTGAAGATCATGCCGATCGCGCCGTGGCTCTGCGTCGCCAGCGTCGTCGCCCACACCCCGGCCAGCGCGATGATCGCGCCGACCGACAGGTCGATGCCGCCCCCGATGATCACGAAGGTCATCCCGACCGTGACCACGCCGATCGCCGACGCCTGCTGGAGGATCGTCAGGATGTTGTTGCGCACCCAGGTCGGGTCGGAGTACAGCTCCGGCTTGGTGACGATCCCGATGATCACCAGGACGACCAGCACCCCGACCAGGCCCAGGTTGCGTGCCGCGTTGTCGTCGAGCCGCCGCTTCGACTTCGGCTTCGCGTTGGCGGGCGCCGTTTCCGCGATCATGTGGGCTCACCCTCCAGAAGCGACCCCGCCATCACGAGGTCGAGCACGGTGTCCTCGTCGAGCTCGTCGGCCGGCGCCTCGTGCACGATCCGGCCCTCCCGCATCACCAGCACCCGGTCGGCCAGGCCCAGCACCTCGGGCACCTCGCTGGAGACCAGCAGCACGCCCACCCCGTTCCCGGCGAGGTCCCGGATCACCCGGTAGAGCTCGGCCCGGGCGCCCACGTCCACGCCCCGGGTCGGCTCGTCGAGCAGCAGCAGCCGGGTCTTGTCCAGCAGCCAGCGGCCGACCACGACCTTCTGCTGGTTGCCGCCGGACAGCGTGCGGGCCGGGCGATCGACGTCGCGGGGGCGCAGCTCGAGCCGGTCGGCGGTCTTCTGGGCGGCCGCCCGCTCGTCCCCGGCGGCGGTGAAGCCGGCCCGGGCGAAGCCGGCGAACGACGCGAGCGTCATGTTCTTGTAGACCGGCTCGTCGAGCAGCAGGGCCTGGCTCTTGCGCTCCTCGGGGGCCATGCCCATGCCCCGGCGAACGGCCGCGCCCACGCTGGTGATCCGGTGACCGTCCAGCGTGACGGCGCCGGCGTCCGGCCGTCGCGCCCCGAAGATCGTTTCGAGCAACTCGGAGCGGCCGGAGCCGACCAGGCCGGCGATTCCCACGATCTCGCCGGGCGCGACCGTGAGGCTCGCGTCGGCGAACTCGCCGTGCCTGGTCAGTCCCTCGACCACCAGCGACGCCCGGTTTCCCGGATTTGTCGCTCGTGGGGGAAATATGTACTCGATGCTTCTGCCGGTCATCTTTCCCACCAGTTCCCGCGTCGGGGTGGTCCGCGCGGGCAAGTTGGACGCCGTCGTCCGGCCGTCCTTGAGAACGGTGACCCGGTCGCCGATCTCGCGGATCTCGGCCAGCCGGTGCGAGATGTAGATGACCGCGATCCCCTGCGCGGTCAGCTCCCGGATGATCCGGAACAGGTTCGCCACCTCGTCGTGAGCGAGCACGGCGCTGGGCTCGTCCATGACGATCAGCTTCGCGTCGTGGGAGAGGGCCCGCGCCATGCTGACGATCTGCTTGCCGGCCGCGGGCAGGTGGCGGACCTTTTTCGCCGGCGAGATCTCGGCGTGCCCCAATCGCGCGAGAATCGCCCTGGTCTTCACGGCCGCGGCCCGCCGCCGGCTGAAGCCGAGCCGGCTCTGCTCGTGCCCGAGGAACGCGTTCTCCGCCACCGACAGCTCGTCGACCAGGTCGAGCTCCTGGTAGATGGTGGCGATCCCGGCCCGCATCGCGGCCTGCGGGGTGGCCGGCGCGAACGGCTCGCCCAGCCAGCTGATCTCGCCGCCGTCGGCGTGGTGCACCCCGGCCAGCACCTTGATCAACGTGGACTTTCCGGCGCCGTTCTGCCCGAGCAGGCAGTGCACCTCCCCGGCGAGCACCTCCAACTGCACACCATCCAGAGCCCGTACGCCCGGGAAGGTCTTGACCACATCGGTCAGCCGGAGGACGACGTCGGCCTCGGTCATGACGCCCGCGTCATTCGGGCCGCCCGCGTCATTCGGGCCGCCCACGTCATTCGGGCCGCCCACGTCATTCGGGCCGCCCACGTCATTCGGGCCGCCCACGTCTTTCATGACGCCCGTGTCTTTCATGACGCCCGCGTCTTCCGGGCCGCCGACGTCTTTCATGACGCCTGCTCGAAGGCGAGGTCGCTGGCCAGCACCGCCGCCCCGGTGACCCCGGCCCGGCCCTGCAGCTCGGAGAGCACCACCGGGAGGTTGCCGGTGGCCAGCGGCAGCGACCGGCGGTAGACCACGCTCCGGATCTCGGCCAGCAGCACGTGCCCAAGCTGGGCCAACCCGCCCCCGATGACGATCATCGACGGATTGGCGAAGGAGACCAGCGTGGCCAGCACCCCGCCGACGCGCCGGCCGCCGTCGCGGATCAGCCGGATACAGACGACATCCCCCTCGGCGGCGCCGTCTGCGACGTCCTTGGCACTCAGCAAAGTGCCGCTCAGCGCGCCGCCGCCCGACCCAGAGCCGCCCCGTTCGGCAGCTTGGGCCAGCCGCTCGGCCAACGCCGGCGAATCCCCCGCTCGGGCCGCCGCCAGCGCGTCCCGGGCCAGCGCGGCCCCGCTGAACAGCGCCTCGAGGCAGCCGGCGTTCCCGCACGAGCAGACCGGGCCGTTCGCGTCGACCTGGATGTGCCCGATGTCCCCGGCGCAGCCGTCGATCCCGCGATACACCGTGCCGCCCAGGTGAATGCCGCACCCGATGCCGGTCCCGATCTTCACGAACAGGAAGTCGTCGATCGAGTGCGCCACCCCGCCGTGCCGTTCGCCGATCGCCATGATGTTCACGTCGTTGTCCACCACGGCCGGGCAGCCGTGCTCGCGGGTCAGCACCTCACGCACCGGATAGCGATCCCAGCCCGGCATGATCGGCGGCGACACCGGCACCCCGTCGCGGAAGCTGACCGGCCCCGGCACCCCGATCCCGACCGCGTCGAGCCGCTGGTAGGCGCCGTCGGTGCGGGCCTTGGCCAGCAGCTCGCTGACCCGTTGCAGGATCGCCTTCGGCCCCGAGCGGATGTCGGCCGGCTCGCCATAGGCGGCCACCGGCTCCAGGCGCCCATTGGTCACTTCGATGTCGATCGAAGTAGCGCCCAGATCGACGGCGGCGAACCGCAGCCGCGGATGGATCTCCACGAGCGTCGAGCGGCGGCCACCACGCGAGGCGGCCATGCCGGCCTCGGCCACCATCTCGGCGGCGACCAGCCGCTCGACCTCGGCAAGTAAGCGGGGCCGGGTCAGCTCGAGCCGGTCCCCCAACTCGGCTCGGGACACCGGCCCCTCATCCCGGAGAAGCCGCAATATCCGCAGATGCGGAGCGTCGCCCCCAAACACGGCCACCTCCGGGCGCTCTGTGTGTTGTGCCCGTCACACTAGGCCCGTTCCGCCGCAACAGTCCATACCTTCTCGAAGATCAACCCGAACTTTTGTCTCCAGAACCAAAAGTCACCGACGTTTCCGGTACGAGACGAGCAATGCGCCGAGGGCGGCGTTATTTGCTGTTGTGCACGGACTGCACCTCGTACGGGACGAGTGGTTGCGCTTTCGAAGTTAGGGATCCGCAGGTGGGGGGCATCCTACGGTGAGCAACAGCCGCGCCACCCGAGGGAGACCGCGATGAAGCTCGGCCACCACGACGATGACAAGTCGAACACCGCCACCGCAGCCGCCGAAGACTCGCCCGAGGCGGCCGAGGCGAGAGCGCGGGGGGCGAAGGACTTCGACCTTGAGCGGGCGGCGACCACGCGGACCGGGGCGGATGCGCGAGAGGTGGGCAAGACGGTGCCGCCCTCGGCCGGGCCGAGGAAACCGTCGGAGCTGCGGTTCAAAGGGATAGTCGCCGCGGTCCGGCGGACCTTCAAGCAGTACTCCGAGGACAACATCTCCGACTGGGCGGCCGCGCTCACCTATTACGGTGTCCTGTCGATCTTCCCGGCGGCGCTGGTCCTGGTGTCGATCCTCGGGTTCCTCGGCCCGGACGGCAAGCAGACCGTGCAGGGCACGATCAACGACCTGACCGGGAACCAGCAGATCCGGGACTTGGCCGGCACCGTGCTCATTCAGGTCAATGGCTCGGGCATGGCGAGTTTCGCGGCGATCCTCGGCATCGTGATCGCCTTCTGGTCGGCGTCGGGCTACATCGCGGCGTTCATGCGGGCCTCGAACGCGGTCTACGACGTGCCGGAGGGCCGGCCGATCTGGAAGACGCTGCCGATCCGGGCCGGCGTCACCGCGGTGGTCGGCGTGATGCTGGTCGTGTCGGCGTTCATCGTGGTCTTCACCGGCAACCTGGCCCGGGTGGTCGGCCAGAAGCTCGGTTTCGGCGGGGTGGCGGTCACCACCTGGAGCATCGCCAAGTGGCCGGTGCTGGTGATCCTGGTCAGCCTGATGTTCGCGATCCTCTACTGGGCCTCGCCGAACGCGAAGACCGGCGGCTTCCGCTGGGTCAGCCCCGGCGGGATCTTCGCGGTGGTGCTCTGGCTGGCCGCCTCGGCCGCGTTCGCGCTCTACCTGGCCAGGTTCGCCAGCTACGACAAGACCTACGGCACGCTCGGCGGGGTCATCGCCTTCCTGGTCTGGCTGTGGATCTCCAACATCGCGATCCTGCTCGGCGCCGAACTCGACGCGGAACTGGAACGGGGCCGGGCGATCGCGGCCGGCCACGACCCGGCCGACGAGCCGTTCCTCGAACTGCGCGACACCCGAAAGCTCAAAAAAGGCAGCGAGAAGGGTCTCGCCGTCGACTGACCCGAGCCGTTGCGGTGGGCCGAGCCGTTGCGGTGAGCCGATCCGTTGCGGTGAGCCGATCCGTTGCGGTGAGCCGATCCGTTGCGGTGAGCCGATCCGTTGCGGTGAGCCGATCCGTTGCGGTGAGCCGGTTATTTGCACAGCATCCGCCCCATCCGCCGGCCGGCCAGGGTGAGACCGACCGCGAGCAGCGCCAGCAGATAGAGCACGTCGACCAGTTGGCGGGGGCCGACCGGGCCGAGGCTGAGCGCCCGGGTCAGGTCGACCGAGCGGTACAGCGGGGTCACCTCGATCAGCCAGCGGACCGGCGCCGGGTAGTGGGCCGGCGGGACGAACGTGCCGGAGAACAGGAACAGCGCGAACTGGGCGGACGCGATCAGGTCGAAGTCCTGCCAGCTGCGGATCACCGTCGAGGTGGCCATGCCGAGCGCGCCGAACGCGAACCCGACCAGGATCGTCGCCGGCAGCATGGCGAGCGCCCGCGGCGCCGTGGTCAGATCGAGCGCCACCATGATGACCAGGAACGCGGCCGAGTACAGCACCCCGCGCACCATCGCCCAGGCCAGTTCCCCGAGGGCGATCTCGATCGGCCGGATCGGCGTCGCGAGCATGCCCTCGTAGAGGCGCATGAACTTCATCTTGCCGAAGAAGTTGAACGTGGTCTCGGAGAGCGCCCCGGTCATCGCGGCCGAGGCGAGCATGGCCGGCGCGACGAACTCCGCGTACCCCACCAGGCGGCCGTCGGGCAGCCGCAGGTCGCCGATCAGCCCGCCCACGCCGATCCCGATCGAGAACAGGTAGAGCACCGGTTCCACGAACCCGGAGATCATCACTACCCAGTACATCGATCGCAGGCAGCTGATGTTCCGCTCGGTCACCGACGCCGCGCGCCGGCCCGTCCCCTCGAACGAGACAAGTCGCGGCAGAACCAGATTGACCATCGGCATCTCAGACCACCAACCGTCGGCGGAACCGGGCATGGGCCAGCCACCAGCCGAACGCGCACCAGGCCAGCAGGTAGATCGCGTGCCACAGGCCGATCAGCCCGGGCGCCCGGCCAAGCATCGCGTCCCGGCTCAGCTCGACGCCGTGCCACAGCGGCAGCACCCAGGCGACCCAGCGCAGCACCAGGTGCAGCGACTCGACCGGGAAGAACACCCCGGAGAACAGCGACATCGGCAGCACCGCGAAGCGCAGCAGGATGGGCAGGTAGCTCTCGCTGCCGACGGTCGCGCTGTACGCCACCGTCGGCGCGGCCACCGCGAGACCGACCGCCGCCGCCACCGGCACCGCGAGCGGCGCCCACCACGAGTCGACCGCGCCGAACAGCACCCCGACGCCGAGGAACACGGTCGCGCTGACCACGATGCGGAACAGCATGTACGCGAGATGGCCGCCGAGGATGTCGGCCACCCGCAGCGGCGCCGCGGCTTGCGCGAAATACACCTTGAGCCACTCGAAGTTGCCGAAGACCGGCCAGGTCGACTCGCCGATCGCGGTCTGCACAGCGGTCGACGCGATCAGCCCGGGCACGATCCAATCCAGATAGGGGACGCCCTCGACCCCGCCGGTCACGTATGCGCCCACGCCGAGGCCGAACCCGACCATGGTCAACAGCGGCATGACCAGGGTGGACAGCGCGCTGGCCCGCCAGGTGCGACGGTAGTTGACCAGGTAGTACTCGAAGACGTAGGCCCCGGCGGTCATCGCGGCCCGCCGATCGCGGGCGTTGGCCCCATGGTCACCACTGAGTTAACGTTAAGGCCGGACATCGTGGCGGCAATCCTTCCGAGTCGGCGGTTAGGGTGTCCGAACCCGAGGGGGTCGCACCGGCCCTGTCGTCCTCCCGCTCCGGGCCGCGCCCGGGGCGGGAGTGTCGCGTACGGCCGCATCAGTCCACCAACGTCCGGCCGGTGAGGTGCAGGAAGACATCCTCCAGGCTGCTGCGGCGGACCAGCACGCTGGCCGGCATCAGCGACCGCCGCTGCACCTCGGCCGTGGCCTCGTCGCCGTCGTCGACGTAGAGCAGGATGCGGTCGGGCAGCACCTCCAGCCGCTCGCCCAGGCCGGCCAGCTTCTCCGCGTACGGCTCCTGGGACTCGGCGGCGAACCGCAGCTCGACCACCTCGCGCGTCGAATACCGCTCGATCAGCTCGCGCGGCGAGCCCTCGGCCACGATCCGGCCGCCGTCCATCACCACGAGCCGGTCGCACAGTTGCTCGGCCTCGTCCATGTAGTGCGTGGTCAGCACCAGCGTCACGCCCTGCTGCTTGAGCCGGAACAGCCGTTCCCACACCAGGTGCCGGGCCTGCGGGTCGAGGCCGGTGGTCGGCTCGTCGAGCAGCACCATCTCCGGCTCGTTCACCAGGGCGCGGGCGATCGTCAGCCGCCGTTTCATGCCGCCGGACAGCGGCTCGACCTTGCTGTCCGCCCGCTCGGCCAGCTGCACGAACTCCAGCAACTCGTCGGCCCGGCGCCGGGCCACCTTCCGCGGGATGCCGAAGAAGCGGGCGTACGTCGTCAGGTTTTCCCGGACGGTCAGCTCGAGGTCCAAATTGTCCAGCTGGGGGCACACGCCGAGCCGCGCGCGGATCCGCGGGCCGTCCCGCCGCGGATCGAGACCCAGGATCCGCAGCACGCCGCCGGTGGGTGGGGACACGCACCCGATCATGCGCATGGTCGAGCTTTTCCCGGCGCCGTTGGGCCCGAGGAACCCGAACGCCTCGCCCCGGCGCACCTCGACGTCGATGCCGTCGACCGCCGTGAAGTCGCCGAACCGCTTGACCAGACCCTGCGCGTGAATGAGGTTGTCCACGCCGCCGACCCTAGGCGGCGGGTACGACAAAAACCTCTCAGCCGGGTGGCGCCGTCGCGCCTCGCGCGGCCGAGACCAGCTCGCCGGTCAGCTCGACCAGGGCGGGCAGGTTCACCGGCGTGCCCGAGTCGTAGCGCACCGACCAGGTCAGCCCGTTCCGCCCCGGCACCCGGCGGCCGACCACCCGCACCCCGCCCGCGGTCAGCTGATGATGCGACGTGTACGCCACCGACTTCGTCACCCGGGTCCGCACCTGATCGGGCAGCTCACCGGGCTCGAGCAGGAGGAAGCCCACCACCGGCCCGTCCACCAGCACGAGGTAGTCGTCGCGCTCCTCGGCCACCTCGGCCGGCGTGATCCGCAGTTCCCGCCCCGACCACGCCGCCTTGTGGATCTCGTGCCAGCCCAGCCGCTTGCCCTCGGGCAGCCACAGCCCGAAGTTGGTGGCCACCAGCGCCCGGTCGTCGGCGATCGGCGCCCAGGTCAGGACCCGCTCCTCCGGCTCGAGGGCGGGCTTCAACGCCGCGGGCAGCTTGGGCCGCCGCCGAAGAATACTCACAGTCCACCTGCCGCTTGTTCGCGCAACGCGCGTGCCTGCTGTTCCAGCGAGAAGAGCTCCCCGGCCAGCGCCAGGTACTCATCCTTGTAGGCCACCGGGTTCACCCGCTGCACCTTCGATTTGAGATCACGAATCCGGGTGGTCACCGAACCCATCTGCAGCCGGGCCAGCGTGATCTGCACGTACCGCGGGTCGACCATCCCGTCCACGTGCAGCGGCTCCACCGACAGCTCCGAGATCAGGCCCTTGCCGGCCAGGTCGTCGCAGGAGTCGCGGACCTTCTCGATCCACACCACTCCGCCGGCCGAGACCGACTGCACGCCGCCCGCCTCCAGGATCGCCGTCCGGATCGCCTGGTACACCCCGTCGCCGTAGTTCTCCGGGCCGACCGTGTCGAACATCGGCCCGGCCAGCACCGGCTCCTGCAGGGCGAGCTTCAGCGATTCCCGCTCGACCTGCCGCTGCGGCGCCTCCACGGTCCGGGCGACCGGCGCGGCCTCGGACGGGGCCGAACCGCGCATCGCCGAGTTCACCGCACGCTGCACCGGCTCCAGGTCCATCCCTAGATCACCGGCGAGCTTCCGCGCGTACTCAGGCCGCTTTTCCCTGTCTTTGATCTTGGCAACCAGCGGCGCGGCCCGGCGCATCGCCTCGACCCGGCCCTCGACCGTGTCCAGATCGAAGCGCGCGATCGTGTGCCGCAGCGCGAAGTCGACCAGCGGCTCCCGCCCGGCGATCATGTCACGCACCGCGAGGTCGCCCTTGGCCAGCCGCAGCTCGCAGGGGTCCATGTTGTCCGGGCTGACCGCGATGAAGGTACGCCCGACGAAGCGCTGATCCTCCTCGAACGCCCGCAGCGCCGCCTTCTGCCCGGCCGCGTCCCCGTCGAAGGTGTAGATGATCTCGCCGGTGAAGCTGTCGCTGTCCATCAGCAGCCGGCGCAGCACCCCGATGTGATCGACGCCGAACGCCGTGCCGCAGGTCGCCACCGCCGTCGGCTCGCCCGCCTCGTGACAGGCCATCACGTCGGTGTACCCCTCGACGATCACCGCCCGGCCCTGCTTGGCGATCTCCCGCTTGGCGTGGTCGATGCCGTACAGGACGTGACTCTTCTTGTAGAGCGGGGTCTCGGGGGTGTTGAGGTATTTCGGCCCGTCATCGTCGTCGAACAGCTTCCGCGCGCCGAACCCGATCACGTCCCCGGTCAGGTCCTTGATCGGCCACAGCAGCCGCCGCCGGAACCGGTCGATCAGCGACCCGGACCGGGCCGGCTTGGTGAGCCCGGCCGAGTTCAGCTCCTCGGCGGTGAAGCCCTTCTGCCGCAGGTGCTTGGCGAGCGCGTCCCACGAGTCGGGGGCGAACCCGCACCCGTACCGCTCGGCGGCCTCCCGCCCGAATCCGCGCTGGGCGAGAAACTCGCGGGCCTTGCGCGCGCCGGCCGTGCCGAGCTGGTCGCGATAGAAGTCGGCCGCCGCCACATGGGCCGCGAGCAGCCGCTGCCGGTGGCCGGCCTGCGGCCGCGGAGCGCTCGGAGAGTTGTCCGTCTCGTACCGAAGCTGAATGCCGGCCCGGGACGCGAGCCGCTCAATCGACTCGATGAACGACAGATGCTCCGCGTCCATCAGGAACTTGATCGCGTCCCCGCCCTGGCCGCAGCCGTGGCAGTAGAAGACATTTCGGGCAGGAGCGACCGTAAAGGACGGTGTCTTCTCGTCGTGGAAGGGGCATAGCCCCTTCAGGTTGCCGCCGCCCGCGGGCCGTAACGTCACCGACTCGCTGATGATGTCGGCGATCGACGTCCGGTCCCGGACCAGCGCGATGTCCTCGTCCTTGACCCTGCCCGCCACGGCAACATCTTGCCTCGCGTCAGGCCCGCGCCGCCACCAGGGTCCGGTGCCAGGCCACCGCGGCGTGATCGGTGAGCGACGCGACCTGGTCGATCACCACGCGTAGTGCGGCGGCGTCACTCTCCGCCGCGTCATACCGGGGCCGAAAAACCACGTCCAAACCGTCGGGGGTACGCCCGAGAGCATCCACGAGCTCGGCAAGGATCGTCCGTTGTTCCTCGTACCAACCCTCCGCCGCCCGGGTCCGCATCACGTAGCGCAACGCCATACCCTTCAACAGCGCGCACTGATTACGCACGGTTCGCGGCACGACGAGGTCGGCGGCGTACCGGCTGACCGGCTCGGCGCCGTAGCGGCTCTGCGTGGCGCCGACCGCGGAGGCGACGAACCGGCCGGTCAGGACGCTGGTCATCCGTTTGAGGGTGACCTGGGCGCCGTAGGTGCCGTCGTAGTCGGCGACCGGGGCCACCGCCGGATCGGCCAGCAACTGGTCGAGGGCGGCGGCGAGCGCGTCGGCCGGCTCGTCGGAGTAGGTGGCGGCGACGTCGGCGCACAGCTCGGCGCGTTCGCCCGGGTCGTCGAGCAGCGGGCGCAGGTTCAGGTAACCGCCGTGCACGCCGTCCTCGACGTCGTGCACCGAGTAGGCGACGTCGTCGGCCCAGTCCATCACCTGGGCCTCCAAGCAGCGGCGCTCGCCGAGTCCGTCGAGGCGCATCCAGTCGAAGACCGGCCGGTCGTCGGGGTAGATGCCGAACTTGCGGGTGCCGGGCTTGCGCGGCCAGGGGTATTTGCTGCACGCGTCGAGGGACGCGCGGGTGAGGTTCAGGCCGCCGCCGGGTACCTTCGCTTCGAGCCGGGTGAGCACGCGCAGGGTCTGCGCGTTGCCCTCGAAGCCGCCGCAGGCCTGGGCGACCTGGTCGAGGGCGGTCTCGCCGTTGTGCCCGAAGGGCGGGTGGCCGAGGTCGTGGGCGAGCCCGGCGACGTCGACGACGTCCGGGTCGCAGCCGAGCCGGGCGCCCATCTCGCGGGAGATCTGGGCGACCTCGAGGGAGTGGGTCAATCGCGTACGCAGAAAATCGTCGGACCCGGCCGTGTGCACCTGGGTCTTGGCCGCCAGCCGGCGAAATCCGGCCGAGTGCAGCACTCGGGCCCGGTCTCGCTGGTATGGCGTCCTTCCGTAGCCGCTGTCCTTGGTCGGTTCGGGTATCCATCGCTGGGCGTCGAGCGCCGTCATGATCTCAGCCTAAGCGGCTCGTCCCGGTTGCCGGTGTAGTAGCCGTGGAGTCTGTTTCGCCGTCGCGCAGCATCACCATCGTCGCCCGCTTGCTGGTCATGGCCATCGCCGGGCTGCTCTCGGTGGGCCTGGTGGTGGGCTTCGCGATCTACAGCTCGTCGGCGCAGGCCGCCGCGGGCCGGGAGATGGCCCGGGTGAGCGCCGGCATGAGCGACCAGTGGAACGCCGACATGATGCACGACGGGCTGCGTGCGGACGTGATGTCGGCGATGTACGCGACCAGCGAGGCGCAGCGTAAGGCGTACGCCGTGGACGACGTCACCGACCACGCCAAGACGATCCTGGAGATGTACGACGCCGCGGCGACCGAGGCCCCGGACGACCTGAAGGCACAGTACGGCGCGGTGCGCCCGCGCCTGGCCGTCTCGGGCACCGCCGACGCGATCGCGGCGATCACCACGGTGATCGAGC
>Ga0307509_10009485_pt1 | contig 12151 bp, 15 predicted proteins | sample 10_EM_MG_FD_202245 | JGI IMG/M metagenome (GOLD analysis project Ga0307509, IMG submission 202245) | Populus trichocarpa ectomycorrhiza microbial communities from riparian zone in the Pacific Northwest, United States - 10_EM | ecosystem: Host-associated > Plants > Roots > Unclassified | place... | reverse complement strand
AACTTACCCACTGATCCCATCAAGATCAAAGTGGTGAGTACATTGAAAACTTGCCCCCCATTTACCCACTAGGTAAAGTGTGGGTAAATTGTTTAAAAACTCTCAACAAACCCTCAATGTACCTGCCAGGTAAGACCCCCTCTGCCCCCAGTGCCAACATATCCTGACGACGCTAAATGATTTCCGTTAATCTTCAAACAAACAATAAGATCATCAGAAGACATACCAGGCAGTTGTTATGGACCACACTCTCCAATACCTCGTCGATCACCTCCAGACACTCAGCAGCCAAGATTGCCAAGTACCCCAATGGCACCGAACACTCCATTGGCATCTGGTCCTCCTTGTCGGGGAACTCTTTCAAGCCCCTAGCAATGAGGGACTCCTGGAAAACCATCATCTCAATCAATGGCAACCTCTTCCTCCACATCGTCTGCGCCACCCTGATCATATCCTGTGTAAACACGTCTTGGAACTTCTCGAGCTGATGCTCATTCTTCTCAGCACAAGCTACTATCTGTGTAGCCTCTCGTCAGACAAACGATCAGTCGGAGCAAGAGACTACAAACCTTGTGTTTCTCCGGATAATCTTTGAACCGATTATCCAGGCACTTCTTGTGTCCTTGCTGGTTGTACGGTTCCGGCCTAACCTTAATGGACATAGTGCCACGGCCGTGGCACACACTACGAGAGGATGAAGGAACTAAAAGGAGAATAGATCAGCTTGGAACAATCACGCCGATCTATTGCCCCACCTGGTCTTGACCCTTGACCTTGGGCCTCTCCTCTTGGACGGAGCACAGAGTTCTCCTTGTTGGAAGAAAGAGAGCCTTCACGGCCCCCATCAAAGAAAGAGTTGAAGTCGGCGACATTTTCGTAGGACATAGTTGGTTGGTGTGGTTGGAAGTGGCTGGTGATGGATGGGAATGATGGGAGTTACCATCCAATGGGCACTCCTTATATTGTCCCTGTCTGGAACACCCTTGGCCCATCCTCTCACGCACGGACCAGCACTACTCAGTGCATCAGTCATCCAATGACCAAACCATCAAGGGTCCAATCTATTGCATCAGACCAATGTCCGATCAGACCCACACCGGATCCTATCAAAACCCGGTGATCGTTTCATCTTCATCATATGACCTTTCCCTATTTAGTTGATCTCTCTCACACTCCTTATCTTTATTCCCACAGTCGATCACATGCGTTCACACACTATTGTTCCTTCTCATCTTTACCCCTATTTCAGCCCCTATTCCTTATCTTTCATCATTTGCTGATTCAGGACTGACCTTCCCTTTTCCAGTATTACTTTCCCTTTACGGACATCCCCCTTATCTTGCCCTTGTGTCAATACATGGTCTGTGCGCAGTACCTGCCCTACACCATCCCCTTTATATAGTGGTAGCGTACTGCCTGTATTTCCTTAGACTTTGTCAACTCTGGATTCTCCCCCACTTCACCAGGACGCCACTGATAGTGATCTCGACACCTTCCAGAGTTGACCCCGAAAAACTCTGCTTGTTCCCCTCTGTATCACCCTCGGCTTATCCCAGCCCAGTGCCCACATCACTACTCCCCAGGCCCCTCCAACTCCTATCCGGCACATTGACTCCTGGACTACTATGTCAGACTAGAGTGGCGGCAGTATGCCCTTAGTTCGGACCAACAAGCACCCCAGCAGCAACACACTGAGATCCAAGGCATTAACGGACTATGTTTAGTCAGCAGGTGATCAGGCTTGAGGTCGGCCCTGACATTCAAGACCATGGCTATTGTGAGAATCAATGCCTTGGCAAGGGGCCAACTTGGGACTCTCTGCTATCTAAAGTGACTACAGGCCACAGGCAGTGTGTGAGGAATGCACTGGTTGTGTTGAGCCCTCAACGTTGCAACACAAGGTCCTCCAGGAGTTTTGCCATTGACCAGCCGGTTAGCACTCAAAAGCATCCTGAGGCACTCAGGTGCCAATGCTGCCCATTTACCTCCCACCACTCATGTTGGAATGTGGCCATTTATTATTGGTATGGAAGGAATACCATGGGGGACATCATCTCATTCTGCATCGTTGGAGGGCTGGATTTGGGGGTTGGGTTGGGTAATGTGGGTGCTAATCTTACCTAATAATATTACCATATAAGGGAGTTTTGTGTGATACTTCATTGTCCTCAGGGTCAGAAACTGAAGATACTGGATTTATCGGACCAAACTACCAGCAATCAGAAACTAGGTGGTTATAACTATTGATTCATGGTGTTTTCATCTCTCCAGGTTGTGCTGTTGAGGGGGGCAAAGAATTTCTTTCAAGCTACCCTAGCACCCACAATCGGGTGTTGTGATCTGGTGTCTGACACTGTAGTCATCTTTCATGTTATGCCCTCCTTTCACTTATCAATGGTTGTATCACCCCTCAGGCTCAAGATGCTCAATATGGTATATGATCAACAAGTGGCAAGCCCAGGACTGTTACCCTCCACAATCCAACCCATATAGAAAAAGGTCTTCTGAGAGGGTTGGGCTCATACCATAAAACCTTACATAGGGAATCTGTTAGTTGGACAGTGGGCAACTCCGGTGTTGCACCAGTGGCCAGTCAGTGGTAAAGTATTTCTCAAGGGGAGCTTGAATGGGGGGGGATCAATGAGGATCCTGGGTGGCCACTGGTAAATGTGGATACTTATTCTTTACACATTTGTTGTTCTTGTTATACAATCCAGGCCCAAGACTTGATGTTTCTAAGGGGTCTGAGCAGTGTGAGTTTTGTAAGAATAAGATTGAATAAGAGAGACAAGCAAACAAGACAATAACTCATTTACTGATGTCAATTTCATTGCCAGTGAAGCCCCTGGTATATAGAGCTTGGAGTACAAGTGAACCTCTATGAATCTTAACTATGGAAGCACATGACTGAAGTCCAGAATCAAAACCCCCCAACTCTCATAACGGATTGCCACATACTTGCCACCTGACTGTACATCCACAAGATTTTTGTATCTCCCACCCATCTGAAAAATCACCTGTCCAGTAACTGTATCCCTGACCCTGGATAGACCAATATCCCACTCTTTGGTATCACTCAGGTAGAGTAAGGGTGAGTTAGACAATGAGACAGGGGGTGAGTTTGTGACCCCAAAGTCCCATCCCCGGATAATGCTCAGGGAACGAACCCAGGTGCTTGAACCATCTACAATGAGGGATCTTGGATTCAGAATATTGTGAATTACTTTACCCACAACCTCCCCTGTCCATATGGACCAAGCTTGAATAGTGCCTCCATCTAGGCAGAGAACTTTGGATCCATCCCCTGATATCCTGATGTCCCTGACAAATGATTGAATTGAATCCATTGTGTGTAAGAGGTCTTCCCTCTTCACATCATAGATATGGATCTTCTCATTCACAAGCCAAACAAAGATCAACCTGTCATCAATCAGCCGTACATCAATCAGGTGGGCATATTTGGCTGGGGTTTGGAAGGATGCCTTGCAGATACCAGTTGAGAGGTCCCAGATCTTTACTACCCCATCCAAACCCCCTGAGATAGTGATACCATCTTCTACTTGCAGGGTGATAAAACCAGTCAGAACTCGTGTAAGGGGTGTGGTGTTTGTAAGAGTTGCAACTTTGTCTGTTGATGGGACAGTGATCTGCCAGAACTTGACTGTACAGTCACGGGATGATGAGATCAAGGAGGAGGGGGAGGAAAATACAATAGAGTAGATTATGCCATGGTGTCCAACAAACGTCTCAATGAGCTGAGGGGCAGAGCCAGTAATGTCCCAGATGTGGATGGCATTATCAGCAGTGACAGCTACAAGCCTGCCATTGGGGGAGAAACAGCAGCACTCCATATTGGGCTTACATTCCACAGGAAATTCAGCTACAATTGCTCCAGAACCAGAGTTCCTAACCACAACAATTTTAGTCCTTGCAACATATGAGGCAAACTGGGTACCATCTGGGGAGAAAGTAGCATAGCAACCATCATATGTATGGTTGATCCCATGACCACCAACCTCCCACTGCTGGACATTCCGGAGAGATGCAAGTATGATATGTTGAGGGTCAGTGGGAGAGAACCTGACACATTGGGCTTGATCCTTTTGCTTTATGATATGATGGCACTCTCCAGTCCAGATATCCCACAAGCGAAGTGTTGCATCAGAGGACACCGAAGCAATTGTAGCATGGTCTGCTGAAATGGAAACAGATAAGACAGACCCTGTATGGCCATGGAGGGTCTTGATAACCCCACCAGTTTGCAAATCCCACTGCTTGATAGTGTGGTCTTTACTCCCAGATACAAGCAATGCCACATCTGACAAGACATCAAGGGAGTTCACCTCCCAGATATGCCCAGAAAGGATGGCCACCTGGCTCCCTGTGGTTCCATCAAGGATGGTGATATCCCCAGATTCCAAACCAACTGCAATAGTATTTTTCCAGTATACAGAGCAGCGTGGTCCAGTATGCATTACAACTGTGCGGAAACATGCTCCCCAATGGGCTGGAAGCCCCTGGGCCACCCTAACTTCTTTTGAGAGCTCTGTAGAATAGCATTTGTGAAGCCAAGATGAGGAAGGGGAAAATGGGAGGGCAGAATGGTATATCTGGGAAGGAGAGCTGGAGATTTCATCAAAGTATTCCAAGAGGAGACGCTGGCTGTCATTTGCCCACTTGCAGGAAACCCCTGTCTGAACAAGGGTAAGCTTGTGTTACTAGCACATGCTCTACACAACTCACCAACTCATACCACTGCTGTATATCATTAAGGGCATGAACACCAGCACCAAGGTTTCCAATGAGGCTGAGAACCTCAATCCAAAATAGCAGGTGCTTTTTGAAGAACCTGCTGATTGCTTTCTGAACCTCTTTGATGTCTGGGTCACTGGATGGGATCTTCATGAGATGATTTGTCCAGAAGCTGCATGCATACTCCAGTGCATCTCCAATGTAGGCTCTCCTGTGTGTGGGAAGATCCTCAACCTCACTGAGACGGACATAGTCATCCAGTTTGCAGATGTTCTTCTCTAACCTGTCATTCATCAGAGTAAGGCATGAAAGCAGGATTACTCTGTGATGAACTGGTGGGTCTATGAAGAATTGGTGGTCTGTGCATCGTTTTGAGTCTGTGAGAAAGTCAGTAAATGACTTGTGGAGAATATGGATGGGTGCAATCTTGCTTGTTGGGACAAGGAGGAGGGAGTGAAGGGAACGGAGAGTTGTGGAGACATCAGGCACTCTCAGGAGGTCTGACAGTGCCTTGGCTGAAAGAGGGTTAAACACAAGCACCACTGCCCCAACTACAATCCTGAAACGGCAATGGATTTCCTCATCCTCCAGATCTTCGTTATCAACTGCTTGCTCCAGGACCTGGGTATATAGGGAGTCAAGTCCAGACCTTCCTTCACAAGAAGTGTTTTGTGGCAGTGAGATGATCCGGTTCAGCTGTTCAGTAGGGGTTCGATTCCTGGATGCAAAGAATTTGATGACTGTTGAGGCATAGATGAAAAAGCCAGCTGCCTTCTCACACAGGGTCTTGAGATCTGATGGACTTGGCCAGTCTCCCAGTATGTCACAGTCACTTCGCTTTTTGGCAAGCGCAGTTAACTGGGTCTGAAAGTAGAGCATGATGTCATTATTTACTGCTTCAGGCTTGACCTCATGGAGCTTGAGAACTTCTGTGATGGGGAGAAGGGGCTCCAAGCGAAACCCAGAGCGGATTCTGGGTTCAGGCCGTCCAGTGATGAAGAATTTGGCATTGGGCATTTCACCCACATAGTGGGAGAGTATTGACAAGATGGCAGAGGCAGGTTCATCATCCCTGCACTCATCAAGGGCATCAATGATTATGAGTGTTGGGATGTGGGCAGCTTTGAGTGGACCAACAATGAGCTTCTCCATCTGGGAATAGAGTGACTCCTGTGCAACATCAGGGTGTGCCTTCAGGACCTGGAGCAACTTGTTTCGGAAAAGCTGATAGCGGTAGGCAAGCTGGAAGGCAAGTGTTGGAAAGATTGCATGAAGGTTGCTCCTGTCTGCAAAGTCTCGTGAGCAGAAGAAGCTGGCCCCAAGCTTTCCATCTGCAAACATCCTTTTTGCAAATGTCTGGGCAATGGTTGATTTCCCAGTTCCAGCAAGGCCATTCAGCCAGAAGACATTTTGGTCCTTTTCACTTATTGACCAGAATTCGAGCTCCCAGAGGACACCCTTCCTTGTTCCCCTCAGGCACCCCTGCCTACTCCCACCGAGGTAACTGGCACCTGCAGTATGGGGGATTTTGTCAAGAAGGGCAAGGTCTGGTGATGCCTATCTGCTAGTTAGTCTGTGATGAAAGGTAGGAGAGTGAGACCCACAATGAGTCTGCAACTCTCATCATAGATATCTTGTTGCAGTGAAGTCTAGTACAAGTGTCAGACATAGTGGGGAGTGAGTAGTTTAATGTATAAACCTGATACTCCATCAATGCATCAAAAATATCCTCCACCAAAGTGTTAATCCTCTGGGCATTCTCAGGGATTGTCAGGAATCTATTGACCCTCCCTTGTTCCTCTGGTAGGGTTAGACTCTGACAAAAACCTTCCAATTTGCTAGCATCCACATACATCAGATTCATCTGTTGACCCTGAACTGTGTAAGCTCACCTGTTCAGCTTTCTCTCCCTCTCTTTCTCATTGACATCACACAGTGGTATGGGTGCACAGAGTGACTCAAAGAGTGCCTTGATGCGGGGTGCCAGTGACACCATGGCTTGTTCATCCACCTTTGTTTGCTGGAATGACCGTAAGCATTGCAGGTTGAATGTGCAGGGGGGCAGGCATACCTTGCAGTTTTCCAGGATAAGGCAGAGGCCTCCAGCGAGAGATTTGAGTGGACCAGAACCATTTGGGGAGTCTCTAACCCCACAGAGTAATTTGACCATAGCAGAGGGAAGAGACTTCGCATCCGATGTTGTGTCATCCATGGCAGCGCTCGGTTCGATGCTCTCGTCTGGACGAAGGACTTCTGGTACACGACCAGGAACGGCAAAGCTGTCTGCGTCGTCTGAAAGAATGATCAGAGGCAATCAGTGAAGTCACCAACTGTTCACAAACCATCGGGTTTTCCACTGCGTTCTTCCTCATTGGCATCGTCCCTTCGACCAGGTCCGCTTCCTATCGCAACCTCAACATCCAAGTGCGGATGCGGAGAGCTCTGGCTAACTTCCCCCCCTTTGACGTCCGCCGCTCCCTCTCCTTGGTCGTTTTCACTTCCACCCGTTCCCCCCGGTTCCGGCTCGTCTGGTTGCGGAGACGGATCTGTCGAACAGGCTTGGCGCCCGTCTGCGTCGGCTCCGCTCCCTTCTCCATCGGCCGCCACGACGTGGGGCTCTGGTCGCGGAAACGGACTCGCTGGGCCAACGATCTCCCCATCAGTGTCAGTCTCGTTCCCACCCGGTTTGCGTTTTCTCCCTGTCAACCGGTGCTTAACTTTCTTCTTCAGCTTGGAGAAGGAATCTCCCAAGTCCATGTCAGCGTCGAGGCGTAGATGGTGGACTGATGGTGGGCGATAAGACTAGTGGCGGCGGCTCCACGCGAGCGCTGTCCCAGACGCCGAAAATTTCTCTTCACTGAGAGCGCTTCGCTCATCCGTATTTCGCTTTTGAATCAGTGTTCAAGATGTACGTAGTACGCCGATTCATCTGGGCTGGGTGTTCCGGGTGAGTGTTTCTACCAGCCGTGTGACCCGAGGACCTGCTTGTCGCTGTTCGCGGACAATGGATGGTTTTCCGTTGAAGGGATGATGAATCTGAACTTACGATGAGGTTTGAATCGGTTCTTTCGTAACCAAGGCGAATGGCAATATTTGGTATTTTAACGGTAAAATGGGCGAGAGCTGCTCTAATTGACGAGGAATGGCTTGGCCTGATTTTTTTCTCTCGGAATACTGATCCAAACTTCACAACGAACTCGAGGTTTCTCCAATACACAAACACCCCGTCGCCCCCCCGTGTGCCTAAACCGCCCAGTCTAGTGCCTTCGACCAATGATCTCCCCTGGATCCTGAATTCGGATCCGCTGCTCGAACGTGCTTTCCCCATCTCTATCGTTCTCGCCGGAGTTCTTCACGTTCCTTCCAGTTGAAGTAATTCCCGAGAGCAATAGTACGACTTTGGATATCTCTACAGCCCTCATCACATACAGGTCGACCACAACTCTGGACAAAGCCGACATGAGGGGCAAGGACGCGAGTGCAGGTGAGTTCAGCTGTTCAGGACGCAGACGTAGGGGTTTGGGATGGTGCGACCAGTGAGGCTTCAATTTTGCAACAGGTGCGGCGATGAGCACCTAGAGGAGATATCTGGCTGAGGGTTTGGCTGGCGCTCAACACGTTAACGGGGCCCGGGAAGGAGGAGGGAAGTGTCTCGGTTCTTGGGTCGGCCTCGGGAAATTTCTCGGAGGATTTCGCGATTTGGCTCGTTCGCTCAGTCTTCCTTCCGCCCGCGGTTCTGGCCCCAATTTGGCTCGTTCACTCATCGTCTTCCTTCCGCCCGCGGTTCTGACCCCCGTTAGGATTCAATATGACAATAGATGATCGCGCGAACCGTGTATTCAGGTTCCTACTCTCCGGCGTCCTCAACACTCGAGATCCGACCGAAAGACAGCGTGCACGGGATAGTATGCTGTTCAAGCTGAGCTTCCGGGAGCCGGAACATCTGTTTTCTGGCACACCTCGAGCCTTTGAGGTGTCAACCACCAATTCATCGGTTCCCACGGAGCCCGAATGGAAGATGAAGCCCAGATCCTAAACGGGGAGGTGACCGCAGCCGCGGCAATGAGTCGTCGCGGTGGGTCGTCCCAGCCCGATGCAGGTGCCCTGCCTCATGATCATTCGGACACAGGCTCGACTGAATCGTGTGGGGTTCGGAAACCCACCAAGATCACTTCGAGATCTCATGGGCCTCGTCGCCCACCTGGACCGAAAAAGGGCTCATGGGTGGAAGGAAATTTCGCTTAGCTCATCGATCGCGATCAGAATTCAAAATCACATGTTCATGGGCGGGTGACCCGCCGACTGTATACCCCACGGGGTCAGCTGGCCACCGTATCACAAATGAAGATGACTAAGAGATCAAAACGTGAACTCCCTACAGCTCAAAGGCAACATGCGGAGCCGACCCTTCTCATCCACGTTGTATATAAGCCAACGGAGCGACTCAGACGACGACGAACCACCCGCTGTCGTGATCAACCACCCCTGAAGATGCAAGTCTACCCATCAGCTTATAAGTGAGCGTTTCGCTGCTTCTCTCGTCTATCGTTCCCCTACACCCCTGCATCATCACCTCGAGGGGACGGCGGTGTTCATAGTGGGCAGGGACACCACCTCTTTCAGCCCATCCTGGAATCGCAAACACCGCCGAGGCTGACCCCCATTGATACTCCCAAATCAACCCCTACGCTCCATCTCTTCCGTGTGATGCCAATGTCACCCCAAATATTGAACGCCTGGCACTCACAGTCAGCCCCTCTCCCCTAGAGCGATCGCCTACACGTCCCGTCGGGATCCCAACATTCCCGCGTTCACGAAGACGAAGATGCCCTATCTGGCAGACCTAACCCCTTTCCTCGAACGGAACCCGGTGGTCGCGATTGTCCTCACGTTGATTATGCTGCGATTTGTTCGAGTCCTTTGCAATCGTCTCTTAGAGAACATGAGGAAGAAGTAGGCCATTCTCCTTCCTGACGAGGTCAGGATGAGGACGGTGAGCTGGACGCCGAGGGCGAGAAGCGCCGGGGACATTGATACGTGGCTGGGGTGAGGCACGGAACTTGTCGGTGGGCTTCATGAAGTGACTGGGCGGTCTGGTGGAACAAGTTCCCGGATGGTCAAACGCTCTGTGAGTTTTCGTGTATCGGGATCGGGGGACCTTGCCGCCCTTGCCAATTTCCGTGGACGCCGATTTACTCCCGCTTTTTGCAGCCCCGTTCTCGGCGGCGCGATGAGATTGACATCTGACATCCTGGCTCGTGTGTGCGCAGTCGGCGGGGTTAGAGCGATGCCGACGTAATTGTGGGTGCGGAACAAAGCGACAGTATTGTGAAAGCCACGAAACTGCGATCGCCGTGCCTCGGTTTCCGTTGAATACTTCGGTGAGTCGCCCGTGGCTCTGCGCCGCTATCCCGTACTTGGAGGCTTACTCTGGCGCTCCCCGGTCGCAGGATGTCCTTTTGCTACCCCAAATATAGCACGAGACTTGGGACGCTCTCCTTGGCGTTTTGCAGGCACATCATGTTACTCCCATGCACTATTTAATCACCATTCCGTCGTGTGACGCCAAAAAGATGTGGCATGATAAGCCCCTCGAGAACCAGGACTTTGGCGCTGACGATACTAACGAGAGCGCGGGAGGTCCCTAGATTTGATAGCCCACGTAAAGCCGCGATATCGGCGGGATATCATTGGCTAGCTGATGGTTCAGCACGGTTTGATGAGCCATGTTTTCGATGATTTCAACCGAGAGCGCATCACAATCAGAAGAGTGATGTGGACGTTTGGACGTTTGGACGTTTGGAGGGCTCTCGCCCGTTATGTGGCCGCGTAGCACGACGGCCTTTTCGAAAAGGCCTAAGCTGCGCGGCCGTCGGTTCCAAGGAGTTGGGGTGGAATTTGTAGTTCAACAGATAAGAAAGAGAACACACGGAGGAGGACCTACCCCGCAAATTCATGATGTGCCCAGCCTCCTCCATTCATCCCGGGCGGGAGCGTCAGCAGAGCAGATCCCCCTGACCCACATCTCCGGACGCGAACTCCTCGAGCCGGGAGAACAAGGCCTGTTGGCTGGCGAGGCGATAAGCTTGACTGAGGGAAACCAGCAACTGCTCGAGCGTCTCGTGAACGACTTCAGTCTCCTTATCTAAGACCTAATTTGCCGATCGTGAGGGGCGGTGGGATGACAGGACCGATCAGAGAGCGGACCTGGAAACCCTGGGGACTCAGAGACACCGTTACCATGTCCCCCTCGAGCAAAACGACGGTCGCGACGGACTCGAGCTGGGTCTCTCGAATGACCTGGTACTCTTTCAGGCCAAACGAGTTTTCTTTCAGAGCTGAGGCGAGCTCGGAGGAGAAGTTTGTGGTGGGGGTGATCGCGGTCATAGGCTAACATGTGGATTGACGGAGTTGTATAGAAAACCAAGTAGTGGGCGATTTCATAACGTTCCACCTATCTCTCCCTCTTCCCCCTTCTTGGACCACCACGACGGTTATGTCCTATCGCCCTTCCCACTCGTAATGATGTTGTATCTCTCAAGTTCGTCCCCCATCCGCAACAGACCAAGATCGAATTCCCAGCCCGTTCATCTGCAGCGGGACGGAAGGCTCCCCGAAGCTGAGGAGAATCTGCTGCCAGTACGCCCAGCCCGGAACCCTTCAAGACCACGACCAGCAACATTCGGCGAAGAACAGTTGGCGCCGCCGCCGGTCCCTGAGCCCAAGCTCTCGAGGGCGCCTGCGGATAACGATGACTGCTGGGAAGGAGTCCGAGTGATAGGCCCCGAGGAGAGGCACAAACCATCCGTCAATGTCGTACGTGCCTTCCCTCTGATGGGAGGATTCAAATTATTATCCAACAACCGCTGACACCTGTTATCCCATTCATCTACCTCCGCTATATAGACCTCACCCAAACCCCTGGTTAACAGGAAGCAGCAACCCCAGAGTGCCCCCCTTCCCCAAATTAACACCCTCGATCGTAAAATCGCCCAGGAACTGCAGAGGTCCATGCTCGCACGTTCTGCTCAGTTCGCCGTCAAGAAAGGCACCAAACATCACCCTTTCCCCCCCGATGAGGTCCCATACCCAAGGTCCTACGACCACAAATGCATCGACACCGACGTCTGGGAGACCCTGTTCTGTGAACAATTCTGCGGAAACGTCACCTTCCATACCTTTGATGTCCCTCCAACGAAAGTGTGCGTATCTGTTCGCTCCTCGTGCCTCCGCTCAAAAGGTTGCTCACTCGGGTACTCATGATCGGTGCCACAGACTTGACCTCGGCTGTGGATCGGGGTCGTGGATCATGTCCTGCGCGAGGAAGTGGAAGAATTGTCATTTCGTTGGTAGGAACTTTCTCTTTCGCCGCAATCTCCGCCTCCCAATGCTTATCCGG
>Ga0307509_10009484_pt1 | contig 12151 bp, 12 predicted proteins | sample 10_EM_MG_FD_202245 | JGI IMG/M metagenome (GOLD analysis project Ga0307509, IMG submission 202245) | Populus trichocarpa ectomycorrhiza microbial communities from riparian zone in the Pacific Northwest, United States - 10_EM | ecosystem: Host-associated > Plants > Roots > Unclassified | place... | reverse complement strand
GTCATCAGAACCTGATGAATAATAAGTCTCGCCACCCGTGATGAGAGCGCTTCCGCCAAAAGAACCATGCTAACTACGTGAGTACCAGGGCGTTGGCAACGAGGGGGATACTCGTACCTTCATTGTGGTAGAATCAGAAAATGTCCGTGCATCGGGTGGAGAAGGGGTTCCATCTGGAAGGTTGCGTCCGCTACAGACCGCTACAGGATACGGGTCGGAAAGGGAGTAGATGGTCGGAAGCCAATGCTGATTTGGGCTCATCAAATCGGGTATTCTTAAGTAGTATTTTGTTACGCACAAGGAATGTTACACCAAGTTTGGACCCTGATGCTGAATGGTTAGGACAATGATGGATCACAAAACTATCAAACTCGCCGTCGCGATCCCACGTAATACTGCTTGCCTCAGGCCGGATGTATGTCGGGGCGGTTCTCCTTGTTATCCTTGTAACGTACTGACGATGGATGGGCGTCGTCAATAAAGTGAAGGTCAAACGCAATAAAGTACCACAAATAACCTTGACGACGATGCCTTCCTTCGTTCTCTGGCGCAGTGGCCCAAACGCCATACGCGTATCACGGAGACGAACGTTACCACGAACGTCGCTTGTGGCAAATAAATGCTCCATGAGTGGATGGAAAAATGCGCCCGAGAACTCGGCAGCTTGTTGCAGGGTCGCCTGGGCGCGGGTCATGCTTGATTCTGCGCGACCGTCATGAAGCATGACACAGCCATCTTCGCTAATGCATATTCTAAACGGACTCCAAGGAAATATGATTCCTTGTACCTACCTTGCGCTCATGAAGACATCGTCTTGATACGGGTGACAGGACACGCTCCGAATAAAGTCCTATTTTCTCCCTCAGCACCCGACAATAGTAGTCCGCGATGTCAACACTAACACTGTGTTGGATGTAAGATTGAATTGGTCCGTCGCCTTCCATCCTGTTCGTGGTATAGCGTGTCAAGTCATACTTGAGGACTGTATCATCGGCACCACCGCTAAAACGGGATTAAGAATGACGCGTTACGTCAAGGTGATGCGCGCACGAATAGACGTATTGATTTGTCGTGGAGAATGCAACCGTGAACACATTCGACTTTTACAAGATGATATCAGCATGTAAGGACGAAGATGGTATTTCAAGCTTCAAGGACTGACACCGGGGCCGGTAAATGAGCATGATGGGGCCGTCACGTTCTCTTGATGTAAATCCCACAGCTTAACAACACGATCTGTATGCCTCAAAAGGCTCCACTTATACCGGTCACCCAACACGAGAGTAGAGACTCACCATCCCCAGCACTCGCCAGCCATCTCCCTTCTCCTGAGGAAAACGCGAGCGCGTTGACACAGGAAGAGTGTCCGATTAGTTTTCTGTCCACCCCGTTTCCATGCCACCGATCTGTATTAAACATGAGGAAATTGAGATGACCAATGAATAATACCTCGAATATGGGAGTCCAGCAACGAAGTAGTTTGCCATTTTTCTCTGTCTGTCCTTATGTTGTCTTACTGAGTCGAGCGAGGTGGAAGGGGCAAAGGCGCGCCGGGCATAGGCTGAGGACATTAGTCCGGAAACATGACCCAGAATTGCTTGGGAACCTTGGGTATCCAAACCCGCTAGATATTGATGAGAAGATACTTGATGGATGCTGGGCCACGAAAATATCAGGAATTGATGGTTGTGCGGGTCAACTGACGATTTGCACGTGAGATTAAGCGAAAGGGACGCGATCACGCCAAAATGAAAGAGGGCGCCTCTTTGAATTTGTCTCGCTGATTCGGTCCTGCTTTGCCCTCGAGGTACTCCATCATGTCCTCTTCTCAACTCGACTTTATCCCCCTCGACAACGACTCAAATGATGCTGATGACCCTCAGCAAGACAATTATTCCAATCCAGGTCTTCGTCTGGCCCTCGATTTACGCGGTGCCCTCGCAGTCCATGACGACGACACAGATTCTGCCTCTCAACACTCGATATCTTTCACCTCCTCACCCGCCGCTTCACTTCATGATTCACCCAAATTTCCCGAATTTGCCGTCAACGACACATTGCGCCGCCGTTCTCCTCCTCACACCATCTCAACCGAGAGCTCGGATGACCCAGATGATTCCAACTCTGGTCGTTTTAACGGACGTGCAAGCTCTGTCGCTTCACCTGGCGCTGGCGAGCAGTCGCTTGACGAACGAGCCAAGCAAGTACCCCCAACGCCGCTTACTGCGGCCTTACAGAACAACGTATATCCACCATCGAGTCCCCGACGTTCGTCGGTGGCATCTTTTGCAACAAGCACCTCGTCATATTCCAGGAAGGCCAGACCCGAGAGCTTACTCGTAGATCCATCTAATGGGCCATTGGTTCTTGGGATTGCACTTGTGGATTTTAACCATCAGGTGCGTTCTTATAATAGTTATAGTCACCATAACTTAATACGCAATAGGTTGGCCCACGGATAGAGTTTTCCGTTGGAAGCATCTTTGAGGACGAGGAGATTAGCAAAGTCCTCCCGTTCCTGGCCCTACCCGACGGAGCACATCTTGTACGTCAACGAAGCAGCTCTGTCTAAAATCTCACCCCGCGTTGCCTAGGCTGCCGAGGATTATTCCTATTTCCACCTTGTTCCCAGCGTCCCAAATCCGAGCACCATATTTGGCATATCGTAAGGCAAATTGCACGTGCTGTGGTACGACCCTTTGACATGACCCTAGATGCAATCGCCAAATTGCGACATCCTCTCTCCTTGTTAAGGAGGCAGACATGACACGCTCGACGGTGCAAAAAGCGGTTGTGATTCTCGCATCCAAGCCTGCGTTCGGTCCCATTCGCGATCGTCTAGGTGTCGTTACCTTGGCACTCTTTGAGCAGAAGTCCGCGTCTCTCCTCTGAAAGTTGCCACTCGCTGACGTTACTCAAGGGACTTCACTGATACTCATCTACTTGTCGAATTTTTCGAGTCGCTCCAGGGCTCATTGGGCGCTCGGCTCACAGAGAGCGGGCTTTACATGGGTACGAGTTTCCTCTCTCTTCCAGGGATCGATGTTGATGGGCCTGACAGGGACGTCTCTGTGAGTGATGTTCCCTCGTATTTATCATTCCCACCCTCATTATACTAGCCGTGAACTGGTTCACGAGTTCCGTCATCGTACTCTAGTACTTGTCAAGGCATTAATTTTACAGAGAAAGGTCAGTTTACTAGCTGTTCAGTTGAACAACCCATCGAACTCAGTAACTCTAGATATTATTTTACGGACATCCAGTCGAACGACTATGTACACACCAATACTCGCTAATCTCACTTATTCCAGGTAGATCTCCTCGGAGATTTCGTCGCGCCGGCTCACACTGCCTTAGGTCTTCTTCAAACGTTACAGGACTGTGGCTCACCCCCCCTGGCCACACGTGCTCCCACTCTCTCTCAACCAACATCGCTACGAACATCGGATCGCCGAAGCCTACAATCTTATGTTGGGCTCCCGTTGGACCTCTTTGGAAAGGTTGTTATTCCGTTCAACAAATCTTGCTGTGATTCATGGAAAAACTTGCGCAGGACTCCCTTTTTCAACCCTACCTCCCGCTACAGCAGCTCGACCTTATTAAGTCCCATACTCGCTCCTTCCTCTGCGGGAGCACGAATGCGATCGTACGACAACAGAAAGAAATCGAATTGCTCGTCGACATTGAATCATGTACTATCGAGTTTCGCGACGCAAAGATTGAACGCGCGATTGCTCTTACTCCCGCGGACAGGAAGTGGATGGATGAGGTAGTCAATGATGTCAATGATACTTGGGATAACGAGGACGGCATGCGGTGAACTCAGAGTCCTTGAATACTGAGTGTTTGTTGCTGAGACATGAATGCTTGCAGGAGGTTCAAAGGTACTGATGACTATCTGCGATTAAAGGTGTGTCTTGACGTGTACATTGGGATGCCATACTGAGGCCGTTGGCCCGAAGTTCGAGGAGTATCTCTATGCGGCGCTTGCCTCTGTGAAATATGGCGATTTCTTCGCGAAAGGGGAGAACAGTGGGGTTCTTATCACTCCTGGATCTGGTTTGGTCCCGTCATTCGTTGGTTCGATCTGTACTGATTTACTCTTCAGGCGGGGACGCAAATGCACTGAATGACTTTAATCCGGTCTGGATAGCCGAGTTCAAACGTACGAATGCGTTCGAAGTATGGCAGCGCATTACAGACCCCATGCTATTCGACATTATCGAGCCACGGTAGAGATCCCTCTTTCATCTCGCCATTGTTAAATTGTTGAATCTTCTTCAATCTCACAGGCATCCATGTAATGAGAGACCTAGTGCAATATCTGATATCACACTTCGTCTCTCCGAGGGCATTCAAGAACTCAAACTTGAACAGCAACTTGCACCAACGAAGGAAGCAATCTCACGCACCCTCACCGCTGGCTCTGCGAACTTCTTCAAAGCTGTTGAAGGAGTCAAGGGCCGGTTTGCACAGCGGTCTGCGTCGACCGCCTCTGTTGGTGGTTCTAGCATTAGCTCGGGCACCGTAATCTCGAGATCCGAGGTGCTCGACGGTAGTGCACTCGCCGACTCACCTCCCCTTCCGGCTGCCGCTGCTCCTTCAGGCGTAGAAATGACGGCCGCACAAGCAAAAGAGCGGCTGGGCGGATGGGGTGCGAGCGTCGGGTCATTCTTTGCGTCACGTGCTGCCAGATTGTCAAACCAGAAATTGCCTTTCTCGAGCGTTAGCGCGCCACCGAGCACCACTGGGTCGCCAGTACCGCCACCTCAAGAAGCCCCGTGGGCGCAAAGTTCTGGTGCATCTATGTCCTCATCAACGGGGGACGTCGGGCTTCCTCCGATGGTAGTGCAAACACCACCTCTCGACACTACGACGGCAGTAGACCTAGGGGAGAAAACACCACGGGGGAGCGGATTTTCCCTTGACGGAGATCCGGAGAGTCAAGGGTCCAAGCACGAACACGAACACGACGAAGCCGAGCACGAGAAGTCCCAACATCGCTATGACGGCGATAGCGATGAAGAACCGTCGTTTGGCGTTGCTCTGTGAACTCTGATATACATACAATATGTCCGAAGGTACGCTGGCAGGTACAGATACATTTCGTTCTAGTCTCTCCCTCCCATCTCCATTTTTACGAAACAGTATTCTATAGTGGGCATTGTTCACACCACATATACGTAGGTTGGGTATAATGACCTTAGAATGTGCTGAGCAGACAATTACCCGTACTTGGGCGTGATCCAGAGCTATTAGAGAGAGGTGATGATACTGTAAACTCGGTAGTTGACTTTTGTACCCTCACTTCCTGTGTCACAGTTTATCCCATGTCCTGAGGTCCGAAGCGTGTCCGGAACTCAAAACCTAGCTTTCATACGTTCTCCAGCTACAGCAGGAGCCTTTATGGTACTGGACCGGACAGCTGATGCCTCAGTGGTGGCCGGCGGGTAAGGAGGATATCGCACAGAGAGTTGGGTTTCCAACCTGTCGGAGATGGATCATGCCAAACTCAGCTTTCCTCATCGAAGCTAACAGTATGAACTCACGCGAGTGGAACGTCGACGGAGCTACGTTTGTGGGTATATTCTTCGAAGGTGTATCTCATCGTTTGGTATCCGTCTGTGCAGTGTCAGCGTCAGCGTCAGCAAAATGTTACACCACGCCATGACACAGCTGTGCGCGGCGCGGTGGGTTGTAGACTAGGAAGGCCACGTACATCCTGACTCGCCAACGCCTGAGAAGGGCAGGCTGTCAACGCCCAATTGTTGAACCACATCGTTGAAGTGAATCCCACCACTCCGCGTTTCGTCACGGACTGACCCCCCAGCACAAAGGTCAGCGAGAGGACGCGGGAGGTAGAGACTTAGAGACACGCACGTGTTTGCTTAATCTCTTTATCTTCAGTAAAGGCATATAGGACGAGGGGATGGGGACTAGGATGTGATAGGGTAAGAGTCTGGGCGTGGTGGTGTGGAGCTGACTTACTGGGCATTGATGTACTCGATGGCTTGTCGAATGTCATCCACGGGAACGATGGGAAGAATAGGCCCGAAAATCTCGCTGGTTTTCAGACCCACAATCAGTGAATGAGGAAAACGAATCAAAGGAATATAGGTGGACGAACGCCTCAAGGAGGGAATCGCCTTCCTTGACGTCCCTGTAGACTGTCGGGGTGATGCGTCGCCCCTCCTCCTTCGTATCTCCACCAACGACGACCTTCCCGGAGGATCTTTGCATGATGCTTCGGAGACGCTCGAAATGGGTTTCGGACACGATGCTTGAGTACGTGTCTGACGCAAGAGCGCCATCGAGGCGAAACTCCGCGGCTGCCTCCTTGATCGCCTCCACAAAGGCGTCCTGAGCTGTGCGCGGGATAAGGACGTAGTCCGGAGCTACGCAAATCTGTGAGAATAACGGGCTTATTCAGTCGGGCCGATGCTACACCGTGTCACGGGGGTGCGCCGCCTATTTCTTTTCGGTTGCGCTTCGTCCACTTACCTGGCCGGCATTCAGAGTCTTGCCCCAGAGGATACGCTTTGCGGCAATCTTGAGGTCCGTCGTGTTCGGATCGATGACCACGGGAGACTTCCCGCCTAGTTCGAGCATGAGCGGCGTGAGGTGCTCGGCGGCGGCCTTTGCCACGATGCGGGCAACTGTTCCATTTCCTGTGTACGTGACTGGTGGTTGAAAACAGTGAGTACGCGACGGAATCGACACTGGACTGGAGGCCTAAGCCCTCCGATCGGCGCACGCACTGTGATCCCATTTCAACTTGAGGATGTGTGTGATTTCGGGGATGCACCCATTGATCACACGATAGGCAGATGGATCGAGGTATTTGGGAAAGAGATCGGCCAGTAGCGCCGAGACTGCAGGGCCGACCTCAGATGGTTTGAGCAAGGCTGGGCATCCGGCCGCTATGGCGCCGATGAGTGGCTGCAGGCTGAGAGCGACAGGGTAGTTCCAGGGTCTTTCACACATGTGTCACATAAGTGAAGGATGGATGAGGAGGAAACTATCGAAACGCACGAGATGACCAAGACAACGCCCTTGGGACGCTTCAGGACGGTGGGGGACCAGCTCTTCTGCCAGTCCGGCGCCGGGACGGACTCGTCGCTGGCCCACTCGTCGAGCAGCGGTATGCTTTGGGTGGCGCGGTGGACTATAGGGCCGATTTCGCCCATAAGCACCTCGAGACGTGGCTTCCGAAGATCGACCGAGAAGGCTTGGACGATGGCCTCCACGTTCTCACGGAGCATGAGAACGACTTGGTTCAGCTGGTGTTTGCGCCATGAGAGGGGGCGCGTCGTCCCAGTGCGGAAGGTCTCTTGTAAGACCTTGTACGCCTGTGTGATAAGGAGGGTAGCGCATCAGAGTCATGCACAACGAGATGAGTAGACCCGGAAGGGAGCGTACGTTGTCGATTTCTTCTATGGTGTTAACCCTGAACTCAGGCATGCTGTACTAGTATAAAGATATCTCCAGAATTTGGGTGCCGGCGGAGAAGTTAGAGGATCGCTAAGATGCCAGGTACACCTCGACACTTATAGGTGATCTCAGTGAATCTGACGGTGGCTGATCAGGTCGGTGAAAGAGATGGATGAGGTATTTTGCGTGCTTCGGCTCACGGCTGCGAGTGGAGCGGTCAACGGCCTAATTAAGAGTAGTAGAGCTGCGGTCGATTCCAATCTACTTGAGAAGGCAGGAAGGGGTTTATAGGTGGGTCTCATCTGCACGGTTATCTGCTATTTAACGCAGACACTGGCAGTATGCAGACCAAACTGCTGATCAGTCAGTTGCAAGGCCCGATCATCACGGCCATTAGCTCACTGGCAGGTGCCAGATATGGTAGTCAATATTCAATCAGACAACGAAAATCCATTGCACATGCTACTACTCGGTAATCAGTGGCATAATATTACTGTAGTGTAAGGTGTACATGCGCTGTAGCCCCATTACACTGCTTTCCCCATCGCCTGACACTGTCTCTCCCAAAATTGAATAACCAATGCCACAGCGGGCACACGACCATGCCACATGGAAGTGTCACTGTTACCTTTCCATTCTCTGTGTCACCCTTTTCCTTGTTGTTATGGACAGGCAGTCTAGACTGTAATTAGATACTGGCTGAACTATATGAATCCGCGCGCAGCGCCGTGAGTGATGAGTCTATGTAATACAGGTGATGAGTACGGCGAGTGAGCGCTAGTGAGCAGGTCACGAGTGTCTCCCGGGCCGGTTTGCGTTGGGTAACTAACTTTTGTTTTTCCCCCATCGTTTTGCATCTGTTTCATCTCATCTCATCTCATCCCGTCTTGTCTCGTCAGAGTCTCGTCTCGCCCAGCATCTTTCAGAATTATCAAGCGGCTCATGTGGAGCCACATTTCCCTATCTTCCCCTCTTTCCTCACTCTCCCTTGCGACTTCGCCTTCCCCTCGGGAACGCGGACCCGCTGTGGACCAGACCTTCTCCGAACTCACCAGCAGCGTGGACTCCCCACCTGCAGTACAATAGATTTCCTTGTGCTATTGTGTTGGGTTGAATAGGTCGGATCGTTGAACCGGCCTTGACTCGGAGGTTTGATGTCGAATGCTCAGGATGAATCACGGCCCAGCTGGGGTTGTTTCCCCAGACCATTGAAATTTATAACTCTACAACCTCGTAAATATCTTTGAGTGTACGGAAAGACATAGCAAATGCAACCGAACTTTCAAACACTGGCTGTCCTCATTCTGTGTTTCGTTGCGTATAGATAAGTAAGCGGGGAAAAGTCGACGAACGAGCAGCAAAATCGTGTGATCAGACTATATCGCAATCCCAGGTGCTTCCAACGACATTTTCGCGTGCGTAGTGGGTAGATTTGGGAAGGCTTTGAAGACCGGATTGGGACACCGATATCAAAATTTAAATCCTGCTAGACCCAGGCAGTCGTAAACATCCTAAGTTCTCACAAGGAGAAACTGAATGCTGTGCTGTGCCTGGTCATGTGTGTGTTGCTTACGTCCCTTGCTCAACCTGCAAAAGCAGATGGCAAGATGATCCTTATGCCATAATGCCGCCACTGCAAGGTCTGAGTACGTCTGACGTAGAAATTTCTTTTTAACTCTGTGTGAAAACCTTTTCTAGTGTTAAAGGCCCCGCTCAACTTCAAGTTGGTGGTCAGGCTCACATAAACTTGGAGCCGGGCCCTGGTTAACGTTAACGGCTCGGGCTTAAGCCTGGGCTTGGTGCTCAACCTTCAGGAATGGTGTGTAGGGGCCAAAGAAAAATAGTAGGAAAGTTAATACATGATGTGAGACAGTTACTGGCAAGCAAAGCATATGGGCTCAAAACTCAACTCTCTGGCAACACTGTTGATGGCAGACTTTTCTATCTCTATCCGGCACACGGGCAACGAAGGGACGCCAGAAAGGTAGTTGAGAAACGACAGAAACCGAGAATTACGATCCCAGACAAGAAGCAGAGGGAAATTCGACCCCCATAGAATATCCCCGTTAGTAGCAGAATTAGAAAGGCCCAAATTCGGAAGTAAAGGTCTGAGAAATGCAAGCAGCGATAATGACATCAGCGTCCTGCAGCCATCAATCTCGACCATCCTGTAGCTCACCTTTTCTGGGTTCTCCAGACATAGATTCTAGCAAAACGAAGGATGAAAGGATGCGAAGAAGATCCACGCCGGGCACGTAAGTCATATCGTATTGCTCCTTGATAATAGTTATGGTGACGTAGATGAGCAGATAAAACAGTAAGACAAGCGACACAGCTGTCAAACTCAGTGATACAATTTCATGTGCCACGAGATGGTGGAGCGCTGTGGAGACCGCCATAAGTGTCAGTATTCTATGGTCGGTACTATGCTAAAATCCATACCTCGAAGCCGTGCCACTTTTGCAAGTTGTCGCAGGGTTGCAACTATGGCCAGGAGAAGCTCCACAGCGGCTGTAGCGAGTGAATTTCTGACGGTGGTGGATGTGCCAAACTTTTGGTCCCCAAGTTGAACACTCTGCCTGATGTCCAGCGCGAAGCGTACTAGTGACACAGCCTGCCAAAGGGGTAAGAGTGACAAAAGGTAGAGATACACTGCACAGGACACGTAGTTAGTACAAATCCCTGGAGTATCACGACAACAGATACAGTGCTATAGCACACACCTTCAGAGCGGAATATAAATTCCAGAATCGGAGGAAGCAGATCAACTTGGAAGAAAAGAGGGTATATCTCCGGGTGGTCGTCTCTGAGCAGCCCAACACAGTATGATCTGAACATCATGAGTTTTACAATCTACAGGCACTGATAGATAAAAGGTCTACATGATGGCCAGGCCGATTCCCACAACCAATTCTAGCGCCGTAGGAATGACGGACTGTCCGCAGTAGGATGATACCACCTTCAGGGCCCCGAAAGACAAGATCACAGTCGCATTGAGCAGAAGGTATCCGGTCAGCTTGATTCCTAAAAGTGGCCGGGAATCCTTCCTATCCTCGCGCTGCACATTGTTGCTTCTAGACGAGTGAGGGGAAAAGGCAACGAACGACCAGCAAAATCGGCAACGGACCTTGGGCTTGAACTTGTAGATTTGAGCTGTCTGTCCCCAGCCTGACTACTAGTAGCTATCCCAGACGCGTCCCACGACATTTATGAGTCGACTTGAGGGAGCTTTGAGACGGGGTTCGGATGCTGAAAACAAATATCCTAATAAATGTCAGCCCTTAACACCCCCCACTTCGGTTCTACAAAGGGAAATGCTGTGCTTGGCCTGCGTGTAACGGCATGTCTGTGTCGCCGACAAACCCGCCAAGTGTATTGCCTCGTTATGTACAGCCATATGTGGTCGTGAAACCAACAGCAAGATCTGAATATGTCGTGTATGTCACTACCCCAGATTTCCTTTGTGAGTGATTCCCGTGTGAAGAATTTTGGACTCAGATGCCATAAGGTCTACATGCTAATGACCGCCTTCAGTTCGAAGGAAAGAAAATAATCTTCAGGCGGAGCGGCGGTGAAATCACGCCACGACATTATGAGCACGTGATAGTTATCAGGTGTCTCGAGTCGCGGCGTTGGTGCAACTTGAACTTCAACCTCGTTCAAATTGCCTTTATGAATGTATCTGGGCGCTCAGAGCATACAGTATACTAGCCCAGCTTCTACCCATCAACGTTGAGCCAGCACTACGTACTCGCTTCCTTTGCTTGATCATTCAGGGGGTTATATTCCCACTGCCGCAGCATGCATTGACTCGGATGTCATGGGCATCTCGGTTCGTTTCTCGTCAGCGTTGAACTCAACAATTTACCAATGTGAACAGCACACGAAGCGTCCTCTCAGCCATACCATCTTAAACGGCAACTCAGCGGCTCTCAGGCTCGCTGACCTGCTCTGCGGAGAGATACGGCACCGTAATGTGGGTTGTGTCGGTTCAGAACAGCTGACCTTCCTTCGCCAAACTTGCAATTGCCTCTTTTTATTTCATCTGCTCGTATTCGGTGCGACGATGGCCACCCACAAGGCTTTGGATCGAGGTTTGAGCATCATTTCACCCGTGCCTGGCAAGTTCCAGGTTTATCCCGCGGACGGACTTGAAAGCAACTGACGTTACCACAGGTACAGGGTGACGTGTTTAGTCTCTGTATTGAAAACGCGGATACTCTATTGCCTAGATATGTCGTTGTCCTGTGTAACCCCAAAGACCTAACCCCGGGCACCGTACTACCTCCGTGCAGTCCTAAAGGCTTATGAGAAGACTGCGACTCTTGCTTGTGGCAGCGAAAGACTACAGTACAGTACAGTATTGCCCTGTCCTTGTGGGTCTAGACCGGCAAAATTAGGAACCGCGACTCAATTTGCAGCAAGAGTATTGCCGATGCCGGTCAGGCACGGCCGGGTGTGCCGCCCTTACCGCGGCGGGTAACAGGGGTCGCAGCGAATACGGTACAGTGCGGTATGTATACAGTAGTAAACTTCGCTCTCTTTCACCCGTCGCCCTTCACAGTGTTTCGCACTAGCCGTTAGCCGACGAGGTATAAATGAGTCGCGACTGGGTTGACTTTTCAACCCCCATCCAACAACTTTCTCCAAAATAGATTCATCAACGTGCTCCTCCACGTTTTCCTCGCCCCCAAGCACCCCAACTTCGTCACATTTCTCA
>Ga0307509_10009483_pt1 | contig 12152 bp, 10 predicted proteins | sample 10_EM_MG_FD_202245 | JGI IMG/M metagenome (GOLD analysis project Ga0307509, IMG submission 202245) | Populus trichocarpa ectomycorrhiza microbial communities from riparian zone in the Pacific Northwest, United States - 10_EM | ecosystem: Host-associated > Plants > Roots > Unclassified | place... | reverse complement strand
GCGTGGATGGACGACGAGGCGCTGCATCGCACGCTCACCACCGGCCGGGCCACCTACTGGTCGCGCAGCCGCCAAGAGTATTGGGTGAAGGGCGCCACCTCCGGCCACTTTCAATACGTGAAGGCCGTGGCGCTCGACTGCGACGGCGACGCCCTGCTGGTCACCGTCGAGCAGGTCGGCGCGGCCTGCCACACCGGCGCGCACGACTGCTTCTTCACCGAGCTTCCGGTGTCGACCCCTCAGGAGGCGAAATGACCAGCGGCGCGGTCAGCCCGGACGAGGCGGCCTTCCTGCGGCAGCGGCGCCGGGTGGTGCCGGTGACCCGGCGGCTGCTGGCCGACGGCGAGACCCCGGTCGGCGTCTACACCAAGCTGGCCGGCGGCCCCGGCACCTTCCTGCTGGAGTCGGCCGAGCAGGGCGCCGGCCCGTCCGGCGCGGCCTGGTCGCGGTATTCGTTCATCGGCGTGCGCAGCGCCGCCACCCTGGTCGAGCGGGACGGCGAGGCGGCCTGGCTGGGCGCGCCCCCGGCCGGCGTGCCGCTCGACGGCGACCCGGTGACCGCCCTGCGCGAGACGGTGGCCGCCCTCGCCGACGGCGCGGCCGCGCCCGGCCTGCCCCCGCTGACCGGTGGCATGGTCGGTTACCTCGGCTACGACCTGGTCCGCCGCTTCGAGCGGCTGCCGGCCACCGCCGAGGACGACCTGGCCCTGCCCGAGCTCGGCATGATGCTCGCCACCGACCTGGTGGTGCTCGACCACTACGACGGCTCGGCGATCCTGGTGGCGAACGCGGTGCTCGCCGCGGAGGCGGACGACGCGGCCCGGCTCGCGGCGTACCACAACGCGGTCGGCCGGCTCGACGCGATGACCACCGCCTTGTCCAGGCCGACCCCGCCGATGATCTCCACGGTGGAGCGCCGGCCGGCCGGCGAGCCGGTCAGCCGCACCGCCCCGGGGGAGTACCAAAAGGCGGTCGAGGAGGCCAAGGAGGCGATCCGGGCCGGCGAGTGCTTCCAGATCGTCGTGGCCCAGCGGTTCGCGCGGGCGACCGACGCGAACCCGCTGGACGTCTACCGGGTGCTGCGGGCGACCAATCCCAGCCCGTACATGTATCTCCTGCGCTTCGACGACTTCGACATCGTCGGCTCGTCCCCGGAGGCACACCTCAAGGTCAACGCCGACGAGGCCGGGGTACGCCGGGCGCTGCTGCACCCGATCGCCGGCACCCGCTGGCGCGGCGCCACCCCCGAGCAGGACAACGCGCTCGCCGCCGAGCTGCTGGCCGACCCGAAGGAGCGCTCCGAGCACGTCATGCTGGTCGACCTGGGCCGCAACGACCTGGGCCGGGTGTGCAAGCCGGGCACGGTCGAGGTGCCGGAATTCGCCCGGATCGAGCGCTACAGCCACGTCATGCACATCGTCTCCACGGTCACCGGCGAGCTGCGCGACGACCGCACGGCCTTCGACGCGCTGGCCGCCACGTTCCCGGCCGGCACCCTCTCCGGCGCCCCCAAGGTCCGCGCCATGGAGATCATCGAGTCGCTCGAGCCCACCCGCCGCGGCCTGTACGGCGGCACGGTCGGCTACTTCGGCTTCGCCGGCGACATGGACATGGCGATCGCGATCCGCACCGCCCTGCTCAAGGACGGCACGGCCTACGTGGGCGCCGGCGCCGGCATCGTGGCCGATTCCGACCCGGCCGCCGAGGAGACCGAGACCCGCAACAAGGCGGCCGCCGTGCTGGCCGCGATAGCCTCCGCGGAAACCTTGCGCGCCGCCCGATGAGCCGCCGCTCCTATGTCCTGTCCCTGGTCGCCTGTCTGGCCGGCGCGGCTCTGGCGCTGTACGCGATCACCCGCACCTGGTCGATCCACCTGACCCCGCGCACCGGCATGTCCGCCCTGCGCGACGCGAGGACCGGCACCGACCTGGAGCCGTGGGTGACCGGCCTGGCCGTGGTCGCCCTGGCCGGCACCGGCGCCCTGCTGGCCACCTCGGGCTGGGCGCGCCGGGTCCTGGGCGTGCTCCTCGCCCTGGCCGGCGTCGGCGTCCTGATCGGCGCGGTCGTCGGCCGAGCCGGCCTGGACCCGGGCTCGGCCCGGGGCGGCACGACGTGGCCGATCCTCTGCGCCATCGGTGGTGCGATCATCATGGTGGGCGGCGTCACGGCGGCCCGCCAGGGTCATCTGTGGCCACGCATGTCCGCGCGCTACGACCGCAAACCCGTCCCGCCACCCCGCTCCGAGCCGGACAGCTCCGCCGCCGGCAAGCCGCGGGACAGCTCCGCCGCCGGCAATCAGCGGGACACATCGTCGGCCGCGGTGGCCGACCACCGGGCCGCGTGGGACGCCATCGACCGGGGCGACGACCCGACGGCCGGCTGACGCACGGGACCGGACAGCGCATACCTCCGGGACCACGCGAGGCCGGCACGGCCCGGGACGGCCACGATCCGCGTGGGGCGGCCTCAGCCTCGTACGATATGCGGGGTTTTTGCGATTTTACGGCCGCGCGGCGCGCGACGAGCGACCATGGCGGCCACCTCGCGGGTCAGGTCGGCCCGGGCCTGGTTGCGGGCGCGGTCGGCGAGCATCGCGTCCCAGGCGTTGTCCCGGGCGGTGCGGACGTTCTCGTCGCCGACCACCACGCGCTGCACGTTGCCGATCAGGTCGGCTGCGGTGGCGACGACGGCTCGGGAGACGGCTGCGAGGCCGGCCTGGTGGGCCGGAGCGGGCTGAGTATCGGCCACGGTCAACTCCATGTCGATCACTGTTGCCTGGTCACCTTCGGGTCACCGGTCGGGTACGCCGCGAACAAGTGTGCCCTGAACCGAGCATGGCGGAGGCGTGTTTCCGCGTCATGACGCTGGCGTCAACGCGTTTTTGGTATCCACCGATCAGATGAGTTGTCGCAGCACAGCCTGGGTGGGACGGGTGTGATTGAGCTGACAAGATGGTCGAGCAGGCGGCATTATGCCGCAGCCCACCTCGCGAGGCGCGCCATACCCCGGGGGCTTGCCGGGGACCGCCACCTCCTAGCATCGGGCGGAGGACACCCGGAGAGGGGAGTCATTTCGTGACATCCGATCAGCAGGCTGAAGCGGGCAGCGGCGGGCCGCAGAACGTGCTGGAGGAGATTCTCGCCGGTGTGCGCGAGGACGTGGCGGCCCGGCAGGAGCGGGTGCCGCTGGAGCAGGTTCGGGAGGCAGCGGCGTCGGCGCCGCCGGCCATCGACGCCTACGCGGCGCTGCGTAAGCCCGGCGTGGCGGTGATCGCCGAGGTGAAGCGGTCGTCGCCGTCCAAGGGCGCGCTGGCCGACATCCCCGACCCGGCCGACCTGGCCGGCGAGTACGCGGCGGGTGGCGCCCGCTGCATCAGCGTGCTCACCGAGGGTCGCTGGTTCGGCGGCTCGCTGGCCGACCTGGCCGCGGTGCGCGCCTCGGTGCGTATCCCGGTGCTGCGCAAGGACTTCGTGGTCTCGGCGTACCAGGTGCACGAGGCCCGCGCGCACGGCGCCGACCTGGTCCTGCTGATCGTGGCGGCGCTGGAGCAGAACGTTCTGGTCGGCCTCCTGGAGCGGATCGAGTCGCTGGGCATGACCGCGCTGGTCGAGGTGCACAACGAGGAAGAGGCCGATCGGGCGCTGGAGGCGAACGCGAAGGTGATCGGGGTGAACGCCCGGGACCTGCGGACGCTGGAGGTGGACCGGTCGGTGTTCGAGCGGATCGCCCCGGGCCTGCCGAACAACGTCGTGAAGATCGCCGAGTCGGGGGTGCGCGGGCCGCACGACCTCATTCGGTACGCGTCGGCCGGCGCCGACGCCGTCCTGGTGGGGGAGGGCCTGGTGACCCAGAAATCGCCGCGGGACGCGGTCGCCGAGCTGGTGAACGCGGGCAACCACCCGGCGACCCCGAGGCCGGTCCGGTGAGCGCGCCGGTTCTTCCCGATCTGTCCGGACATTTCGGGCGATATGGCGGTCGGTTCGTTCCGGAGGCGCTGGTCCGGGCGCTGGATGAGCTGGATGACGCATATCGGACAGCCAAGACTGATCCGATATTTCAGGCGGAATTCGGATATCTTCTCAAGAACTACGCCGGGGTGCCCTCGCTGCTCTACCGCGCCGAGCGGCTGAGCCGGTCGGTCGGCGCCGAGATCCTGCTCAAGCGGGAAGATCTCAACCACACCGGCGCCCACAAGGTCCGTAACGTGCTGGGCCAAGCCCTGCTCGCCAAGCGGATGGGCAAGCCCCGGGTGATCGCCGAGACCGGCGCCGGCCAGCACGGCGTGGCCAGCGCGACCGCGGCCGCCCTGCTCGACCTCGAGTGCGTGGTCTACATGGGCGAGTTGGACACCGAGCGGCAGGCGCTGAACGTCGCCCGGATGCGGATGCTCGGCGCCACCGTGATCCCGGTGACCAACGGCTCGCGCACCCTCAAGGACGCCCTCAACGAGGCCCTGCGCGACTGGGTGGCCAGCGTCGACACCACGCACTACCTGCTCGGCACGGCGGCCGGCCCGCACCCGTTCCCGGAGATCGTCCGCGACTTCGTGGGCGGGATCGGGGTGGAGGCCCGGGCGCAGTGCCTCGACCAGCTGGGCCGCCTGCCGGACGCGGTGGCCGCCTGCGTCGGCGGCGGTTCCAACGCGATCGGCATCTTCCACGCGTTCGTGCCCGACGAGGCGGTTCGCCTGTACGGCTTCGAGGCCGGCGGCGAGGGCATCGAGACCGGCCGACACGCCGCCTCGATCACCGGCGGCTCGTCCGGGGTGCTGCACGGCGCCCGCACGTACGTGCTGCAGGACGAGGACGGGCAGACCGTCGAGTCGCACTCGATCTCGGCGGGCCTGGACTACCCCGGGGTCGGACCGGAGCATGCCTGGCTGCACGACACCGGGCGGGCGGAGTATCAGCCGGTGACCGATGCCGAGGCGATGACGGCCTTCCAGCTGCTGTGCCGTACCGAGGGGATCATCCCGGCGATCGAGAGCGCGCACGCGGTGGCTGGTGCAATTCGGATAATCCCGGAATTGTCGGCGGGACTTGGGCGGGAGCCCACGATCGTCGTCAATCTTTCCGGCCGCGGCGACAAGGACGTGCACACCGCGGGCGCCTACTTCGGCATCCTCGACCAGGTCGAGACGCTGGTCCCGGGAGAGCAAGAGTGAGCATTTCCGATGTCTTCCACAAGGCGCGGGCGGAGGGTCGTGCCGTCCTTGTGGGCTGCATGCCGGCCGGGTTCCCGACCGTCGAGGACAGCATCGCCTCGATGATCGCGATGTACGAGGCCGGCTGCGACGTCATCGAGGTCGAGCTGCCCTACTCCGACCCGGTGATGGACGGCCCGGTGATCCAGCGGGCGAGCGACATCGCCCTGGCCGCCGGCGTGCGCACCCGGGACACGCTGCACATCATCGAGTCGGTGGCGAAGGCCGGCGCCCCGGTGGTGCTGATGACGTACTGGAACCCGATCGAGAAGTACGGGGTGAACGCGTTCGCCCGCGACCTCGCCGCGGCCGGCGCCACCGGGATGATCACACCCGACCTGATCCCGGACGAGGCGCGGGAGTGGATCGCCGCGGCCGACGAACAGAGCCTCGATCGCACGTTCCTGGTCTCACCGTCCTCGACCGACGAGCGGATCGCGATGACCGTGGCGAACTGCCGGGGCTTCGTCTACGCCACCGCGCTGATGGGCGTCACCGGCGCCCGTACCTCGGTGTCGCGGCAGGCCCCCGACCTGGTCGCCCGGGTGCGGCACGCCGACCGGGACATGCCGGTCGGGGTCGGCCTGGGCGTCGGCAACGGCAAGCAGGCCGCCGAGGTGGCCGCGTTCGCCGACGGCGTGATCGTGGGCAGCGCGCTGATCCGCTGCGTGCTGGAGGCGCCCGACCGGCCGACCGGCCTGGCCCGGCTGCGCGCGCTCAGCGGGGAGTTGGCGGAAGGCGTGCGCCGGCCCGAAAAGTAAAGAGGGCCGCAAAAGTTGGCGAGCCCTGGTACTTCCCCGCGAGCGCGGCGACGGTAGCGTGTGCACCCGTGATAGTTGCCGCCATCCCGAGCCCGACGACGTCCGTCTGGCACGTGCTCGGACTGCCCATCCGGGCGTATGCGCTCTGCATCGTCGTGGGCATCGTCGCCGCCGTCCTGATCATGGAACATCGGATGCGCAGCCGCGGTGCGGCGCCGTGGGCCTCGCTCGACATCGCGGTCTGGGCGGTGCCGTTCGGCATCATCGGTGCCCGCCTCTATCACCTGATCACCTCGCCGCAGGACTACTTCGGCTCGGGCGGGAACCCGATCGACGCGCTGTACATCTGGAAGGGCGGCCTGGGCATCTGGGGCGCGGTGGCGTTCGGCGCGCTCGGCGCGTACATCGGCTGCCGCCAACTACGGCTGCCGTTCAGCCTGGTCGCCGACTCGCTCGCGGTCGGCCTGCCGGTCGCGCAGGCGATCGGCCGGCTCGGCAACTGGTTCAACAACGAGTTGTACGGCAAGGCCACCACGCTGCCGTGGGGCCTGCGGGTGCACGACATGGACTCGAACAACCCCGGGCACGCGCTGACCATCGACGGCCAGCCGGTGACCAAGGCGGGGCTGTACCAGCCGACCTTCCTCTACGAGCTGGTGTGGGACCTGGGCGTGGCCGGGCTGGTCTGGGCGCTCGACCGTAAGTACAAGTTCGGGCGGGGGCGGGCGTTCGCGCTGTACGTGATGGCGTACACGGCCGGCCGGTTCTGGATCGAGCTGCTGCGCATCGACGACGCCAACCACATCCTCGGCATCCGGCTCAACGTGTTCACCGCCGGGATCGTGTTCGTCGGGGCGCTGGCCTACTTCGTGATCGTCCGCGGCCCGCGGGCCTACGTGGTGCCGGACGACGCGGCGGAGACCGCCCCCGAGCCCGGCGAGCCGGGCGAATCGGGCGAGGCCGTCGAGGCGGCTCCCCGGCGCGTGCCGAAGGGCTACCAGTTGGTCAGCGAGGCGCGGTTCGAGGCGTACCGCAAGACCGGCGTGCTGCCACCGGACACTCCCGAGGATCGGGCGCTGGAGATCGCCGCCGGCGGTCACCCGGTCGAACCCGACCCGGCCGGACCGGCCGGCAACACCGAGGCGGTCCTCGCCACCGGCGCGGCCGCGACCACCGGCCCGGACGGAGCCACCGGCGGCGACGCCGAGGCGGTCCTCGCGACCGGCGCGACCGCCGGCTCGGACGGGGCCACCTCCGGCGGCGACGCCGACGTGGACAAACGCCCTTCCGACGAGAACTGACGCGCGGTCGTCGTGCGTACGGCGGTCGTGGTGGGCGCGGGGATGGCCGGTCTGGCGACCGCCGGGGCCCTGTCGCGCGCCGGCTGGCAGGTGATCCTGCTGGAGCGGGGCGAGCGGGTCGCCGCCACGCCGACCGCCCTGGTGCTGTGGTCCAACGGCCGCCGCGCCCTGGAGTCGCTCGACCCCGACGGCGGCTGGTCGGCGATCGCCGCACCGCTGCCCGACGGCGGGGTGCGCCGCCCGGACGGCCAGTGGCTGATCGCCCCGCGCGCCCGCAACGGCGCCGGCCCGGCCCCGGCGGTCGTGCACCTGGAAGACCTGTACGACGCGCTGGTCGCCGGCCTCGGCGACCGCGTCGAGATCCGCACCGGCTGCACGGTGACCTCGGTCCGTACCAGCCCCCGGCGTCGTCCGGTGGTCGAGGTCGGCCGCACCCCGATCGAGGCCGACCTGGTGGTGGCGGCCGACGGCATCGACAGCCCGGTGCGCCGCGCGCTCGCCCCCGAGTCGGTGGCGGTCGGCTCCGGCTTCGCGGCCTGGCAGGCGGTGATCCCGGCGTACCGGGTGCCGCGCCTGTCCCCGGAGGAGGCGGGCGGCGGCGAGACGCTCGGCGCCGGCTACCGGTTCGTCTCCATCCCGCTCGGTGAGCGCGCGGCCGGCAAGGGTGGCGTCTACTGGGTGGCGACCGCGGCCGGCGCGCCCCGGCCCGAGCCGCCGGCCACCCAGCTGGCGCTGCTGCGCCGGTGGTTCGCCGAGTGGCATCCGCCGGTGGTCGCGCTGCTCGAGGCGACGCACCCCGAGGACCTGGTGCCGCAGGAGGTGCGCGAGCTGCGGCCGCTGCCCCGGGCGTACGGGTTCCGCTCCGGCCCGGGCGGCGTGGTGCTGCTCGGCGACGCGGCCCACGCCATGCCGCACCATCTGGGCCAGGGCGCCTGCCTGGCGTTCGAGGACGCGGCGACGCTGCGCTCGCTGGCCGGCGACGCGGCGCCCGGCGAGGCGCTGACCGCGGCGATCGAGGAGTACAGCCGGCTGCGCCGCCCGCGTACCACCAGCGTGGTCCGGCAGACCCGCCGGATGTCCGCGGTCGTGCAGGCCCGCGGCCGGCTCGCGCTGCGCGCCCGGGACGCCGCGCTCAACCACATGCGCCCGCGCATCCTCGGCGGGCACACCCTGGGTTCCGCCGACTGGATGCCACCGGAGTGACACCGGACCATGACTAACGTGCTGGCCCGCCTCGACCGGTTCCAGCGGGAGCACGGCACGGTCGGTTTCCCGTACGCGGTGATCCTCAAGTACCTCGACGACGACGGCCCCCGGCAGGCCGCGCTGATCACCTACTACGGATTCCTCAGCATGTTCCCGCTGCTGCTGCTGGGCGTCGCGGTCGTCTCCCGCCTGCTGGCCACCGACCCCGCGCTCCGGCATAGCGTGATCACCGCGATCGTCCCGCCCGCGCTGCAGGACACCGTGGACGCGGCCGCGTCGGCGCTGCCCACCTCGCCGGTGGCGTTCGTGATCGGCGCGATCGGCCTGATCTGGTCGGCGACCGGGGTGGTGTACGCGGCGTACCGCACGCTCAACCACGTGGCCGGCGTCCGGATGCGGGACCTGCCGATGCCGATCGGCGCCTACACCCGGGTCATCGGCGTGGCCCTGCTCCTGCTGGCCGGGGTGATCGCCGGCGGCGGTCTCACCGTGGCGGTCACCGCGCTGTCCAGCATCGGCCTGCCGGACCGGTTGGTCGCCGCGCTCGGCACCGGTGTCGCCGCGTTCGCCGTCCTGCTCCTCGGCGTCAAGATCCTGCTGGTCCGCCCGGCGCCGATGTCCGCGCTGTGGCGCCCGGCCGCCGCCGGTGCGCTGCTGCTGGCCCTGGTCCTGCACGTCGGCGCCCCGGTGCTCACCCTGCTGGTCCGCAAGGCCGGCCCGGTCTACGGCGCGTTCGCCACCGTGGCCGGCCTGTTCACCCTGCTCTACCTGGTCAGCCAAGCGCTGGTCGCGGTGGCCGAGGTCGCCGTGGTCCGGCGCGGTCGACTGTGGCCGCGCGCCCTGGACAACGCGAATTCCACCGAGGCCGACGAGCGGGCGCTCGCGCTGCTGGCCCGCGAGCAGGAGCGCATCCCCGGCCAGGTGGTCGAGTCCCGGATCGTCCGCGAAACCTGAGCGCCTTCGCGAGCCTCATTCGTGGCGCATGATGCGCGAACGGCGGGTGGCGACGAACGCTCTGCACTATGGCTGACTATCCGCCCATCGCCGAGCACGGCCTGATCGGCGACCTGCAGACGGCCGCGCTGGTGGCCACCGACGGCTCGGTCGACTGGTTCTGTGCGCCCCGGTTCGACTCGCCCAGCGTCTTCGGCGCGCTCCTGGACGCCGATTCCGGCGGATACTTCCGGATAAGTCCGGTGAGAGCCGGCGCGGCGACCGTGCGTCAACTCTACGTCCCCGACACGGCTATCCTGATCACCCGCTTCCTGACCGAGGCCGGCGTCGGCGAAGTCATCGACTTCATGCCGATCTCCGGAAAAATCCCGACCGACCGCCACCGGCTCGTCCGCCTGGTCCGCTGCGTCCGGGGCACGATGACCTTCGCGGTGGACATCGCCCCCCGCTTCGACTACGCCCGGAAACCCCACGAAACCCGGACCACCGAGGACGGCGCGGTCTTCGAGGCGGACGGCGACGCGATCACCGTCCACCTGGTCCGCGAGCCCGACGACCCCCGGCTGGCCCGCACCTGGGTCGACGACGGCGGCGACGTGCACGCCGAGGTGACCCTCCAGGCCGGCGACCTGCGCGGCCTGGTCCTGGAGACCGGCACGGCCGGCCCGATCCGGCCGGTGCGGGTGGCCGAGGCCCGGCGGCTGCTGGACGATACCGAGGCGTACTGGACGAATTGGCTTGAAAAATCGACGTATCAGGGGAGATGGCGCGAGGCGGTGGAGCGCTCCGCCATCACCCTCAAGCTGATGACCTACGCCCCCTCCGGCGGCCTGGTGGCGGCCCCCACCGCGGCGCTGCCCGAGCAGATCGGCGGCGAACGCAACTGGGACTACCGCTACACCTGGGTGCGCGACGCGTCCTTCACCGTCTACGCGCTCCTGGGCCTGGGCTTCACCGAGGAGGCCGTCGACCTGGGCCGCTGGCTGGCCGACCGGGTGGACGAGCAGACCGACGTCAAGGGCAACGGCCCGCTGCAGATCATGTACCGGGTGGACGGCTCCAGCGACCTCGTCGAGGAGACCCTCGACCACTGGCGTGGCTACCGCGACTCGGCGCCGGTCCGGATCGGCAACGGCGCCGCCGGCCAGCTCCAGCTGGACATCTACGGCGAGGCGATAGACAGCCTCTACTTCGCCGACCGCCACGGCATCTCGGCCGGCCACGTCGGCTGGCGCAAGGTCTGCGACCTGCTCGCCTGGCTCTGCGACAACTGGGACCAGCCCGAGGAGGGCATCTGGGAGACCCGGGGCGGCCGCCAGGACTTCACCTACGGCCGGCTGATGAGCTGGGTGGCGCTCGACCGTGGCATCCGCCTGGCCACCGACCGGGGCCGCCCGGCGCCGCTGGCCCGCTGGATCCGCGAACGGGACGCGGTCTACGACCAGATCATGCAGCTCGGCTGGAGCCCGTCCCGCCAGGCCTTCCGCCAAAATTACGCGTCCGACGTGCTGGACTCGTCGCTGCTACGCATGTCCAGCAGCGGCTTCATCGTCCCCACCGACCCGATGTGGCTGTCCACCCTCGACGCCATGTCCACCGAGCTGGTGACCGACAGCCTGGTCTACCGCTACGACCCGGCCGCCTCCCCGGACGGCCTGCGCGGTTCCGAGGGCACCTTCTCCCTCTGCACCTTCAACTATGTCGAGGCCCTGGCCCGCTCCGGCCGCGTCGACCAGGCCCGGATGACCTTCGCCAAGATGCTCACCTACGCCAACCACCTGGGCCTCTTCTCCGAGGAGATAGCCCTGACCGGCGAGCAGATCGGCAACTTCCCGCAGGCCTTCACCCACCTCGCGCTGATCAACGCGGCCCTGGTCCTGGACGCCCAGCTCTAACCCCCTGGCTACATCGGGACGGCGGCGGGCTCGGCGACGCAGGCCGTGCCGATGCGGCGGAAGCCCACTCGGGTGTAGAGGCGGGCGACATCGTCGTCGCCGGCCGACAAGAAGATCAGCGAGACGCGGTCGGCCAGCGCCTGGCGGGCCAGGGAGGCGGTGAGCTGGGAGGCGTAGCCGCGGCCGCGGGCCGCCGGCAGGGTGGCCACGCCGGCCACCTCGGCGGCCTCGCCCTCGCGCATCAGGATGCCGCTGGCGAGGATGCCGTCGGTCGGCGAGGTCACCACCGCGGAGACATAGGCGCCGGCCGCCGCGCGGGTGCGGAAGCCCTCGACCAGGGCCTCGCTCAGCTCGGTGGTCGCGGCGTCGCGCTCGGCGGGGCCGGCCGGCTCGACCAGCAGGGCCGGTTCCAGGGGCTGGCCGGGATCGGTGGAAGCGGCCGTGACCTCCTCGAGCGGGGTCGCGGCCGGCGGGTCGGCGAACGCGAGGTTCGCCACCGCGCGGGAGGCGGCCAGGTCCGCGGCGTACGTGGGTGCGGAGGGGTCGAGCAGGGTGATCGTGGCGCCGGGCACCGGCAGGTCGGGCACCAGCGCGGCCGGGTCGAGCACCAGCAACGGGGCGAGCAACACCTCGAGCCCGGCCGAGCGGGCCACGGCCAGCAGGTCGGGGGTGGTCTCGTGGACCCACTCGAAGGCCTCGGGGACACCTAAATCTCGCTGCCTGCGCCGGGTGGCAGTAATATCGGCAGCAGATGGCGTCGGAGCCCCTACCCGGGGCCGGGCGTAGTAGGGCCACCCCTCGCCCTCGCGGACGAAAAGCACAAGCCCACCGA
>Ga0307509_10009482_pt1 | contig 12154 bp, 9 predicted proteins | sample 10_EM_MG_FD_202245 | JGI IMG/M metagenome (GOLD analysis project Ga0307509, IMG submission 202245) | Populus trichocarpa ectomycorrhiza microbial communities from riparian zone in the Pacific Northwest, United States - 10_EM | ecosystem: Host-associated > Plants > Roots > Unclassified | place... | reverse complement strand
CATAGTCTTTTTTTCGAGTCTTTGTATCATTCATATTTTGCATGAATTCATATTAATATTTGCGATTTCATATTCATAATTTCGTATCGATAGTTTTTAATCATTATTACTTCTTGAGTCTTTATATTATTTGATTGCACCATTAAGATATTAATCTTTAACTTGTTGTGACCTAGTTTCTTAAAGAACTGAAATTTTGATAATTGAGTTGTAAAAGGTAAAGGGGAGTGTATTGGAGTGAAAAGCCAAGAAATTACACAAAAGGAGTGACATCTAATAAGTTAGTAGCATATATATATATATATATATATATATTGCTACTAACTTAATTTTCAGTTCTTGACAATGTCAACTAAAAGTGGATCACCACCACCAGAAGATAGGAATAATCCTGAATAGGGTTATTTGGCCATGCAACAATAATTAGAGTTGATGAATTCAAAGTTTACCAAAGTAATGAGTGGGATGGCTAGTTTGAGAACCGAAGTGGCTTGTCTTTGAGATGGGCTAGATCGTAAGGGTTTGGGAAAAAAAAAAGGTATACGAGATAAGTTAATTCACATCTAGAAGAATCTATAGCTGAAAATACAGATAAGAAGGGCAAGGATTTTGATGATAACCATGGTGATTAGTTTCAGTCAAATAAACTAAAGGCCTAAGGGATTCCGACCACTTGAGCAATTTGGCCATAATAAGGTAGATAGGGAGGATGGATTTTAGGATGGTTTGGATAGAGAGTTGGGCAGTATTAAGATGAAGATTTTAGCTTTTCAAGGCAAAAACAATTTGGAAGCTTATTTGGAATGGAAAAAGAAAATTGAGTTAATGTTTTAGTGTCATTATTACTCTAAGGTAAAGAAAGGGAAACTTATTATTATTGAGTTTAATGGTTATGCTATTATTTGGTGGAATTAACTTGTCTTAAGAATGAAGAGGAATAAAAAGAGACTTGGTATGAGATAAAAGCATTTATAAGAAGTGGTTTGGAACTAGTCATTATTATCGGGAACCATATCAAAGATTACATATCTAATGTTTTAGAGGATAAAGAATTTACAATGACAAGGTTATTGAATGGATTGAATAAAAAGATAATTAATATGGTTGAGTTATAGTATTATATTGAGCTTGAAGATATTGTTCATATGGCTATCAAGATAGAGAGGTAGTCAAAGATATAGGACAATACACGTCAATGAGGTAATTTAGGTTCCTTTTAAGCTTGAAGGCTGAATTATAAGAGAAAGGGGTTGTCACTTTAAAGCCAAATATTATGGGCAATAAAGTCAAATCATATAAGACTTGAATGAAAGATTTGACCACTCAAACAAAAGATAAAATTGAGATCCCATCTAATCATAACCATAATATTAAGTGTTTCAAGTGTTTGGAGAGTAGACATATAGCTTTATAATATCCAAACAAAAGGATTATGGTTAGGAGGGAGCATAAGAAGATTGAATCTAAAAGTGACAAATCCGAGAAGGATTAGATACCACCACTTAGAGATGGTAACGATATTGATTATCTAATTAAGTAAGAGGCTTTGGTGATCAGGAGAGCACTTAATATTTAGATTAAGAAAGATGGTGTGGAGCAACAAAGAGAGAACATATTTAGTACTAGATGTCACATAAATAATAAGATATGTAATATGATTATTCATAGTGAAAGTTATGTTAATGTTACTAGTACTACACTTGTTAGAAGATTAAATTTGAACACTATTAAAAATGAAAAGCCTTGCAGACTTTAATGGTTGAATGATTGTGGAGAAGTAAGAGTTACTAGTAGGTTTTGGTTTCTTTTTTTATTAAAAATATAAGGAGGAGATGTTGTGTGATGTTGTGTCTATGCACGCTACTCGTTTATTGTTGGGAAGATCTTGGCAATTTGATAGAAAAGCCAAGTACAATGGGTTTAAGAACAAGTATTCTTTTGAGAATGATGGGAAGGCATTCATACTTATATCATTGTCCCCTAGACAATTGTATGAAAATCAATTGAAATTGAAAGAAAAAAAGCGAAACTGAAAAAAAAAAGATCAACCATGTAAGGATGTGAGGACATAAGGAAAAGTGAAAATAAAGTGAGCCTAGAAAGAAGAACGTTAAAATCATTCAAAATAAGAATTGATGGGGATTCGATCAAGATAGAAAAGAAAAAAGTGTAGAAAAATTAAAAAACATGTTAATTTTATGTAAAGAGAAGTGAGATTAAGAATGCTTATTTTTCTGACACACCTATGAATTTACGCTTGTATAAGAAGACATATTTTAACACTAATAACCTTGATCATTGTCTTTCTAGTGTTTATGTTTTTTTATTACAGGTTTATGAGGATATCTTTTCTGATGAGATTCCTAGTGAATTATCACCTATTAGAGGAATTAAACACCAAATTTATCCTATACCTAGAGCTTTTATACCTAATCAACCAGCCTATAGAATTAATCCCAAGAGGACAAAGAAACTTTAAAGGCTAGTGGAATAACTTATGATAAAAGAGGTATATAAGAAAGAACTTTAGTCCATGTGTAGTTCTAGTGTTGTTAATACCGAAAAAAGATAAGACTTAGAGGATGTGTGTTGATTGTTGTGTCATCAACAATATCATGGTAAAATATAGACACCTAAATCTTAGACTTAATGATATGTTAGATGAATTGTATGGGTCTTGTATGTTTTATAAGATTGATTAGAGAAATGGTTTTACTAGTTTTTATAAGAGATTTATTAAGAATTTTAGTACTCTAACCACAAATTTAACTAAGATAGTTAAGAAATCTATGGGTTTTAAATGGGGCAAATAATAAGAGCATGATTTAATTTATTAAAGAAAAAAAATAGGTTTGGCTCTATTATTATCATTGCCTAATTTTACAAAAACTTTTAAAATTAAATATAATGCCTTATGGATAAATATTGGAGCTATTTTAATGCACGAAAAAAAACCCATAACTTATTTTAGCGAAAAGTTCAATGGAGTAATATTGAATTATCCTACATATGATAAGAAACTTTATGCTTTGGCAAAAACTTTGGAAACCTAGCAACATTACTTGTGGCATAAAGAGTTTGTGATCCATACCGATAATGAGTCCTTAAAACATTTTAAAAGCCAAGATAAGTTGAACCGTTGGCATGCCAAATGAGTAAGAATAATTCAATGTTTTCTTAAAACAACGTTTAAACACCTTTTTATAAGGTGGCAAACGAGTCATTCAAGCAATTTTCATTTTAATATGACCAAACAACTTTGAATCAGGACATGAAAAATAAAAAACGCATGCCCCGTGTCTCCTTGGCTATATTTTAGTTGTATGCATAATCGTATATAGTTCAATTTGCCAGTCATTGATCATAAAAACATAATTCTTATTGCACGTGTGCGGCGTCGCGGCGATTGTCCACTCTTTGTATATGGGTAATCAAGAAAATGGTGAAGATAAGGATTTATTGTTTTTTATCCATGGAAAACAGGAATGGGAGTTCCCACCTAGTATTTTGGTCACTAGAAACCCTAACTGGTATCAGAGATCGTGTACGAGAACTAGTTACGTAAATGAAAGGTATTAGCACCTCAAATACATCTTACCTAAGGTAAGCTGTATTATTTAATTGTCTGATATAAGCTAAGGTATTGTCGTGTTTTCTAATTGTTGGTCTGTCTAAAGCTTAATGTAAGTCCTCATCGGTAAGGAGATCCTTATCTTATTCGGTAAAACCTAACCATTCTAAAGTCTACACATAAAAGAACTACCTTTTTAATACCGGAAATACGTTTTACATTTAAGTTCGTACTCCAAGATATTAAAAGAAAACAAAATAATTTTTTTGGTATTTTTAAAATATTGACCTAGTTCTCATGGCTTTAATAAACTGGTTATTAAAGTCCAAAATGCATGTTAAGATATTTTTTGAATTGTTTTTTTGTATGAAAACATGATATGAAATTTTCTTATATTTTCGAGAGACTTGGTTGTATGCATGAAAACAAAAACATTTTTTTTGTTTTTTTTCTCTATAATTTTTTTGCAACATTTTGGAGAAAACCGGGTATTTTAATACCAGATTTGTATCTTTATAGTATAAAAATACAAACCAATATTAATCAAAATTGAAATTATAAAAATACACGAGAAAATCACATATTTTTTTTGAAAGAATTTTTGGATTTTTTTGGAATTTTTGTCTTTTTGCTTTTTACTATTAATATATAATATTATATTATATATTATTATTATATTAATATATTGGGATGGGCCTGACCGAATTATATTGGGCTGAGCCCATCCTTGCTGGGCTGAAATCAGCCTAAAAGGAATTGGGCCAACATCAGTCCAAGACAGGGTTGGACCGGCTTAGCGCACAAGATATTTTTCCTCTCTTTTTAGGACTGGGTCGACGCTGGTCCGACCCAGTGAATAGTGGAGCCGTTCTCCACTGTTTATGTTAACAGTAGAGAGCGAATTAATTCATCATCTATTGTTCACTTTGCAGAACAATGGAGACGGGGGTAAAATGAAGCTAGGAAAAAGGGGGAGAGGGAAGGTTTTCCTGCTGACGACATTGGCAGTGCTGGTGACTCACGGTGTTAGTGTTGTGGTGGCAGGCGGTGGTTCACGATGGTGCTTCTTTTTCTCTCTTTTGTTTTTCTGTATTTCTTCTTCTTTTTGTTTCTGTTCTTTCCCTTCTCTGTTTCCCTTTATCTTTGCTTGGTTTTCCATCTGTTCTTCTATCACTCCCTTCTCTGTCTTTATTCTCCCATGTTCTTTCCCTTTCCTTGCTCTGTTTCTCTCCTTTTTATCCTCTGTTTTTTTTTTCTCGTTATCTTGGTCCTCTGTTTTTCATTCTCCTTCTAGTCCTCTCCAAAATGTTCCCCGCCTTCTCTAAATTTTTTTAAATCTTTTTACTCCCTCTGTAATCTCCTTTATTTTCTCTCATTGTCCGTCCTTTCCTTCTGTGTTGTCCTTCTCCAAAATCTTTCTCTGTCTCACTCTCTCAAAAACTCTCTCCTTTGTTCCCCCGTTCTTTTTCTCTTCTTTTTTTTCCTCCCCTCTCCCCCCTTTTTTGCTCTCCTTTGCCTCCCCGTATTTATAAGCAGGAGGAGAGGGGGCCACCCTGTCTTGTCTTGTTATCACACAGGGTAGGGTGGCATGAGGCGTCCTCTACAGGGCATGGCTCCCCTTTCCTTTCTTCAGCGTGATGGCAGGGTGTATGAGGTGGTACGACTTGTCAATGTTTGGTCAAGTTGATGGAAGAGAGAGCGTGGAAAAAAACAAATTCAAAAACCTTTTTCTTCCCCTACTACACGTCCAAGAAAGAAGAAGAAGAATGTCATTCAAAACATCATTGTTTCGGGCTTCTTCTTCTTTTTTTGGTATTTTCTCCTATTTTGTATGGGGACCCAAAAATGGGTAACAACAATTCTTATGCAAAAGTTCTAAACCATTGAGTCTAGTTGATTACAAAATCTTGAAATAAAGGAGAATCTCTAAAGATAGATTTGGTCTAAAGGGATAAACCTAGTCGTATTAGTTAAAGAGATGTTCATGATCATTAGTAAAGAACGACTGTAATGGTTTTCTTCAAGAATCTAGGAAATTATCTCATATTGGAGAAGCATGGCCCAACTAAGGACAACTTAATGGCAACATAAGTACCTATAATGGTTGCTAGAAATGTGCACTTCGATCAATATGAGTTGTACGATAAGATTAAACGAGCTGAGAGCAATTTATTGTGAAGAACATTAAGCATACAATGAGGATCCTTTGTTGTAAGCTATGAGTAAAAAAATGCATTCATGAAAATGATAATACATGACTTGACAGCTCCATAAATGTTGATGATAATATATGCTTGAAGAGTATAGTTTAACTAGAGGTAACTTCATGGCTAATTGACAATCTAAGATGAGGTCGATACCAGAAAACCTTTTGATAATTGTTGGCAGGATGTATATAGCTAATTAGAAGACAATTTTTGAAATAATTCAGGAAGTTGAGTTATTTTTAAACTTCTTCATGATAAAGCAAGCAATAACACACTTCGGAGCATAGTCGAGCTTGATAAATAATGAGAGCAATAATCATTGTAGACAACCCAAGATAGGCATTTATATTTAAGTAGAGAATTGACATATAATAAACTCGAATGAGCTGGTGAATCAGAGGACTAAAAAGGCTTTGGATAGCAAGCAAATGCACTCTATAATGATGGAGCATAAAAAATGGAGGGCTATATTTCCAAACTAGGTAAGGATGCATTCATCTAACCCCAAAACATTGCATAATGTTTTATTTTACAGGAAAAATCCTTAAAATTAGACTTGGATGAGTCAAATATTGGTAAAAAAGAAATCCTTGGGTTAGGTAATTAAGAAAGGGGAAGTTAACCCTATAATCATGAAAAGAAACTAGCCTTGCAATCAAAATGTTTCGAATTCAATCATAATAGTTAAGACGCTTTTGGATAGTTCTAGTTGAAGGGAATCATTGAGATATAGGATTTCAGGTCAACTGATCTAAAAATAAAAGTCGTTGAAATGACAAAACTCTGTCAAATAGTTGTATAAGAGAATAATTATAAGAATACGGTTCTTCTAGTAACTACAAAACCAAGGTTCTAGTTGAAAGGAATCACTGAGATGTAGAATATCAGGTCAATTGAGCTAAAAACAAGAGTCGCTGAGATAATAGGACTCCACCAAATATTTGCACAAAAGAATAGCCTAATAGCTATGAAACCAAGGTTTTAGTTAAAAGGAATAGTTGAGATGCATGATTTTAGGTCAACTAAACTGAAAATAAAAGTCACTAAAATAATAAAACTCCACCAAATAGTTACACAGGAGAATAGTTGTGAGAATACAATTTTTCTAATAGCTGTGAAACCAAGGTTCTAGTTGAAAAGAATCACTAAGATACACATCTTATCTCTTACCAATGCTTCATGGCTGGATGGTTAGATTAATTGGGAATAGCCTAATAATTAGGCTTATTCACACTAGTTTTTCTTTCATGGTTCTTGTATTTTGCATTTTTTTTGTTTATTTTCTAATGGTTTTCACTTATTTCAATTTTGATGAAAGAGGATGGGTTTGTTTTTATGGATGTTATGGTTTTGTGTTCGTTAAATTTTCTTTAACATTGTTGGAATTGGCTCCAATTACATTTATTTCAATGTGATTTAGGTGTCTTGTCTTATCAATTTGATGGGTTGTAATGAATATACATTAAATACAATCCCTACTTGCTCATATAGGTTTTAATCTTACTAGGATAGGTAAGTTTCTTTATGTTTATTGATGGGGATGTGTAGGTTTCTTTGTGATTTATTGATAGGGTTAGGTTTTAATCTTACTAGGACATGTAGGTTTCTTTGTGATTTATTGATAGGGATGTGGTTGGCATTATGGGATTGAATATTTCCTTTCCTGTTAAGTTTTTAAGGTTGTTGATTTCAATATTTGTTTATGTCAAGCCACTTTTCAATTGCATTTTAACTAGATGGCTTATGGGATATAATCTTGCTTTGTTTTCTTCTTTTTCACTGTATTTTTAACAGTTACCATTGTTTTCCCTGTCATTTTATTTAGCCACTTCTTGTCGTGATTTTTAGGGTTAAGTTAGGTTGGGTTAACATCTTTTTTATCTTTATTTGCTAAGGATCACGTATTTGAGTGCTATAAAAGACCTACTAAAGGTTATTTATAATACTTTCTTTTTTTTTATTAGCATTTTAACACCTACTTTCTCTATTAGTAAGTTTTTTCTTCGTTTGGCTTTCAATTATCATGGTTGTTTTTCTTTTGAGATTGAAATTAGTGTTATCATTTCTTTGATTACTATAGAATTTGATTTTTCTTTCTTTTATTATGTTAATTTGTTGCTTTTCCTCGAGGTCTCCTTGCTTTTGTTAGCTACCTTACTCGGTTTGTTAGTTTTTCATGTGTGATCCTAAGCTCTTGGTTTTTTAAAGGCATTCAAAGTTGCTACAATGAGCCATTAATACACTATGTCTTGGGTTAATTTTGGTTCTACAGTTTTTTTTTATCATGGTTAGAAGCTTTGTCTCCTAAGTTGGTCACTTTTGGAAGCTTTTTTTGGTGTGGTTTCATGTTTTGTTATTTATCGGGGGTAGTTCGGTTTGTCTACTGCTATATTAGTGATCGGAGTTTTTGGTCTTTACCAACTAATTCATCTTCTTTTATGTTGGTTCATGGATTATAAGCTTTCTTTCATCCTTTGTTGATTTGAAGTATGTCATGTTGGAGTGGTTTGAGTAGTATTTTAGATGATGCCATAAACATTTTTTTAGCTTGTATAATAGTTATGGACCCTTTTGATTTCTTTTCATTTTGTATTTTGGGTTGAGATCAATGTCTTTTTATGATGATTAATTTTTTCTATTTTGCTTCATTATTTAGTGATTGTTTTATCCTATTTAGTTTTTTATTTGTTATGCTTTTTACATTCTTTTTTTTTTCTAGTTTGCTTTAATCAATATTCTTTTATTTTTTGTGCTTGCTGCTTTGCTAAGGAATTGTTTTTTTTCTTTTTGTTATTTTTAGAGACAGCCACACTCTTACCATGACAGGCCAAGAACATGCTATGTCTTAGTTTTGTTTTGGTCTTACGTTTTTTAGTTGTCATTGCTTCCTTTGTTTCTTTGGTATGTTTCCTTTTTTACCCTTCTATGGTATATTTTCAGTGTTGTTTTTTTGTTGCAATAATCTTTGCTCATGTGCTGATTATCTTATTTTCTAGTTTGGTTGTTAGTTTTTGTGTTTCTTTTTTTTTCTTATGGGATTGGTCTATACTAATAGAAGTGAAGAAAAACATATTGAAATTTCTTGTTTTATGTTGTCACGAACACACACTATCAGACATGGATAAGAAAACATGCTTTGATAATGAGGAAAGCCTAAATGTATAGATTCATGTTAAATTAAGCTAAGGTTAATGACTCCATACCTTAGGATAAACCTATAGCTTTAAGTCTAAGGAACATGCCTAAATAGCACAATAAAAATCACAATTACTTAAATAGAGCAAAAATAAGTTTTTATACTGGCTAGATTTCTTAGAGTCTTTCTTTTATATTTTTTCACTTATAAGGAGTGTTTAGTGATTATCGTAGCATATATTAAAATAAAAGATTTTCAATGTCAACTTTACTTGTAAAAGTGTATGTTGTGTAAATTATAATAGATTGCATAATATATCGATATTTCCCCTTAACTCGATAATGGGAAGGTAAATGATCAATTCTTTAAGTATACAACTTAATTTTGGATGACTTTATATCTTTATCATTTTGTTATTTCACAAGTTTTTACTTCATCCTCTCTACTCTATCTTTCTTTCCATTGAGCCTCTCCATATCATATTCAGCTGTTGTTGAAATTTGATCAACCTTTTTCTTTGCTCTTTTTGGTTTTGCCTTTAACCATTTCTTCAAGTTCACATCTTCAATATACTCGATATTAAACTAAAAGTAAAAACATTAATAAATGAGAGTACATGAAAAACTATGAATTTTATGTTGAAATGTAAGGAATCGAGACATGTCAAGCTCATCAATCTTATAGCAAAATCACAACTGATTATAATTCTTAGGACAACTTTTCCCATAGTAATACATTGCCACCTAACACTAATCTCGCACAAAGCAAACCATTACCCACAAGATAATGTAAAATTATCAACTCCTGATGCAATCATTTACGACTCTTTTGTTTTTAATCATAGTTAAACTAGAGGATTAAGTACTGATGAGAAAGAATGTCTCGTTACTTTTGGTTTGTGCTACATCGAAACCTTATTTTTGTTCGTTTTTCCATAAACTTATACTTGTTAAGTTTGATTTCTTCCTATAAAGGATCCTTTGCAAAGTTTTTGGGACACATCTCTCAGTTTATGCCCGAGAATCCTTTAATGGTGAAAGGTTAGTAGTTTTGTCCTTTATGACATTTAATATGGGCATAAATAGTTATGCAAATGGTTATTCATAATCTCTCCCATTTGAATGTTCTTTTCAATTTATTGCAAGGAATTAAACAAAGGTTAATTGTTACTATGTTATCATATTAGAAAATTTATCATGGTTTTTATTATCCATGATTGATACACAGCCACATTCAAAAGGATTTAATTCATTAAAATGATTCCCTAAAAGCATGGCAGATTGAAAAAAAGTTAATGTATAATTATCTATATAGGTTCAAGATTTAATTGTGATTGTGGGATAACACCAAATTCAGTTTGGAGTTAGAAAATTATTTTCTAAAGCAATTGTCCACAAATGTTTGAAGCAATTCAGCTTGTTGTCATATTTTAGATACATTCAACAAGGAAATTATTGTCTAGAACAAGTGTATTGTTATCTTCTTTTCACATTTGTGTGAAAAAAGCATTGGGGTATATAAAGATGTTTTCTATGTAAAAACTTTTAAAGGGATTTTTTTTGTAATTAATGGACATTGAAACCTAGCTACTACACCTATTGTTGCTACTACATCAACAAGTTTATCTTTTCCTAGCATCCTCTCTTTCATCTTCTTCTTTTTTTTTTTGTATAAGGTTTTGTTCATGGGTAAAGTACATAAATAAAACATGTCCCAATACTAATCTTGATAGATAAATGATGTAATGTTGGTACAATGATGATCACATAATTGACTTGAGCAAAATCAATTGCATGTTCTAGCAAAATTTTCATTTTGCTTTTTTTTTCAATCGTTATGGAAGTGTATCTATATTCAATAAAAAGTTCTTATTTCAGTATTTTAAAATGAATACTTTAATTTGTTTGTTTGTTTTTAACTAATTCAATTACTACTTTATTTTCAACAATCTTGTAATGGGTTCGAAAACAATCTAAACTTTTAATTTCCAATAAACCCTGTGTTAATGGGTTTAAAGCTAATGAAGAACTTTGTTGGTTGATGGGGATCATGAATTTTTTATGATAGATTACAAGTTCTTCTTCCTTAAAAAACTTTTTCCCTTTTCTCATGTCTTTAATATCTAAAAACAACATCATCTATCTTTTGTGGGAGGACTGAAACTCCAAGAAGGCTGAACTACTACCTTTAATCCAAGTTATTGATGCAATTATAGCCTTCTACAACTTTTCAACAGCTACTATGGTGGAAATGGTCAATCAACTTCATGTTTGTACCTACAATCAAATAGTTTTGCTTATAATCAAAGCAATCTTTTGGTTTTTCTATATATTTCTTTGTTTCAAGGATGAAACTCCATGCTTTACTAGCCTATCATTCTAACATAAATAAGACGATTTGCATATCTTGTTGTACTAGGAACCCTAACTGGTTTACAGAGTCTAAATAAAAGGACTGGTTGTATATAAGGAAGACATTATCACCCTAATACACCCTACCTAAGATAAGTTGCATTATTTATTTGTCTGATTATTTCTAAGGTCTCGTTGTGTTTGATTATTCATTGGTCTATCTATTGGTTAAAGCAGATCCACTTCAGTAAGGTGAATCATAACTTCATTGGTTAAACTTAGCCATTCTAAAGTCAAATAAACTTTTATTATAATTTTATTTTTGTTTCTTTTAATACCGGAAATATATCTTACGTATAAGTTTGGAATTTTCATATATTAAAAGTAAGCAAAAGGAGAGAGAGGGGGAGATTATTTTATTATGGGCTTAATTTGCTTTTTTTTTAATATTGTAAATACACGTTATATGTAAGTTCATAAATCCTGGTATTAAAAATAATCAAATTAGTTTTTTTCTTGTGTTTATGAAATTTAGGGCAACTTCTAATGGATATTTACAAACTAGTTGTAAAATTAATTAATTGATTTTTCTTAAATAAAATAAAGAAAATATTTTTTATTTTATAAAAAAAACATACATGAAAATTACCTTAGACTTTGGCCATATGAAATTTAAAAGACAAGTCCTTTTAAAAAAAAAAAGATTTTTATTGTTTTTCTATTTTTTTTTCAAAATCTAGTTTATTTAATACTAAAAAGATGCTTTATGTATAAGTTTACAATATCAAATGTTAAATATAAAATGGTAAAAATGATATAAAAGACCCAAAATTAATTGTAAAATGATCCTCTAAAATTTTAAAATTAAAATAGGGCATGTTTGATGAAA